>ERZ894248.33-NODE-33-length-80894-cov-231.563_pt1 | contig 80894 bp, 105 predicted proteins | sample MGYA00380300_ERZ894248 | MGnify/ENA primary metagenome ERZ894248 (study PRJEB32331, sample SAMN06328432) | human gut metagenome | biome: human gut microbiome; feature: stool | host: Homo sapiens | collected 2014-03-14 ... | reverse complement strand
TATACTTCACACAAAGAAGCCAGAGACCAAACATCCCTGGCTTTCCTTTCTATAAAAGGGTATCCAATATCTTCTTAATCCTATCCTTCCCTAAGATCCTCCTACCATTCTTTCTCTCATAAAAGAATACATAATACTTCTGAAGTTCTATCATCCAAGTTCTACTCCCTCCCTCCAATAGTAGTTCTATTCTTAGCATATCTCCGGGATCAATCCACATCTGATACCAAACCCTATTACCTTCAGAACACCTTAGGATTCTCTTTTCACTATCATCTCTAATTCTTTCTACTGTTACCATGTTTATATAATTTTTCTCTAGAACCAGTAAGTATTAAATCTCTGTGTACATAATCGGAATAATTCAACCTCTTCATCTTCATAGCATAATCCTATGGTAGCATAAAAAGTTTCTCCATAGTAAGATCCATCTGTTGCTGCAGTATAATATTCAATCCCCTTTATAGTAATTTGATTAAAGCTTACACCCCTACCAGTTAGAGATTGATCTATTAGAGCATCTTGAATATACATCGCAGGGTTTCCATACTCCCCAAGAGGTAATAATTCATCTACTATATCCTTTCTGATTAGGAGTTGGAAATATGGTACAACCTCAAACTTTTCTTCATCTGTATTAGATATTTTCAGTTCAGTAGTTGGTATACCTTCGGAATCCCAAGTAGTTTTTGAAAAGGTAATATCTATAGGATATTCAATACCTGAGGGGAAGATATTTCTAGGTACTACTCCAATATTAGCCATAAAAGGTACACCATCCTGGATTATTCTTACAGAAGCCTCTTTCCCTGTTGAGGATCTGATCCTCAACCTCTCCTCTCTATCTTCTAGAGAGATGTTAGCTTTTGCATTAATAATTACTTCTTGATTTCCATTTCCACTCTCTGGGGTGATGTTTAAAAAGTTCTTTTCCATACTCTAAATGATTTTAATAAGTTCTTTTCCATACTCTAAATGATTTTAATAAGTTAAGTTACATATAAGAATAGTTCTCTCCTATTACACAGGGTTAGGTGAGTATAAATTTAGATCTCAAGATCTAAAATTTATACCCTATACTTTATAAATAACACTAAAAACTTAAAACATGAAGAAAGATTTTATTACAGTTAGCCCAGATTCTGGGCAAGGGAATGCGTCAGTAAGTATTACGGCTGATCCTAATACCTCTGCAAGGGATAGGTCCACTAACTTATTAGTAAGAACTGCAGGAGATAAATCCCAAGAGGTTAGAATTTTACAAAATAGTATGCCTTTCTACACTGCTTCACTGATAAAATTTTCGGGTTATCCAAAGAATGTGAATACTCTGGACTTTATACCTTATTTTAGTTTTGTAAATGTAGGTACTAATGATGATGGTTCTAACTATCCCATTTATCATTGTAAAATTAAGATGAGTAGCAATAATTATGACTTCAGTTCAGATATCAAATACTTTCTGATGTGTACTTTTAGAGAAGATCTGTTAGAGAATCATGAACTTGAATTAGAAACACCCAGTGAATCTAGATCTCTCACACTTAAAAGTTCAATTGGTGGATTAGGTCTTAAAAATTACGAAGGAGAGATATTCTTAAGTAATGGTACTGGGATAGTAGATGAGGTATCTCTAAGATTGACTAATAAGAATGATGCCTATGATTATAGGACTCTATATCAGATAGTTTTTAACTAAAAAAAAAGATCCTGGATTACCTTCTCTAAGGGTCCAGGATCTTTAACGGATCAATCTATCTTTCTTATGAATGAAACATTCTATTATAGTATTTCTTCTTTTTCTTCTCTAGAAGTTTCTTTCATGTGACCAAATATTGCCATCCCCTCTAGCTTCTCTTTTAAATTACGAATAATGCAATTACCCAGAATGCTAAGGCAAATGTAAGGCCTATTTTATTCTTCTTCCAGAATTTGCCCTGATTAAAGTAACAACCCAGATAAATTAAAGGAAAGAATAATACTCCAAATATGATTATAACTGGGAATAAAACCAAGAACAATATGTATAATATAAGTTCTTGAGTACTGGCAGACCAACCTCTATAGTTGTTGTTTGAATCGAAATAATGTCTCATAATCTCAAATGTTTTAAGTATCGGATTAAACAATATATTGGGAACAAAGGCAAAACTAACCAGATACTGATGAAAGTAATGAATTCATTTAAACCCAAGTATCTCTTACAAAGCTTAGTAAGAATCACTGCTGGCAAAAAACAAACCGCATATACTGTGTAAAGAATCACCCACATTATTTTTCTTCGATTAAGTTGATTACCTTGGATAATTTGCCTTGAACCTTCTCTAATTTAGAGATTTCCCATCCCTTAATATCTTCTCCATAAGAGGATAATTTCTCTATGGATCTTTTGATAGAGAAATATGCCTTGAACCTTTTAAACCTTTCCTCATTTTCAGGATTCATTGGTAAGGCAAATCCCTGAAGATTATTGCCTACTCTTTTATAAATTCTATCCAAGTTAGGCAATCTAGTTACCTTTACCTTATTACTCAGAGTAGCAACTCCCTCTTTTTTATCTACTGAAACTACTTCTACTTCTTCCATCAGTGTAGGATTCTCTGAATTTGAGTAGATTACCTTTGTTCCCTCTTTTAATTTTTCTTTCATAATTCGTTTGATTAATTGTTTATGCAAATATACTAAATTTATTTGATTATTGAAAATTATCTATTTTATTTTTAATAAATTCATAGGCATTGCCTTGGTAATCTTCTAGCATTTTGTATTCCTGTGGAGATAGGAATACTCCGTTTACTTTAAAAAGTTTTCTTAGATGCTCCGGTATAGTGCCTTGGTGAGTGATGTTATTGTATCTGATAATGTATAGATCCTTCTTATTCCGATCTATAACCCCTAAAGTGTTGATTGGTTGAAGTTTAGTTTGGTAAATTCCTCCGAAAGCCGAAGGAACCATTAAAATATCTCCGGGTACTCGAGTTATCCAATGAGAATAATCTGGAGTAATCACTGCAATTTTCTTCTCATTCTCAAGTTTTTTATCGTATTCCAAACGATTAAACCAAAAAGCACAGCTATAACAAACATCCTGAGCTTTCATAAGTTTAGGGATCTCTCGATTTATATCAAAATCCTCTAAATTAATGAGTTTGCCACATATACGGCATCGATTCATCCTATTCATATTGCATTATTTATAAGTTATATGGAATAATAGAACACAAAGAACTTAGAAAATAGGGATATGAGCAATACTGTTCAATGTTTATTGAACTTAAAACACTAAAGTTATGAAAGATAGATTAACGAATGAGATGATTAAAGATCTGGCTAACAGATTGGGTATAGAACCAGCTCTCTTAAAAGCAGTACAGATAGTAGAAGCTGCTGGTAGAGACGGATTTTTATCCGATGGTAGACCTCAAATCCTTTTTGAAGGACACATTATGTACAAGGAATTTCACAAAAAATTCCCAGATAGAGACTTAGATTATCTTTGTAAGAGATTTTCTACGGTATTTTATCCAAAATGGGATAAATCGAAGTATTTTGGGGGCTTAGGAGAGTACAAAAGGCTCGAATTAGCTAAGGAAATTGATGAAGAATGTGCTTTAAAAGCCACAAGTTGGGGAATGTTCCAGATCATGGGATTCAATCACAACCTTTGTGGGTGTAAAGATGTCTTTGATTTCGTTCATAAGATGTCAGAATCTCACGAAAAACAATTGGAATTGATGTATTATTTCATGAATAACTCGGGTTGTTTGAAAGAACTCAAGGAAAAAGACTGGGCAGGATTTGCCAAAAAATATAATGGCCCTGGATATGCCCAGAATGCTTACGACCAGAAATTAAGAAATGCTTACGAAAACTTCAAAAATAAGTTATGAAAAGATGTCACTTCAATAATTGGTTAGCAAAGTTGATTCTAGCCAAGAATTACACAGCAATAACCCTATTTTTCAACTCATTCTTCAAGTATGACGAAGAAGTATATGAATGGGATAATATAAATCATGAGTGTATTCATCAGGTACAACAGATAGAATGCTTTATCTTAGGCCTAATTGTAGGAGCTATAATTATGGGTTTGGGAGCTCCATGGTGGATTATCCCTATAATGGCTTTTGGATTCTTCTACTTATGGTATGGAATCGAATATTTGATCATCCTCGCTTTTGCAGGTTGGGATAAGCAGAATGATCGATATCACGATGTAAGTTTCGAAGAAGAAGCTCATTCGAATGATACCAAATGGGATTATCTCAAAGAAAGATTACCCTTTTCATGGATGTCTTACATAAAACTGAGAAGCTACAAGAAATGAAAAAATTAAAAGTATTAGGGGTGTCTGCGGGTGCAGGCATCCTTTTGTTCCCTTTTAGAAAGAATTTGATAGCTAATATAGAAATTAGAGGAGTATTTTATACTAAGGGTCTAGAACAGTGGAAATTAAACTTTGGGGATATACCTTATTATAAAGAGGCAATTTTCCCAAATTGTAAGCCAGACATCATACTTTCAAGTCCAGATTGTGGAGCATCCTCCATTATGAGGCTTTCAAAAGTAAAAGAATTGGGCAATCCACAAGAGAATAAATCCTTGAATCTAATGATTCAATCAATCTTACATTATAAGCCTAAGATTTTTCTTATAGAAAATCTACCTCGTTTGCTATCTCTACTACCAAAGGAATACCTTCAAAAAACTTTCGAAGACTATAAACTTATTTTTCACGAAAGGTCGGTTTTTGATTATGGGAACTCACAGTTATCACGAAAGAGATTACTTATCATCGGAGTACATAGAAAAACCGGTAAGAAATATTTGAATGCTTTCAATGAAGTATTTCAAGTAAAAAACCCAACAATTACTAGAAATCTACTTAACGATTACCAGAATCCATTAAATTATAACATACCCTTGGATAAAACCCTGGCAATGTATGACTATCGAAAACTTCCCGAAAAGAAAAATCTTACAGTAAAGAAAATACATAGACTTTGGGTAGGAGCATTCCATGCTGAAAAGAAATGGCCAATCAAAACAGCAAAGATGAGTACCCTCCCAGGAGTATACAGATTGGAAGAAGATAAATCTCCCTTAACACTGAGACCTGCCGATAGACAATTCCGACCTGATGGTTATCCTCTTGGGATTTTGGATTTCAAGGCAATCATGGGATTTCCTAAATCCTACAAGATTTTCATGGATGAAGGCAATTATCTTTACTGGCTTAACAAGGCAAGGTATACAATTGCCAAAGGGGCAGTTGGAGAAATTGGGATTTGGTTTAAAAGGTGCATTAGAAACGCCTCCGATAAGTAGACTATGGGATTATACATATATAACTAACTTAATACCATAAATATAATATGAAAACTTTACCAAGATTACCTGAGGATTTTATTAAAAACCTACCTGGTTCTAAAGTGAAATTAATATATAAATTAATGAAGTTAGAATCAGAAGTACTAGCTGAAGAATCTAAACTTAGTAGTGCTTTAGCTTCTTACTACTGGAGTTTGAACCCAAATTTAAAATCGGTTTCAAAAAGCCGATTTTTATTGCCTAAAATGTTAAAATCATTCGAAGCTAAGAAGATGGAATATTTAAATTTACTAGATGCTTGCGCCTCTCAAATAGAGGGTTGGTATGAAGCTATTTCACCAAAGTTGGTTGAAAAGAAACCGAGTAAGGCCCTAATATTAGGAGAAAATATTACTAGAAAGCATGCTAGGAGCTTAAAGACTAAGAGAACTAAGGTAAGTTGATGATTTGATTAAATGTTAAAGATCTTTAAAAGTATCAAAAAGTACTAGAAGGGAAAAACTTCCTCCCTTTCAGGAATTCCTTCTTAAAAACCTTCTATACAATTAACCTCAATAGGTAGGTATCAATAATAATCATTATTCATTCTACCTACATTGGTTGATTCCATCAACCAATGTAATCAATGGTTGTATACAACCATTGATTAGAAATATATTATATCTTGTATTCTTTATTCTTCTTTTTTTTTAGGAGGTTTTTTTTTTCTTCTTTTGTACTGGGTTTATTAAGATTATATTGTTTATGAAGAAAGCCAAAAATATCGTTACGTTAATACTAATAGGATTTACTATTTACCTTTGCTTCAGGAATTACAAACTTTCTCGAGAGGTTAATTCTCTGGAACAAGCGGTCAATGAAATCCCAGATACAGTTTACATCAAGAAACCCTTTAAACCTGAAAAAAAGTTTTCAGAGAAAAAAGAACCAGATAGAATCCTAGTTTACGATAGAGAGAAGTCAGACTCTCTTCCTGATAATTCCATAAGACAGCCTCTAATCAGTAAACAAGATTCTCTGGTTCAATTGGTTTTAAAGAGGAATAAATTGAACTTAAGTCTACTCAATAAGGAATCCAATACTTATTCAACTAGATCATTCCAAATCGACCTGAATAAGTACAGTTATAACTGGTATGAAGGTCAATTAACCCAGAAAAGGATAAAGAGATTTTCACTTAATCCTTACATTTATGGCAAATACAGACCTTTCAATAACTTGTTAGACATGGGTACTGGAATTGAGTTCAAGACTAACCGATTTAATTACAAACTCGGAATCAATGCTTTCTACTACCCGAAATTCCAATCGGGAATAGGTACTGATTTAGAATTTTCAGTTCAATATAAATTTTGATATGGCAAAAAAGATTATAACAGAAAATACAAACTTTACAAGAGGGGAATTAGAGATACTGGCTAAAGTTCCTAATGATGTATTTCTCTTTAGTCTCTTTTGTTATGTGATACACCCAGTAAGAGGAAAGGTAAGATTCGAACTATATCCTTACCAGAAATCGGTACTATACCAGTTCGTAAAAGAGAGATTCAACATTTTGCTAAAGTTTCGTCAGGCTGGTATTACAGAACTTATTTCTATGTACTGCCTTTGGTTAGCGATGTACCATCCGAATAAGAAGATAAACATCATCTCTATTAAGGACACTACTGCTAAGAAGGTGCTCAAGAAGATTAAGTTCATGTATAAGAATCTTCCCTGGTATCTTCAAACTCCGATTATAAATGGTAGAGCTGGAGAATTTGGATCTGCTTCTATGATAGAATTCGATAATGGTTCTTTCATAGAATCTATTCCTACATCTTCAGAAGCTGGTCGTTCGGAATCCCTTTCTCTTCTGGTTATTGATGAGGCAGCAATAGTAAGATGGGCAGCTCAAATCTGGGCCGCGGCCTTCCCAACTCTTAGTACTGGGGGGAGTGCTATAGTAAACAGTTGTATTACTGGTAATACTAGAATAATTACTGATAAAGGTTTGATAAAAGTAAGGAACTTATGCCCAAAGAAGTTTGGTGCTGTAGATCTATCTTATGTTAGTAATTTGAAAGTATTAACCCATAAAGGAGAATGGAAAAGGATCATAGCTTCAGTAAATAAAGGTAAACTGGAAACTTGGAAGATTCAAACCAAATATGGAACTACTCTTAATTGTACACCAAATCATAAATTATATACTTTACATGGGTGGATGTCAGTAAAGGATATCATAGAGAAAAAAGAAAAAGTAATTCTCTATAAAACTGGTCTATCAGAATTACAGGAACCGCCAAGGATTATGTGGCCTGAAAAAGAAGTATGGAAGACAGTAAAAGATTATCCTAATTATAAGATCTCTAACTGTGGAGAACTAAAGTATTTAAGGGCAGGTAAGTGGTATAAAAAACACTTAAAACCTAATGATGATGGATACGTTAGAGTTACTCTTCATAAGGATCGGTCTTCTAAACATTTTAGAATGGCTGATCTAGTAATATCTCATTTCACAGATCTTAAAGTGGGAAAAGACCAAGTGATTGATCACATAGATTGTGTACCTCATCATAATTGGGTAACTAATCTACAAGTAATATCTAGAAAAGAGAATACTCAAAGAGCAAATCTTTATTCCTATGGACTTAAATTGGGTACTAGAATTGGTAAAAGTTTTACGGATTTAGATTCTTTAGCTATAGTTCTCAATGCAATAGAGACTGGAGAATTAGAACAGAAAGGTATAACTCAATTTATCAAGGAGAACTCAGTATTTAACTCTATGTCTCTCAAATCAGCTAGATCCTATATCAGTAAGATATTATCTGATAAAAGGGGTAATCAGGTAAAGTTATCTACTCTAAAAGTTTTACGTAAATTTAAAACTACCATTTACGATATAACCGTAGAAGATCATCATAGTTATATAACTTATAACTTTAACAAGAAGAGGAGAGGGCAAGAAGAGTATAACTTTATAAATAAAAATACACCTTATGGCGTAGGGAACTTTTACCATTCTACTTGGGTAGATGCCATTGCAGGAGGTAATCCATTTAACCCAATCCGGTTATATTGGCAAATGCACCCAGAACGAGATGAAAACTGGTATAAGCAAATGGCTTCTGCTCTTGGCCCAAAGAGAACTGCTCAAGAAATAGACGGTGACTTCTTATCATCAGGAAATACAGTCTTCGATTTAGCTGATATAAAGGCTATCGAAGACTGCCTTAGTGATTACCCAGTTATTAAGAAAAGGTTTAATGGTCAGTATAGGCAATATCTTGAACCTCAATCAGATAAAGAATATTTTATCGGGGCAGACGTTTCAACTGGTAGAGCTTCTGACTACTCAGCTTTTACTTGTATGGATAAGCAAGGAGAAGAACAAGCAGTATTTAAAGGTAGAATACCTATAGATAAGTATGCTAAACTTCTGGGAGATACTGGCCAATTGTATAATTGGGCAACTATTGCTCCAGAATCCAATGATGTTGGTATGGCTGTAACTACCAAGCTTCAAGATGAGGGCTATCCCAAATTGTATTACTATCAAAAGATGCTGAAGAAAAAGGGTAAGAGTAGACCAGAGGTAGATAAATCTCCAGGATGGTTAACTACTCAAAAGAATCGTTCAGTAATCATCGAGAGTCTTGAACAAGATATTCGAGAAGAAGACGTTATAATAAAAGATCCATTTTTCGTTCAAGAAGCTTATACTTTTATCTATGATGGTTTAGGTAGACCAGTAGCAATGGGTAAGCATAGGGCAAACAATTCAGCAGTAGATATAGACCTTGAAGGTGATGTCTATTCTGATGACTCTATTTTCGGAAAAGCAATATGCAATCATATACGAAAAGGAAAGACTAACATAATTGTACAACCAAAATGAAAAAGATTAGTTTCAAATGGCCATTTGGGAAGAAAGATCCTCCCACTATGCCACAGGCTGAGGGTAATAAAAAACCTAACAATGTTCCTTCAGTATCTCCAGGTAGGGTATCGGTTCCAGAAGATTCTAATTTTATTTCTTCCTTAAAAGGGCTTACTTATATGGTAAGCCCTTCTTTCCGTACAGAGATAATACCTTTCATTCGAGATTTATATAAGGTAAATCCGGATGTTGGCATAGCTCTTCAGGATATGTTTAAGTTGTCTAATACTGGTCACTTAATTACATTCCCTAATAATACGGATGAGGAAGCAAGTAAGATGAGGGAACATCTAAAGAATGCTACCAAAAAATGGTCAACGTATTCTGCTGGGATTGATGGGTTAGTAAACAAAATGATAGTTCAACTCTTAGTTAGTGGAGCTATTTCTATTGAATGTGTTCCCGATGATAAACTAGAAGGATTAGCAACTATCCTATTCCTAAGACCTGAGAATATAGTATTCAAAAGGGAAAACAATGGAGTTTACCAACCTTACCAAAAGAACGTAGCTTTTACCAATAATCGGAGAGAAGACTACATAAAGCTAAATACAGAAACCTATATTTATTCTGGTATGTTTAATGATACAGATGAGCCTTATGGGATTCCCCCCTTTATGACTTCTCTTGATTCATTAAAAACTCAACATGATATGAAGATTAATTTCAAGCATATCATGGAAGTTGCCGGTATGATTGGTTTCCTTGAAGCTAAGATGGCAAAACCTGATCAGATGGCAAGTGAATCTTCATCAGCTTATGAAAACCGATTAAATCGAATCCTTGTAAACCTTAAGAAGAATCTTCGAGAGGGGTTAAAGGATGGAATAGTTACTGGTTACATTGATGATCATGAATTCAAGCTTAACTCTACTACCAAGGAATTGGGTAATATAGAGAAGCCTTGGAATATGAACCAACAATCAGTAGCTAATGGTTTAGGAGTTAATGGTTCTATAATTGGGGTATCATCTACTACTGGTGAAGGTGCAACTGGCATAATGTTATCTAAGATGATTAGCCAGTTAAAGAATATCCAAATGATTGTAGCTTATGTATTGGATAGAATTTATTCTCTAGAACTGCGTCTGGCAGGTTTTAATAATAAGGGAATAAAGATTGATTGGGGAACTTCTACCGTTTCTGATGAAGTTAAAATCCAACAGGGTCTCCAATATAAGATACAGAACCTTGACTTATTATATAAGGCAGGTATCATTAGCCAAGATCAATATGCTTGGGCAATGGGTTATGATTCACCAGATGAAAAAGAACCAAGAGTTCCTTTAGAAGATCAGGATGGTAATATTGATCCCCAAGAGGGTACTAAAAAGAAACAAAGGCAGGCTGACAAAAACCAATCTGCTCGTAGATCAAGAGATAAAAATAACCCGGCTCCTTCTCGAGGAGACCAAAATACTAAAGCAAGATGAGTAAATTTACAAAGAAAAACAAAGAGCATCTTGATTCTATGGTGATAGGTCAAGGCCATACCATTATGGCTGGGTATATACCAGAGGCAGTGGGAGCCCAGGCTTTCTCCGAGAATTATTACAAATGGAAAACTCCTACACCGGATTCCATTGCTCAATTTGGATTTTGGGGAGGTGATATAGATTATAATACCTATTACCCTAACCTTGATAAATCAGAATTAACTCCAAAGGATGGGGAGTTTATCGAACCAATGTTCCGATTACTTTCAGAAACCATCGTATCGAAGAATTGGAATCCTACAGACTTCGGTCAGAATGGAGTACTAAAGGCTTCTATGAAGATGTTGCTTGGGCAAACGATTAATTGTGATCATGAAACCAATATAGGTAATGCTATTGGAGCTGTATCACAAGTAATGTGGCAAGAAGCCTATAAGGATGGTAGCTTTACTATACCGGCTGGTATTAATGGTATCCTGAAGATCGATGGTAAGGCAAATCCAAGAATCGCTAGAGGGATCCTCATGGAACCACCCTCAATTCACAGTAATTCTGTTACGGTACAATTCAAGTGGGATAAGTCTCATCCTCAAATGGAGGATAACGAATTTTATCAGAAACTTGGTACTTATGATTCTAAGGGAGTTATGGTACGTAGAATAGTTACTGAAGTAGTTCGTTATTTGGAAACCTCTCTAGTTTCACATGGAGCTGATTCATTTGCTCAGAAAATTGGGTCCGATGGTAAAATCATTAACCCAACTTTTGCTAAAAGAACTTGGGCATCCTATGAAGAATATCGGGATGATAAATCGAAGAAATATTTCTTTACCGATTACAAATCAGACATGAGTATGTTTCAGGAAAATAACGATACTCAGAGTTCTTTTAATGATAACCAAGAAAACCAAAACAATAAAAATAATGGTATGAACAAAGAATTAAGAGAATTTCTTGAAAGCCTTTTTGGGGATAATATGCTTACCCTTGAAGAAGGTAAAGAGATGGATCAGGAGAATGTGATTGCCTGTATCCAGAACTTGGTATCATCCAAAAACACTTTGCAAGCTTCTGTTGATAGTCTCAATACAGAGAAAACTTCTCTCACTGAGCAGATCAATAAATTAAATACAGAAGTGGCAAATCTGACGGAAATGGCAACTGTAGGGAAGAATCATATCGCTTCTCTCCGAGAAACTGCCGTAGAAACCTACAGAAAGTTAATGGGTGATAAGGTAGATGAAACTATCGTAACTATGCTCAATTCTGAAACTACTGGTATCAATACTTTGGTGTCACTTACCAAAGACTACCAGGCAAGATTGGAAGAGAAGTTCCCGATGGTTTGCTCAAAATGTGGTTCACATGATGTTAACCGTGCTTCTTCAGTTTCTGAAGGTGAAGAGGGTAAACACCAAGAAGATACTGCTTCTAATAAGGAAAATTCTACAGACCAAGTTTTCGAGAGTCTGTACAAACAAAAGTTATCACATAAAAAATAAAGGTTATGGAAAAGACTAACATTGTAAACATGGACCAGCCGATGACTCTCTTTGGTTCTAAGACTCCGAAGACTGTAATCTACAAATCCGAATCACATAAGCTTCACCAAGCTTTCACAGTAAAGCAGGGAGAAATAATTGTACAGGGAGTTCCTGTATCACTTACTGAAAAAGGCCAAATCAAAGTATATGCCGATGGAGAAGTATTCTTGGGCATTGCAGTAACAGACAACGTTAACCCGGCTTATCATGGTCAAAGAAATTTCCCCGTTGAGGTAACAGTAATGGTAGAAGGATATGCCCTTTGCAACTGGGTATCAAATGCCGAAGTTAAATGTGGCTATGTTAAACCTTCCGGAGAAGAACTTCTCAATTCTCGCTTCGTAAAGGCAGACCCTGCCGATGCAGAGACTCACTTCATCGCTATTACTCCGGCAGATGAAGCAAATGAACTTATCCAAGTACTCATCCGCTAAATTCAAAGCAAAGATATGGAAAAACAAGATTTATCAAAACTGACACGGAAGGATTTCATTAATGAATTGCCTTCAATGGTATCTCTGATGGATTCTTACCGTTCTGGTAGTAACAACAGAAAGCCAATCGAAATTACCCTCGGAGAAGTAGCAGAGGGTAAATGGGGTATTTCCCAAGATGAACTCTTCGAAAAGATCGGTATCAATCCTCATGTTGATACAATGGAGAACATCTTCACTATGCCTCAGCAGAATATTCGTTGGATTGTTCCGGAAATCATTCGTCAGGCAATTACTCTGGGTATGCGCCAAGCACCTTTCTATCCTGAGATCATTGCTTCTGACCAATCAATTAACGGTCTGTCTGCTATCATGCCGATGATCAACATGTCAGATGCTGCACCTGCAAAGGTAAACGAAGCTGAAACTATTCCTTTGGGAGAAGTAAGCTTCGGACAGAAGTCAGTATCTTTGTTCAAGATCGGTAAGGGCTTTAAGATGACCGATGAAGTTAAGAACTACGTTTCTATCGATGTTTTGGGCATTTATCTCCGTGATTTTGGTATCCAGTTGGGCTATGCTATGGATACCTTGGCAATGGACGTAGTAATTAACGGTAACAAACCAGATGGTTCAGAATCTGCTCCGATTATCGGTGTATATGAAACTGCCCAAGGAATTACTTACAAAGACTTGCTTCATATTTGGGTTCGTGCTGCTCGTATGGGCCGTAACTTCCAAACTATGATTGGTGGTGAAGACCAGGCAATCGAATTGCTGAACTTGCCGGAATTCAAAGATCGTCACTCTGGTACAACCCAGGCTACTTTGAATGTGAAGTCTCCGGTTCCCAGTAGTGCTAACTTCTACATCCACCCGGGAACACCTAACCGGCAGTTATTGCTGATTGATACTTCTGCTGCCCTGATTAAGCTTACAGCTCGTCAGTTGATGTTGGAATCAGAAAGAATCGTTTCTAACCAAACTGAAGCAGTATATGCAAGCTTGACTACTGGCTTCTCTAAGATGTATCAAGATGCTGCTCTCTTGCTGGCTGCAGATAAGAAGTTCACTGAACTCGGATTCCCCGATTTCATGAATGTGGATCCTTATCTCTTGGTAAACCTTGAGTAATACCGGTTTTCTTCATTTCCAAGTTTTTGTTTTTAGGGGTAGTCTTTATGGGCTACCCTAACTTTTTATAACACCAAAATCTTACAACAATGGCTAAATTATTTACAGTAACTGTGGGTTCAAGAGCTTATAGCTTTCATGATCAATCTACAGGTATCACAATTGCAAGAGGAGAAGTTAAAGAATTAAGTTCTCGTCAGTTTAATTCTAAGAAGATTCAATTGGCTTTGGCTTCTGGTCATCTTATTATGGTAGTAGACAAAAATACTCAACATTCTAAGTATACTGATGATCAGATCGAAAAGTTGGCAAAGAAACTCCAAGCTCAGATTGCCAAAGGTATAACGGTAGAAAAGATCGCTAAGGGCTATTCCTTAGAGGAAGTAAAGCTAATTGCAAAGAAATACGGCTTCGAGATCGAAGATACCGATACTGCTGAATCTCTGATCCAGGCAATCATTGAGGATTCTGAGAGTCACAAAGAAGAAGAGTAATCACTCATTTAAAATATAAGAGTTATGAAGAAGTTTATTTTTATGTTTATGGCTTTGTTAACCTTAGCCATACCTGCATTAGCTGCTGAGGATATTGGAATTGCTCCAGCTTCCGAAGTAGTTATAGATGTTGGCTCATTCACTGGAATAATAGCTTTAGTATCTATGATTGCTACTCAGATCTTAAAGGTAATCCCAGCTATTAAGGAAAACAAACTGGCAAAGATCGGTATATCAGTTGCCGTCGGTATTATAGTTTGCATGGTATGCTGGGTATTACAGGTATCACCTATATTAATTAGCATGGAATGGTGGGTAGCTCTATTATACGGCTTAGCTGCCGGATTAAGTGCTTGCGGATTCTATGATATCATTAAAGCTATCTATAATACGATTATAAAACCAGATAAATCCAATTAGGTATGGGCAAACTAGACTTCGTTTACACTACGTCAGGTCTAGAAGCTTCATTCCGAGTAATATCCAAAGTCCCAGTTAAGGCCATACTTGATTGGGACTTTGGTGATGATAAGGGAGAGGTTTTCAATGGTAAAAGGCATGAATCCTATTCTTATGAGGAATCAGGTTTTTATACTGTTACCCTGACCGTTTCAGATTCCAGTGGTTTGAATGAAACTATTCAAAAAACCATTGTCATTTGTGATTATGCCCATACTACTCTTCCTGATAGTATCTATAATCTCATTGACAATTACCTTCCAAAAGAAATCGCTGAAGAACTAACTCAAGAAGAGAAAGCTCTTTTCATTCAAAAATGGCAATTGTATATTGGTCCTTTAGTAACACATTTAATTCCACCAGATAAATATAAAGACGAGTTATGGTATGAGGCACTAGAAAATCAGCTGATTATGGAATTAGCGGTATTCGATTATCTTCAAGTCCAATTACTTAAACTTTTAACCAACACCGGAGAATCACTTAGTGAAATCACTAAGCCTGGTGGTAATGATTCTGAAGATGGTGGAGCTAGAGGGGATAGAGTTAAACAAATCACTACCGGTCCTACTGAGGTTCAATTCTATGATTCAGTATCTGATAGTATTAGTTCTCTTTGGAAAACATTCTCAAATGCAATGCAACCAGGAGGAGTAATCGATGAACTTCGGAAAAACATTTGTACTCTAGCTGAAAGGTTAGAGATATTCTTACCATTCTGTAGACAACCCTATTCACCTGTAGTACCAAGAGTAGTAGATCGAAGAATTGTTACTCAACTGGCAGGTCCTAATCCTACAGCCCCATTGAATAGAGGTTCATTCAAATTAGTTAAGAAATCCAGATCATGACTAAACCAATCTCTAGATACTTAAACAATAAAACCTGGGATAGATATAAACGTATCATCACAGAGTTTATAGATTTCGATGCAGGAAGGCAAGATATTATATGGGCAAAAAAGGTAAACCAATTCCTTGATCATGCCGAAGATAGTTTACCTTCTTATTATGAAATTCATATTGAAGCCCTTTGTTATTATAACTCTTTTAGGAATTGGCCAATCAATAAGGCAACTGTATCTGGGGAACTGGATGATGAAAACCTTTCGATACTAATTTCTAAATCATATATAGAAAGGCTTGGGTACCTTGATGAACACGGGTACTGGAGATTTAATTGGTCAGAAGATAGGTTCATCATAAATGGGATAGTTTATAAACCTGATGGTGATACCCAGGTAGCTCAAGCAAAAGACGAAGCTCTGGTCTTCTTGGTTATTCTTAAAAGAGACCATGATACAGTTGTAAACTTTATAGAACAATAATATGGCACAGTTATTACTGAGATGGACAAAGGTTACTTTCAATAACCAGGAATGGTATGATAGTAATATAATAATCCTAAATGGTAATTCTGGAGTACATCTAGAAGTTGATGGAACAGGGAATTATATATCAGTATTTCAAAGTATGACTGGTATTAATTTCGTAACCAGGCTTCAAGATTACTTTGGACCTGTTTGGGATATGATACTTCCTTTCCCAGGAATAGGCCAGGCAATTAGATTGAGAGTAAATAAGCTACCTACCTTCGGTATTATTAAAGGCGATGTTCAAGATGGAGGAGACAGTGATGCTACTGACAATGCTTTTGCTGGTTCAGAAGGAACCCTATTCTGTGGAAAGGGTGGAGAATATTTCTTAGGGAAACCTAAGGCAGTTGGTTAATTATTTAAAACCTTATACCTATGTATACAAGTAAGTATTATACTGTTGAAGAAATCGATGAGAGACTTAAGCAGGGTTATCTCAATGATGCCACTGAACAAGGCTTTGTCGGTACTATGAAAGAGTTCTGGGCTCTCTTTCTTTCGATTGCCAATAAGGTAGATAAGAAGGAAGGCTATGGTTTGTCTCAGGAGGACTTTACCACAGAACTGAAAGATAAGTTAAATTCTCTTTCTGGGGAAATCCCAACTAAGGTATCACAGTTAGAGAATGACCTTAAGTTCCAAACTAAAGAAGAAGTAGAAAAGTATATCAGTGACCTTGTAGATGGTGCTGATGGAGCATTGGATACTCTTAAAGAGTTGGCAGATGCCCTGAACAATGATCCCAACTTTGCTACTAACCTTACTAATAAACTCATTGGGATTAGAGATGCCCTTACTGCTGAAGTTAATAGAGCAAAAGCTGCTGAAGCAGCTCTGCAAGAAGGTCTCAATGAAGTAGATGCAAAAATCGAAAAAGCTCTTCAGGGTCTTACGGATACCATTGATAAAACTATCAAGGACATCAAGGATTCAGTCAAGGCTTTAGAACAGAAAGTAGATAAAAATACCGAGGCTATTTCTAATGTAAAAGTGGAGGTAGCTGGCCAATTAGCTGATTTCAAGGTAGAAGTTCATAAGGAAATCGATCTTGAAAAAGAGAGAGCTATTACTGCCGAGAATGCTTTGCAAAGAGAAATAGATAGCCTGAAAAATGGCTCATCTAATGATAAGGCAGAATTAGAACAAAAGATTCAGCAAGAGGCTACAGAACGAGCTCGTGCTGATGAAGCTTTGCAACAGAACATAGACGATGAAGCTAAAGCTCGTGAACTTTCTGAAGAGGAAATCAAAAAAGCTCATCAGAAAGATATTGAGCGTATTGATGGTGAAAAGGTAAAATGGGATAAATTTCCTACTTCAGAATTGCCCAATAGAAAGGGTATAGTTCTTGAAAATGAGGATCTCATCTTAGGCAAAGATCTTAAGGGAGATACTTTGCCATTAGTTCAATTGAATCGTTGGGGTATAATAGAGGCTGGTTCCCCCAAGGCTCCATATAACATCAATACACCCCAGGGAGAAAGACCCACTATTCAAGAAGCAGGGCAAACTGGAGAACAAGCATATCACATGGCTTATCAAGAAGATCTGGCTCACATTAGTGAAGAGATCGATGAAAAAGTTAAAGCTGAGGCTGATGCTCGAATTGCTGCCGATGAATTATTGGTAAAGAAAGAAGAAGGTAAGGAATTATCCTCTAATGATTTTACTGATGAATTAAAAACTAAGCTAGAAGGTATAGAAGAATTTGCTAATCACATCACTAATGTATCTCAGTTAGTAAATGATTCTAAGTTCCAAACCGAAGAAGAGGTAAAAGCTGCAATCGAAAGTATTATCGGTTCTGCTCCAGATGTTCTTGATACTCTTAAGGAAATTGCTGATGCTCTCGGTAATGATCCTAACTTTGCTGCTACTATCACCAAGAAATTGGCTGCTCTTGCAGAACAGATTAACCAAGAGATTGAAGATCGTACAGAAGCTGTATCTCAAGTACAAGGTGACTTAGATACCAAGTATCAAGAACTTTCTTCTAAGATCACTCTTCAAACTGAAAACCTTAATAAGGAGATTTCAGATCGTAAGGAAGCCGATACTGCAATGAAGTTAGAGATAACCAATCTTGGAACTTCTCTTACAGCTTTGGGAACCGAATTGAGACAGATTATCAATCAGAATTACCAGACTCTTCAGCAACAGATTCGTGCTCAGGATGCTCTTATCCAAGAGAATACCCAGGCTATTCAGACTAACCTATCTTTGATCCAGTCTTTACAGACCAAGGTAGATACTAATGTTAGTGATGTAGATAAACTGAAGAAAGATCTTGAAACTGAAGTAGCTGATCGTAAAGCTGCCGATACGGCCTTACAAGAGAAGATTAATACTAATGCCGATGGATTGGCTAAAGAGATTTCTGATCGTAAAGCTGCAGATCAGGTTCTTCAACAGAATATCGATGCAGAATCTCAAGCAAGAACCCAGGCAGATTCTCAAATTAGAACTGATCTCTCTAAGAAGATTGAAGATGAAGCTACTGCAAGAACTCAAGCTGATACTCAGATAACTCAGAAATTAGATCAAGAGATTATCGATCGTAAGGCTGAGGATGAAAAACTTTCTCAACGTATCACTGAGGAATCCCAAGGTCATACAGAAGCTATAGAAGATTTACAAGCAAAGGTAACTAAGAATACCCAAGATATTACTGCTGAAGTAAATCGGGCTACTGCAAAGGAAAATGAAATTGCCCAGAATTTGGCAACTGAAACCCAAAATAGATCAGATGCTGATTCTGCAATGCAGGCTTCTATTAAAAAGGTTGGAGATGACCTTACGAAATTTAAAGCTACTAAGGATCAAGCTAATGGTTTGGCTTCTCTTGATGGCAATGGTAAGATTAAACCTGAACAATTACCTGAGGGGGCTATTTACAGTGTAATGGGTATAGAGAAACAGGTAAACCTTCTTTCAGATCGTGATTCAGTACCTGATATGGAAGTTGGTGATAGACTTTATGTTCTTGAAGATAAAAAGATCTACACTAAAACTGTAGATGGCTGGGATAATGGGATTGAACCTAAAGAGGATGTAATCTATAACTTCCGTAGAGCTGATGAAGAAGGTCGTACCAATATTACCAAACGATGGGATGGTAAGGATATGACTGTAATTTCAGAAACAGTAGTATTGGGAGAAACTCAGGGAACTGCTTATGAAGGTTCTAAGGGTAAGCTATTGAAAGATAGAATTGATTCTTTGCCCAACAGTGTAGTTTCTGGGGTAATTTTGTATAAACCAAATGCCTTTGAAGAAAACCCAGTTAGGAAAAATAAAGTGGGTATAAATGTGAAACTGTATGAAAAGAGGTTTCAACATGAAGAATGGGAATTTAAAGCTTCTACAGAATATGATATACCAGTTGCTTCTTTAGAGGATGGTGGACATGGTGGACTTATGTCGTATGAGGATAAAGTACTTCTCCAGAAACTTGCTGCTTCAGTATTCCCATTAACACTTACTGTAACTGGAGGTGGAGTATATCGAAAGACTACTACTCAAACCGTAACAGTAAGTTGGTCACTCAAACAAGGTCCCGATGCAGTTACACCAGATTCTTTAAAGATTAACAATGAACCGATAGAGGTTTCATTAACTTCTAAACAGTTTCCGGGAATTACTGTTAATACTACTTTTAGAGTTGAGGCAACTAAGGAGGGAGTTACTAAGACTGGTTCGGTTTCAGCAGTATTCGTTAATCCTTCTTATTTCGGAGTAGTAGAAAGTAACTTTACTCCTACCCCTGAAGGTATCCAAGGTTTAAGCAGTGGTGAAATCATTAAGAATAGCAAAACATATAATACTTCAGCATTCAACCAAAATGCCCAGAAGAACTGTTATGCTTATCCTAAAGTATTTGGAGCTCTTACTTCTATTACGGATGGTAAGAATGAGTTCATCAATTCTTATACTCGTAGTGAATTGGAAGTAAATGGGGAAATGTATTATGTATATGTTCTTTCCGAAGCTTCTACAGTATCTAATTACTCACTTCAATTCAAATAATTATGGCAGTACAATATATTGATAACCTTTCTTATAAGGGAAAGAAGCCAAATTTTGAAAGAGATCAATTCAAAACTTTGGCTGAGATGAAGGCTTTTTCTGAAGCTGATATTGATGAAGGCCATTCTTCTTACTGTCTTGAAGATGGTAAAAGATACACCTTCAAATCTTCTAACTCAGTAGATCCTACTACTGGTAGATGGAGAGTAGAGAATAATCTAGGTGGAGGGGTAGAAGTCCCCTCTAATCCTCAACCAGGCCAAACTTATTTCGATACTAAAGTTAATAAATTGGGTATCTGGAATGGCAATGCTTGGGTAGATTCAATGGGTAATCCTTTGGATTCTAAACGGCAGGGAACTACCGAAGAAAGACCTCAGGGAGTTCAAGTAGGTTATATTTACTATAACACAGAAGAAGAATTCTTTGAAGCTTGGAATGGCAATGCTTGGGTACCCATTACCTACTTGGTAACTTCAGTAAACCAAATCACATTCAGTTCAGATGGTGGAGATATGCCTTTTGAGGTATTCTCTAATGCCAAATGGACTGCTAAATAACTTATTCTATAACCTCAAAAAAAAAATAAAATGGACAGAGAAAAATTGAGAGAGGCTAGAGCCATTGCAGGATGGGCTCGCCTTGACAAGAAAAGCGGTACTGGTAACGGTACTGTACAAGTAACCGTAGATGCTTACCTGGGTCGTAATGCTCGTAACACTAGTGTTCAGGTTGCTACCAACGGTGGTATAAGAAAAAACGTTTCTGTAGTACAGAACGGTAAAGCAATTTATATCACCAAGGAATCAAATCCTAATGTGGGAGCTACTGCTACTACTGCTACTGTAAAGTTCACAACTAACGTAAAGGAGTTTAAACTTGAAATCGGTAACAGCGGTACGGTTGGTTCAGTAAAAGTAAACAATGTAGATGTTCCAGAAGCTAGCGGTATTTATACTCCGGTTAGTGACCCGGGAGCTAGCGGTGAATACACAGTAACTGTAGTTGTGAACTTTGCTGCCAACGGTTCTATTCATAACAAACAGTACACAGTTAAGGCAAGTGATTCTGTAAATGCAGAAGTAAGTGCTACTGCTACGATTACTCAATCTGCTGCTGATTCTAACTTGACCGTTAGTCCTGAACAGCTTACCTTCGAAGCTACGGGTGGTGCTAAGACCATTACCATCACTTCTAACGATAGCTGGACTATCGCTTAAAAGTAATCAGGTTAAAAATCAGAGGAGCCTCAATCTTGGGGCTCCTCTTTTAATTTTGTAGGTTATGGAAAAAGAAAAGATAGGATTATAATGGTAGCTTCAATGGCCCCCTTGGATTCATGTAAATAAGTCTAAAGGTTTTGGCAATGACTCAGTCGAAGTTACTTGTGATGAGAATATTGTAGAGGAAATTCGAACTGGAACTATCACAGTATCTTCAGCTGGAGGAGTAGTAAGAGAGATACAGATAAGTCAAGCTGCTGCTGAAATTACCTATGAATATATACTTGAAGCCGTAGTTTAAAGATATTTTGGGTGGGAATAGAAGTTTAGAGGGGTGCATATAATTAAAGTTATGTGTATCCCTCTTTTAGTTTAAAGTGATCTATTATGGCAACTAAATCAGTTAATCGTACTTTAGGTATTCCCTCTGGAAGATTTGAGATTTACGTTGATAAAGCCCAACAAGCTAGAGCAGAAAGACTTATACGTGATATACCAAGTATCCTTACTAAGTCTTACGAGAATGGCACTAGAAAGTTTGGTGAACAACTCCTTAGGATAGTGAAAAAATGTTTATCAACTGGCATGCCTCCTGCAGGTTCGAGAGTATCTTGGCCACCTCATTCGGCAAGTACTGTAAAGTCTTTGGGAGAACATACTCTCTTAAACTGGACTGGGCAATATAGAAGATCGGTAAACATTTACCATCAACGTAATAGAACCTATGTGGGTTTACCTAATAATGTAAGGAAAATACGAAAGAAAGGTAAAGAATCTAAAAAAACTCTTAATCAGATTGCTATCCTATTAGAATATGGTAGTAGAGATTCTAACCTTCCTCCTCGTCCTCTCTGGGCTCCTGCATATAAAGTTGCAGGTGGGAATAAGTCATTACAGAAAGAAATTAGAAATGAAATTAGAAAACAATTAAGGAAACATGGCTTTTAATATCGATAAACCTTCTGGGGTTGGACCAGCCACCATTAACATCAAACCTTCAGATTATAATACTACTGGTAGGGATATTAATCAGACCATTTATGTAGAGATCGGTGGAAAAAGGCAACCTATTAACCTTATCCAGAGACCTGCTGTATTAAGTTGGAAATATACCTTTACCGTAGAACCAACTTCTACTAGCATTGAACCAGGTGGGGGATCTGTAAGCTTAATCGTTAAGTCTACTAAGCAACAGCTAGTAAATGGAAATCTAGTAGGAGAAGAGATACCTCTAAATTACACCACTATTCATTACTCTGGTAATTCCTTTGTAACTATAGATGGTACTACATTGAGGGCAGAGGTTAATGATAATACAGATAGTAGAATAGAGACTATTCGGTTTACTCAAGCTGAATCTGGACAAGTTCAGGATATAGTAATAGAACAAGCAGCTAATGTTCATTATTACTTCTCTGCAGGAGTTCCTTCTACTACAGTAGAATATGATGATACCTCTTATGACCCTAAAATAGAATCTTACAGGATGGTAGGTAATAGAAGAGAGGAAGTTGGATATACTTTGTATTCTGACAGTTCTGATATGAATGCTGGTAGTACTAGTTTCTCATTCTCTAAGAATCCTAACAATGAAGATAGAACTATGAGGGGTAGAGCAGTACAGAATGATACTAATCAAGTTATAAATTTACAAGTTACACAGAAAATGTTACCTATGTGGGTTTTCAGAGGTGTTCATTTTAAGGATTACTATTCTTCTAATGAATCTATTAATAAAGAACATCGAGTTATTATAACTAGTAGATATGATGATTTCTATACTATAGATTTTGAAGTATCTAAAGGTAATAGTATGGCTATGGCTTTAAAAGCCAGTGGTGAAAATAGCAATTGGTCTAAAGCCTTTAGAGTTATTCGGGTTTCAGGTAGAATGACTAGAACTGGTCAGAGACTTAGATTAGAACCTAAAGGGGTGAGTGGTATAGTTTTAGGCGAATTTGATAGTAATGGGGAATTTAGTACCATAGAGAATCTAAGAGATCCTGGATTATCTTCAAATAATCTTTATGATTTCGATAACTTAGACAAACCCGAATCAGAAAGAATATGGAATTTAAGTGGAAGTTTACCAGGAGGGTTCTATGCCTCTACTATAATTGCTGGTCAATATAGGTTTTCAATACGTAATCACCTTCAATAAATATCTCTATGGTAAATACGGAAGAAATTGTAGAAAGAACTTTCTATATAAGTTTACTACATACTGCTTTAGAGAAAGGATTAACAGTTAATCCTCAAGATTATTTACCTGTATCCCCCGAAAATGAGAAAAAGTTTGAGGCCGATATAAAGGGTCTAAAGAAATTCATTCCAATTTTCGGAATAGGTAATAATCAAGTACGGGGTATAAAAACTTGCCCAAGAATCACTTTGGAATTACAGGGATATTACCCGGGTAATATTGGAGTAGAGAAATTTATAATAGGAGATAAGTTAGAGAATGGTAACTACCAAGCATCAGAGTTTCCTTTCGAAACTAAAGATATAACTATTGATGTTCACTTGGTAGCAAATACCCAGCCAGATATGAGGTTACTCCATAGCCTTATGTACCAAGCTTTACCTTCAAGAGGTTACTTAAAACCTTATTATAATGATCTAGATGGATGGTCTTCAGGGAGAGTAGGTCCTACTGGTAATCTGTATATAGAAATAGGTAACTATTATGATCACCAAGATGTAGAACATGGTATATTAGAGAAGGTATATCAATACACTTGCGTAGATGGTCTTCTTGAGGAAAAGATTCCTGGAGATGGAGAACTTGTACCTATTACAGATATATCGGTTCTAATCGGCACAATCGAAGAAAAAGAAGAAGGAATGCTCAACTTACATATAGTAAGCTAAACCGAGCGATACTTATCGGTTTTAAATAAACAAGTAACTAACTTTTAAAAACAAGTAATATGCCAACTTCACCTCATGTTGATTTTGTCTTTCAGAACAATAATGTTCTGCAGACTACTCCTATGTTAGGAGTTTCTTGTGTATTGGCTAGAACTACTAAAGGTGTATACGATGACCCCTCAGAAATCATCTCTTCCTATCCTCAATTCCAAAGACAGTTTGGAAAAGAGATAGTACCTGATGGTTCCGTATCAAATATCGAAAAGGCACTTGTAGGTGGTTCAAAGCTGCGTATTATTCGAGTACTTGGTAAAGGTGCTACTAAGGGTGTAGTAAAAGCTACTCGTGAACCTGCCAGAAGATTGAAGCCTGCTTCGGATAAAGAAGAATCCCCAGTAGTAGCTTCATCTACCCCAGACCCATTTACTCCTCAAACCTTGGTAAAGATTACCTCAGGTTCTACTACCGTAGGATTTGGATTAGTAACTAAAGGCTATGGAGATCCCATTGGTACTGGAGAAACTTTTAGAGTAGGTTTCTATAAACAGTTTAATACCATTTACTATGTGATCTATGGAGCTACTGGAGAAATCCTAGAACAAGGTCCAGTACTTACTTATAAAACTGCAGACTCTCTCAATAGTACTTCTTTCGATTACTTAGCCCTTTCTGCATTTGCCAAGAATTCTCAGTATATCAAACCGAAGATGACTGAAACGGTAGAAGGCATTAAATCTTGGGAGAACCTGATTCAGTGGTTAACTACTTCAGTAGATGGTAGCAAAGATAAGGTAACGGTTACTATTGGGGAAAAAGAAGTAACTAACGAAGAAGTATCTTTTGATGGTACTATTGGTAATGCCGGTACTACACCTACTGCTGATGAATGGATTGCTTCATTGGAATTCGTAAAGGATTATACCGATGTATACCAACTTTTCTGTTCCCATATCTCTCAACATTTGGAACAGGATGCCGAAGTACTTAAGGTACATAAAGCTGCTGCAGATATGGTTAAAGAACTCGAAGAATATACTTATTACATTGAAGTTCCTAAACACATTACTCACTATACTCAGGGTGATCAGCCAAGAGATAAGAAGGCTATCATCTCCTGGGTTGAAACCTGTTTGGGTACAATCGGTAACTCTAAGTATATTGCTTATTTTGGTGGTGGTCTTAAATACTACAATGAAAATGGTAATCTCCAAGATTCAGATGTAGTAGGAACTGTAGTGGGATTGGGAGATGCTTCTGCTTCTCAATATGGTCCTTGGAAATCATTTGCGGGTATGAACCGTGGAGTAATCTATGATGCTGTAGGTCCAGTATGCCCGAACTATGGTTCTCCTTCTCGATATGCAGATCTGAACGAATTGGCTCAATCCTATGTTAATATGATGGTAATTAAGGATACTCCCGATGCTGGTAAACAGACTATGCTTTGGCACTTATTTACCTCACAGGTAAAACAAGATTCAGAGAGATTCCTTTCTATCGTTCGGTTGAATCTTTACCTTAAGAAGAGCTTAAGACCTATTTTCCAAAAGTATCTTGAAGAACCCAATATTTGGAACACTTGGAATAAGATCTGGCTGGAAATTAAACCTATCTTGGATAACTTGGTAGATGAAGATGCCATGTCAGAATATACCTATATGGGTGACCAGGATGCTTCCTCTTACGATCAGCTTTCAGTAAATAATGAAGCAGATGTTCGTCAAGGTAAATATAAAGTGATCCTTAAGTATAAGGATATCGTTCCTATGCAAGAAGTTACAATTAACATAGTAATCGATTCTGCATCTAAATCAGTTTCTATTTCAGAAGATTCGTCTAATCAATAAACTCTAAGATATATGGGAGCAAAAGTAAAAAATCCTCGGAAGAAATTCTTATGGAGCATAACCTTCCCTAAGCACCCTATCAATACATATCTGTTTCAAACTTGTACTTTGCCAGATATCGAGATAGAACAGGTAGCTCATGGTGATATTAACAGAGATGTTAAAACTGCTGGTAGAGTTACTATCGGTAATCTGATAGTAGAGAAACTGATGACCACTTCTGGTTCAGATACTTGGCTTCATGATTGGCTTTATTCTTGCCAAGATCACATTGTTGGTGGAGGCTTGGTACCCAGTCAATATTGGGAAACTGTAATAGTAAATGAACTTGCTGAAGATGGAGTATCAGTACTTAACACTCACCTTTTCGAAGAGGTTTGGCCATGTAAAGTAAACGGTCAAGAACTCGATAGGATGGCTTCAGAAAACTCAATTGAATCAATCGAATTCTCTGTTGGTACAGCCGATAAGTACTAATCCTTAGTCATTTTTCTTTGCTAAGATTTTAGGTGGGAGGGGTGGGATTCCTTACGGGTATCTTCACCCCTCTCTTGTTGTTAAACCTTAACATAACTATAATTTTAAGTATAACCAAATAAACAAAAACATTATGGAATTTAGAACCTTTCGATTTGTAGCTCCTTCTGGTTATTTCTATGAAATCCGGGAACAAAACGGAGCAGATGAAGACATTCTTAGTAATCCCGTAGATGCTAGAACTTTAATGAACCTTACCAAGTTTATTTCAGCAATCGTAGTAAAAACTGATTTTACTGCTAAGGGAAAACTAAGCGTTGAAGATGCACTTGCTCTTCCTGTTAATGATAGGTATGCCATTATTATTCAATCCCGTATATTCTCTTTGGGAGAAGAAGTTTCTTTCGAATTCGATTGGGGTAAAGACTTTGGGGGTAAGGTAATGTATGGCCAAGATCTTCATGAACTCCTGTTCGATGATTACTCAGTATCTCCTTCCGAAGAAGAAGTTGAGAAAAAACCTGAAGCTATCCCCTATTATCCGATGAGTAAGAAATTAAGGGATCACCAGATCTTTACTTCTTCAGGCAAAGAGTTACTATTCGACTGCATGACTGGAGAAAGCGAAAAGGAATCTATTCAAGTAGAACAAACTAGAAATACCCCTCTTATTCATCGAAATCTTCGATTGAAAGTAGATGATAAATATGAGAAGGTACTCAATTTCTCTTTGTTCTCTCCAAGGGATATGCAGGAAATTAGAAGAGAGGTATTTGCTATAGACCCAATCTTCCAGGGTAATACCGAAATTGAAAATCCGAAAACCGGTCAAACTGCGAAATACTTTATATTCGGAGCTCCAGATTTTTTCTTCCTGACGGGAGAATAGACTTAGAGGGCGATTTTGCTTATATAAGTAGAGCTGAGATAAGAATGGATTATCTCAGCTTTTTAGTTCTCCCGTATAGGGTAAGGAAAAGATTCTTAGAGAATGCCGAAGCTTATTTTAAACTTATAGAGAAAAAATCCAAAGGCAAATAATATGTTCAATTCAGGTAAAAATATAGTTGAGGTTGGTATAGCAATGGTGCTAAGGGACCAATTCTCTAAAGAGTCGGGAAGGATCTCTAATTCGTTTAAGACGATGATGAACGATATGAGTACCTGGTCTAGAGGTATTCAGATGTCAGGTTCATCCTTAGCGGATTACGGAGCTCAGGTGCTCAAGAGCATATATAGAGCCTATGAATATTCTGCTGGAGTTCAGAATGAAATTTGGATGGCTTCTAAAATTGCCGGAGCTACTCAAGCTGAACAAAATAGGTTATTGCAAGTAGCCAAGCAGGTGAATGAAGAAACTCCTTTGACAGCTATGCAGGTTTCTTCAGCTGCTCGTTATTTAGCTATGGCTGGTAATAAGGCTGATGCGATAGAGAAGATGATACCTCCAGTAGCTAAACTAGCCTCTATCCTAAATATAGATCCAGGTGGGAAAGGTGGAGTAGCTGATATGATGACTAATATCATGTCTATGTTCCAAATCCCAATGGGAGATGCTGCTAAAGTATCTGATGACTTGTATACAGCTACTACGAATGCTAATATAAGCTTGGAAGACTTAGCAGCTACTATCCGATATTCAGGAGCAGATATGAAAGCTGCTGGTGTTAGCATGAGGGAATTAGCTGCTGCTACTGGTGTACTTGGTGATATGGGTATTCAAGGATCCATGGCTGGTACCTCATTAGGTAACATGGTTCGTAACTTACAGCTATCATTATCGGAACAGAAAAAATTGGGTTCCTCTTGGTTAAAAGAACTGGGATTAACTTCTGAGGATTTCTATGATGCTCAGGGTGGTTTTAAGGGTTTGTATAATGCTTTCCAACAGTTCCTTGATTCTTATAAGCAGATGACTGCAATGGGTAGAACCCAGGCTTTCTATAATATCTTTGGAGTTCGAGGTATGCGTGGTATTATACCAATTCTTAACGATATAGCTTCTGGTAGAGATAAGATGAATCTTATCATGGGGCTCTACGATAAGAATCAGGGCATCGTAGATCAGAAGAATGAAGAAAGGCTTAATACCATGGCTGGTAAGCTAGACCAGATGAATTCTGCTTTTGAAAACTTAGTAGTTACGGTGGGTAACAAGTTAGCTCCTCTATTTAATCCCATTGTTGATAGCTTGAGATTCCTAACTAAACTAGCAGATAAATTAGCTAGCTTAGGAGGTATGGGCAAATTCCTTATTCAGACTATGGCTGTAGGAGCTGCTGTTACTGTTATAGTTAATGGCTATCGTACTATAGCTATGACTCTCAGGATGATCAGAACTTTCCATGCAGCAGCTAATACTGTAGCCAATGGTATGACTGGAGCTACTTCTAGAACTAACCAACAGTTTGCCATCATGGAAATGCACTTAGTAAGGATAGGTAATATCATGAGGGATATACTTATCTTACAAATGCAGATGGCAGGTTTATCACGAAATAGTGCAGGTCAATGGATCTGGACAAAAACCGGTAGGTATGCTAGGGTTCCTAAAACTATTTTTGACCCCTTTGATCCTATGGCAGGTAATATTAGTGGAGGCAAGGGTTCAGGAGCTGGATCTAGAATGGCAGGAGGCGGTAGTTTACTTGCAGGAGGTACTTCTAAATTTGCTCGATGGGCTCTTAGTAAAGGCTTAAGTAAGGGAGTTATTAAGGGTGTAGGTACAGCTTTAACTGCTGTGAGTACATTGGGTAAAATACTTCCTGGATGGGGATGGGCATTTACCATTGGAGTTCCTTTATTAACTAGCCTATTAGATAAAAACTCAGATTCTTTGGATAGTAATACTAGAGCTCTTGAGGAATCCCGGAGACTCCCTGAAGCTGCTATTCAGGCTCGTAATCAACAGGCTTTTATTGATGCAGTTAAGGTAGCAATTAGGGATGGTTTCAAAGAATCTAATATTGGCATTACAGTAGACGGTGAGTCAGTAGGTACTTGGACTCCTGGAACTTCTAATGATTATACTGGTGGTACATTATTGGGCATAAATTAAAATACATTCAATTATGGCAAGAATATTAAACCAAGCAGCCGGTAAGATTGTTAAAAAATATAATGATCTTACCCAAGATACTGCTGGAGTTCTTACTGGGCCCCTTAATAAATTATGGAGAGCTCGGATATTACTAAACCGAGCTACTTCTCTTTTACCAAAAGATAAAGCTGATAAGGGTAAATTATATATACCCAATGGGGTATTTGGAGAAGCTCAAGTTTCTTCTAAACAACCTAAGATAAACGAACAGCTACAGAGTCAATATAGGTTAATCTTAAAACATGAATTGACTAGCTTGGTAAAAGTAGAGGATGGGCCAGATCCAGCAAAGGGTCAATCGGCTTCAGAAAAGAAAACTGCTTTCTTTGTAAATGAAGTAGATAGGAATCCTGGAGATAATCAAGTGATCATCTATAACTTATCTAAATCACCATATCAATATATCATATTACAGAACAGACCTTCTTCTTTGGATTTCCGAGGAGAATCTACCTTAGCTACAATTAAGTCTATGGGAAGAAATACCCCTATGTATCACTTTACTGGATCCGAGGATATAATTCAATTCAATATCTCTTGGTTCTGTAATGATCCAGAAAACCCTAATGAGGTATTATTCAAATGTAGGTTATTAGAATCCTGGACTAAGTCTAATGGTTATCAAGCAGGTCCTCCAATCTTAATGATTCAATGGGGTAATTCTGGTATCTTCATTAACCATAAGTACATACTCACTTCGGCAACCTATTCCTTATCGAATTTTAGGAATGCTTATCGAAAGAGAGACTCTAATGGTAAGCCTTCTCAAGAGATAGTAAGTTTGGGATTAACTCCCAGTACCGCTACTCAAGAGTTGATATTTAAGAGAGTTAGTTCATACAACTTATCCTATCAGGATTTTGTTACTGATGAGGACTTAAAGAAAACGAAAGGTATTCAGATATGATAAATTTAAATCAGTACTTAACTGGAGCTAGCCCTTATGATTCGTCCTATGTATTGAAATATAGGGATGGAGAATACTCTTTAGAGACTGATCCTCCATTAGTTCCCTATACTTCAAAGGATAAACAGCATACAATCAAAGAAGGAGAAACTCTTCAGAACATTGCCTTTGCTGCTTATGGAGATTCAGGTAAGTGGTATTTAATAGCTGAAGCTAATCAGATTATCGACCCATTTACCGAAGTAGTTCCAGGTAAACTTTTAAGGATTCCAATGTATGGCAACTAAAGTAAACCAGCCTATATTATATAATGGAACAGCCATGCCTTACTTGGCTTTGTTCGATTCCCTGGGTATGCCAGTAATGAATACCATTACTGGTATACCTCTTGGAGCGTATATAAGTAAATTTACTTATATGTATGATGAAGAAAAAGAGAATCTGGCTACTTTAGTATTTGATACTGGGGATCCAGATACCGTAGATATACCAGAATTACAAGAGGGCTCTGTTATCTTTCTTCAATGGGGATACGTATACCCAGATGGGCAATTTATTTCTGGGCCTATTAAGACCATTAAGATTAGAGATTTCGATTGTATTTTTGATTCTACTGGTACTCATGTAACTATAAAGTGTATAGATTCAGTTGGAGATTTAAGATTCCAACCGCCTTACACTTACTCTGATTTGCCTCAATATAAATTCTCTAAGTTTATAGAAGAGGGATGTAACAATAATACGGGTATAATCATAGAGTTATTTCAGTAATGGCTAAACAAATTATAAGTAATAAAGTATACGAGTCACTACAGGTGCCTACTTATGATAATCAAAAATCATCCGGAAAGATACTCTATGCTAACTCTTTTAGTGGAGTAGCTCAAGTAGCTATGCCCGATGATATAAAGGAACTTTTGGATGATGATTTCGGATTAGCTGGTAACAATGTGTTAATCCAATTGGAGCAAAAGTTTTTATCATATCCCAATGGGCCTTGGTATGTAGATTCAAGGGATGGGGTTATATACATACACAATCGTAAATTTAACGAAGAACCCTATTATCATTATGCCTATCAACAAGAGAATGGCGAGGTATTAAGTATATCCTTTACTACTCGGGAAGTTACCAAAAGGGTAAAGTTTCAATTAACCCAAACTATAGACCCAGAGGGTAAAGACTTAGTAGTAGGTACTTCTGAAATAAAGGAGCCGGACCCAAAACAAGAGAATCCTTATATTCAATCAGTAGATAATACTCAGGTATCTAACTATGCCAGTAATGAATTTGAGGATTATAGAAGTGCTCCTACTGATGCTCCATATTTTGAATACAAAGGCAAGAATACAGATCACTGGGCAGCTAAGGAAAAGCAAATGAAGTTCAATAGTTCTCTAAGGGAATTCGAATCTGAGGGTCCTGCAGCAGCTTACAAATCTGGTAAAGAAGCTGCAATAAAGAATCTTAGTAATGAAGATTTGAATAAAGCTATTGATACTGCTGTTAAGCAATTACCCAGCAATAAACAAAATGCCGTTACTCAGGCTTTGGATAGGGCTAAAAAATCTGGTAAAGATCCAGAATCTGATATTAAAGAGGCCTTGAATGGTAGTAAGTATCTCTTTGTAGGTAATCAGAAAATGGAATATATGGCTGAAGAAGTAGTAGATCCCAGAGAGTTTGATCCTACTGGAAATGTTTCCGATGAAGTAGCTTTTGGAACTGATGGTAGTAAAAACCCAAGTGTTCAAAGAGGTATGGCTGCTTTAGAGAATGATCCGATGATAAAGGTGGTTCCCAATTCTCTTAGCATAGAAACTATTACAAATGCTGCATCAAAATTTGAAAGAAAAATTGTTCAAGCAAAAGTAAAAATCAGAAGGCTTAAGAAAGTGGCTTATAATGTACCCATTTATAAGCTTTATCACAACCTATTCAATAGGTTTGGGGGAGCTAAGAATTGGGCTAAAGCCATGCAATCTGCTGCTAATAATGGTTTGAAATATACCGAGAGGAAACAAGAAGGTCAGATGGTAGTAGTTGGTAGACCTTCTCTAGAATCATCTCAGATACTAGTAATCGATAATATTGGTAGAAAGTGGTCAGGAGCTTGGTATATCAAAAAATGTACTCACATGATGGATGCAGGTAATGGATATACTTGTCAATTAGAACTTGTTAGGAATGGTGCTAAGAGCGGTAGTTCTACTACTAAGGCAACTCTTAATACTAAGGATATGATGGCAAATGGCCAAAAGAAGAATGCCACTACTTCTCTCGGCAAGGATCTAGATAATAACAACGGTGAAACTGGAGTTCAGGTTAATTTTACCGAACAAGAAGTAATCTACTACTCTACTCAGCTTGCAGATAAAAGTAAAGGAAATAAATTTGCAGGAGCTAAAACTGTCGGTGATCAGGTATCTAATGTTAGAGCTTGGAATGAAGCTTATGCAGATGATCCTGTAAAAAGTACTATGGGTACAGTAGTAACTACTGAAACTGTTACTAGTAATGGAGTAGTTCTAGATCAGAAAGTCCAAGTTAGAGAAGCTCCTAAAAAATATGTGGATAAGTATAAAGATCGATATAACTATCTAGATGCTGCTCGAAAATTTCTTCAAAAGAACCAAGAAAATAAGAAATAGCTATGGGATTTGAAACTGCAAAGGTAATAACAGAACAAGGTTTAGAGGGTCTTCAAAGATATTACGGTACTTATAGAGCTATCGTAGTTAATAATATCGATGAAGAAAAACATATGAATCGGATTAAAGTAATGGTCCCAGAAGTGATGAGTGGAATTATGACTTGGGCTTTACCAAAGGGTCAGCATGGATCTACCCAGACTGGGTTTAAATATTTAGCTCCAAAGATAGGTGATATAGTATTTGTTACTTTCGAATTTGGAGACCCTACTAAACCTCTATGGGAATATCATGGTTGGGGAATAGAACAAATACCCTCACCCTTAGATGGACCCAACAAATGTGGTATAGTTACTCCAGAAGGTAATGTTATAGTAATAGATGATGATTCTGGAACTCTGAATTTGTACTTTAATGGTGATGTGATAGTATCTAATAAGGGTAACTCTATAGTTCATTCTGAAAGGGATGTTAATATAGTAGCTGGAGATTCTATCATTATGAACCAGGGTACTAATGAGGGTATGGTAATTATTGCTAAGTTAACAGAGAAACTAAACCAAACTGTTAAAGAACTCGAGAACTTGAGAAACTTGTTTAATACTCATGTTCATACTGGAGTTACTTCTGGTCCGGCTAGTACTGGGCCTACACCTACTCAAGCTTCTCAGCCTTTTACCCAGTATAAACAAGAAGATTATGAAAACCCTAAATTCATACACTAATGGAAAATAATTATTACACCGGTATAGTTGGTAAGGGTATTCTATTTCCTTTTACCATAACCAAAAACGAATCAGGTCTTACTGGGATTTATCCAGTTAATGGGGATTTCGATTTGGTTAGAAATAATATTTCCTCTATCCTATATTATTTAATAGGGCAAAGATTCAGACAAGAAAACTTTGGTAATCGACTATGGGAATGTATTGAAGAACCAAATTCACAAGCCCTTTCGTTCATAATTAAAGAGTTCATTAAGGATGCTATTGGTACTTGGGAACAGAGGATCACCTTTGAAAAAATAATCGTAACAAGAGTTGGTTCAAAGGTAAATATAGAAGTTGCCTATGTGATTAATGGTTCTAACACTAGCCAGTACCTGGGCATTGCCTACGATCGATTAAATAATTCATTTAATAATTATTGATATGGGAATCACTAACAAATGGCTAAATCCTTATCAAAGGTCCTATCAACAAATTAAGGCTAAGTTGATAGAGGGGCTAACAAACATCCGGGATAAGAATGGAGATATCCTCATTACTGATTACTCAGAGGGGAATATCCTCATTATTATCCTTTCGTTGTTTGCAGCCATCGCAGAGGTGTTACATTATTACATTGATAATGTAGCAAGGGAAACTTTTTTACCTACTGCTAGAAAGTATGATTCGGTGGTAAAGCAGGGTAAGTTAGTAGATTATAATACTAAATCTGCCATTGCAGCTTCAGTAGATGTAACTTTGACTAGATCTATTACAAGTGAAAATATTGGAGCTAATATCCTTATACCTGCAGGTACTGTATTTACTGATAACTCAGGAAATGTTTGGATGTCTTCTCGAGATGTAACCTGGTGGCCTAATACCACTACTTGTAAAGTTCCCCTTGTTCAACATGAAATATACAGTAATTCTCGATTGAATGGTATCATTATACCTACAGACGATCGAGTAATAATTACTCTGGGTACTTTACCCAATGGTAAATACTATGAACATGGTACCATGAGTTTAAAAATAGGTGGGGAAACTTGGGTATTAGTGGATACCTTTGCTTATTCAAAACCTAAAGATAAGCATTTTATGGTATCTGTGGATTCTGCTCTTAACCCTTATTTACATTTTGGGGATGGTTTATATGGAGCTAAACCTAATGCAGGAGATAGGATTACAGAGGTAATCTTCTATCTTACTAAGGGATATAATGGTAACATAGGCTCAGGTTCTATTACTACGGTACCTGCTGTTATTTCAGGAGTGATTTCCGATGCTACTGTAAGTAATACTTATGCTGCAGCAGGCGGTTCAAACTATGAAAACTTCCAGATGATCAAAGAGCACATACCTCTTAGTGTTAAGACTTTGGGAGTAGCCATCACTGCTCAAGATTTTGCTGATTTAGCAATGACCGTAGAGGGAGTTAACAAAGCCGCTGTAGATTATGAATGTAGTAGAAAACTTACAGTATACATAAACCCAGATAATGGTAGCTCTGCAGGAGATGCCAGGATAGATAAAGTATATAACCTATTATCTCAAAGATCTCCTTTATCTACTTGGCTTCAAGTTAAGACTGCAGGTACCGTTCAGATTATCTTGGATATTGAAGTGACTGGCAGGAAGTCTTATAAGACTGCAGAGATTCAACAGCAGATACTTACTGCCTTGTATAATGCTTATTCTCCAGAGAAATCTACTATCGGAGGAAGCGTTAGAATTTCGGATATCTATGCCCTCATAGATAATTGCTCAATGGTAGATTACCTTCACATTAAGAAGTTCTATACTAAACCTTGGCCTAATACTATCTATGGCAATCGAGAATTACTTATCAATAACTTTAAGTTAGAGAAAGCAACTGGTTCTAATACTTATTTTATTACCTTCTCTAATAATACCGAGTTTAGAATTAGAGCCGCAAAAGGAGGGTTTGATAGTACTGGTAGAGTGGGCAATTCTTCTACTTACCAAGATGCAGACAATGATGTAACTTTCTCATTTGGTGTAGCAGATAATGGTTATCAGAGTGGATTTAGGTATTCTATAACTATTTCAGAACCCAATATGGATTATGAGGATCCTGGGTTTAATATCCCAGTATTCAGTAGTAACTCACAGCTTACATTAACCGTAAAAGAAACTATCTAACATGATTGATTTCAAGAATCTCATAGACATGCTACCTTATTACTTTAAGGATTCTGATACGTATAAGGTAGATGGGAAAGGTATTTTACAGAGATTTCTAGATATCTGTGGAGATTACTTTGGTAATGAAATATATTCCGATACTACTAAGTTACTAGAAATCCAAGACCTTGATAAGACTCCTGATATGTATCTGAAATACTTTTGGGAATTATTGGGGCAAATGCCTTTTGCCATAGGCAATCATATAGATGAAGAGGCTTGGAGAACTAACTTCAATGGTCTCTTAGGTGACTCAGAATTAGAAATGTTATCCAGAACTTGGATTATACCGAAGTCTGGACCTTTCTCGTTAACTTCAGAACAAGTAAGAAGATTATTAGGGTATTCTATATCCCTTTTAAAAATCCGAGGTAGTCAAAGCTTTTTCGAGATAATCTTCCGAATGTACGGTATCCGATGCGAAATGTATGACCCTACTAAAGAAGAGGATTATAATGGTTGGATTAATCCAGAAGAATCTAAACCAAGATTTGATCAAGCAGTGTATTTCGATAAGGGTACTTTTGATAATTCTTTTCAATGTACTCAATGTATACCAGTAGAGTTTAAAGTTACTGGTCATCCATATACTGATAAATACCAAAGTGGATTTTTCTCTTTTAGAAAGGGAGTAGAGAATATCATTAATAGGTTTAAACCTTTCAATGTATCTGCTACCATCATAGATTATGGGTTTAGATTTATCGATGAGTATACTATATTTGCTGAATTTGTAGATCCCAAGGTTAATTCTATTATACTGGGATCCAATAATAAAGTACCCATTCGAGTTACAGTAACCTCAGATTGGCCTGAAGCTGATTTAAGGTATCAGGTAATGTATAAAAAAGAAGAATCAGACCCTGATAATCTATGGGGATACAAAAGGCATGATAACGAAAGTATTTATATTGCCACAGTTCCAGGTATCTATTATTTTAGAAGTGTAGCTAATCCCGAGATAATTACTTCTATCGTAGTAGGATCTGGTAGTAATTTGCCTACTTATAAGATCTCTGCTGATCCCAAAACTCTTAGGATTACTCCAGAGAACTTAAACCCCTCTACTGTAATAAAGGCATCTGTAGTCCAAGGTGGTACAGAAACTGAATTAGTAGTGAGAAGAAAAGGTACAGAAGAGATTAAGCCCTCTGGACAATCTTGGTCATTCTCAGAACCTGGGTCTTACATTTTTGAGATAGTAGACCATTCAAACTATACGGTTACAGTTATTGTTTCAAAACAAGAGAATCTATATACTGTAGTATGTAATCCAGAAGCTGCTAGAGTAGATATCCAAGATCTAGCTAAAGCTCAGACTAAGCTAACTATCTCAGATTTATACGGTACTCCAGATCTCCAATGTTATGAGCAGGGTAATCCTGGTAGGGTGTATAATAATGGAGATATTTTTACAGCCGATTCCTTTGGGTTATTTACTTTCATCTGTACTCTGGATACAACTCAAAGCGGTAATCTCGGTAAATTCTTGGTAACTCAAATATCCACTTACTATCAGTATACTTTGCAAGGCCCGGGTACTTTGGAACTGAATGCCAAGGAAGAAGCTTATGCTGATTTAACTCTTCTAGTTTCTCCAAAAGAAGATGACAGTAAGTATATAAATAATCAATTAGATATATACTGGAATGGTATGCTAATTGATACTATTACAATGGAAAAAGCCGAAGATGATCAGTATACTAAATTCACTTATACTTTCACTTGTATAAATACTGGAGAATATAAGGCAGTATGTAAAGGAGATCCAGAAGTATTTGTAATTTGGGAAGTTAACCCCTATGTAAGGCCTCTTAAGTATAACCTATACATTGAACCAGAGAATGTAAAGGAAACTAACCCAGACGGTACTTCTCCTTGGACACCAGATTATTTCAACAATGATTTGGGATTGGATCCCGTTGATAAATCCGAAGCTAGTTATCAGTTAATCGATAATAAATCAGTAGCAAGGTTTGAACTAAGGGCAAACTTCGATATGGGAGAGAATAATACAGTAACCTGTGATCAAACAGGAGAAACCTATAAAGTAAACACTGGAGAGATTATCGAATTAAAAGAAGCTGGTAAGTATATTTTCTTCTCGGAATACTTCTTAATATCAGCTAAGTTGACTGTAAAAGATTTCCCATTGACTGTAGAGATTAAAGCTTCTAAAGAAATGGATACTCTTACTCCGGAGGTAGATTCTGTAAGTACCCTAATAACCTGTACTTCTAACCATGATAACTTTGATACCAGTATACAGTTAGAGGGGTCAGAAGAATTACATCCTTCTCCGTATACCTTTGAAACTTCAAAAGCCGGAGAGTATACCTTTATGGCAGCTAATAAGAAGGATGTAAAAGTTACTTATCGGGTAGATATAGAATTCCAGGTAACTCCTGTAGAAATTATCTGGGAAGCTTCAGATTTGGAAAATAAACAAGTTAATATTAATACAGGAGAAAGTCAACAATGGAACATAATACAGTAATAACCTCTCACGCTATGAATTCACTTGCAAAAACTCTATTTACTACAATTTTCGTAGAATGTACCAAGATCGTTTTCGATTTAAGATGGATGATCCTATTAGGGTTCACATTAATAGTTTCGGATTTATGGTTTGGGATAAGAGCTTCTAAGTATTTGAATGTAAATGTAAGGAAGTCCAGAGCTGGTAGAAGAACTCTCAATAAGATAATAGATTATATTTGTTATATCTCTTTGGGAGCAGTACTGGGAAAAGCCATAGGAGAACCCTATGGCTTGGATCCTATAATTGTAGCCATATCGGTAATGATACTTTGTTATTGCTTTGAGTTGGATTCTATTTATGGTCATATCTGTACCTTACATGGGATTGATAAGAAGTATAGTATTTGGAAATTACTAGGGTTACTTATAACCTTTAAATTCAAAGACTTCGGGGAAGCCTTTTCCGATATCAGAAATCAAGTTAAAATTCACAAAGAAAACAAAAGTATATGAAAACCTATTTTCAATTCGAAAGCCTTATTAAATCTAAGGATGTAGCAGAAGGTATAGCTTGCCCAATTGGGGCAGGCCCTTTCTGTGGATTTGGTTCTGTTACTGTAGACGGTAATACTCTCAAGGTACAATCACAAGGTAATGATGATTCTTTTTTCAAGAATGATATACTCGATCGTATTAATGCTCGGTATATTAAGAAAAATGTGAATGATGGAGAATTACCTGATATATGGTTCGGATGTATTTCAAGAGATGGGTATATATTTATTTCAGACGAAAAAGAAATAGGTAATATACCCATTGAGGGAAATAAGGGTGTAACTGATGATGTATTTCTCTTTGCAGTACATGATGAAGTTACTGAGCCAATTGAAAACCCAGTTAACTTTATAGCATATTGGTCAGAAGGTAATGAATCTTTGTATACCTTATACAAGAAGTCACTTAACCCCTATTACCCCATAGCTGATAATGCTCATGAATGGGATATTAATGGGAGAGACCCCTATATAAATTCTCAAATGAATTTTACTTACTTGCTTAAGCAAGTAGAGGCAAACTGTACTAGATATAAGAACTCTAAAGATTCTATGGTACTTATTGGAATATATGGCTCAGGTACTGATACTAACACTAATACTGTAGAGGATTATTCTATAGTTCCCTATGGTGGAATATTCCCCCAACCTTTGCCTTTTACTTCAGCTTACAGAGGATTGGTTAATAAATCAGTAAAAAGATTAGAGAATTTATTGTCTGGTATCCCCAATGATTATGGAGACATTAAACAGTACATTGATTACTTATTCGAATCCTATAAGGGAAGCATAGATCAATCTGCTAAGATTATACCTCAAGGAGCCATTATGCTTTGGTCAGGTACTACTCCTCCCGATGGTTGGGCTTTATGTGATGGTATAGACGGTAGACCTAACCTTATCGGAAGATTCGTTAAAGGATGGGGACCCGGTAATGGTACTATTGGAGAAACTGGAGGTAATGCAGAGGGAAAGGTTACTCTTAATGCTAACCAATTGCCTAAACATACTCATGATTATCGAGATTACTTCTTTCTTGACCATGCTCCTGATGGTGGGGGTCCGGGTAGGGTTAAGTATGAAAATATAGGTCAAGCTGTAAATTCCAAAAATAGATCTATGGATAATCCAGTTTGGGCAAGATATCTCGAATCTACTTCAGAAGTTAATAATTCAGCTCAGAATTCTATAAATATAGAACCAGGATATTACATACTAGCTTATATTATAAAACTGTAATAAAATTGAAAAACTTTTTGATGTTGCGCATTTTATTTTTAGCTTAAAACTCATGTGTTAGGGAGAAGGGGGGATGTTGGGAAATATCCCCCCTTCTTTTTTGTGTTAATACTTAAGTTCTTCTTTAGCTCTGTCTTCCCAATATTGAATATCTGATCTTAATTCCGATATGTATTTAACCGAAGAGTTAGTTTTAGGCATATCAAAGAATTCTACTAATAACCCGTTAGTAATCCTTCCACTATCTTTAATCCTTTCTTTAATATAGGGGGGAGGAGTAAGTAATACTTCGAATATCATATAGGCATCTATCGATAGATGTTCTTTCATATAATCATACATCATCTCAAGCATTTCAGATTTAGCTTTCTCTTCTTCACTGTCATCCTCTAACTCTTTATCATTATCGAATAAATCATCTAACTTAAATAGGGATTGATTATACTCGGCTTGTTCTCCGTATGCCGAACGAAGTAATTTATTCTTAAATGTACTGAGTGAAGCAAGGATTCTTGCTTTTAAATGTTCTTCCGAACAAGTACCATAGTATTTATTGAATACATATAACATCTTATCCCAGAAATAAGAAGATATAATATCCGGAGTAAGATTATATCTTTTGTAATCAATTTGCTTAGTAAGGTTTCTAATTACTGGCTTACATACTTTATATAACTTTAGAAACATCTGTTGATCATAATTCTCTTGCATGGTTTTCAACCTATGCAATTCCGATCCGTTATTACCTCTACTTCTCATGTGATTTTAAGTTTTCGTTTATGCAAATATAAGAATAATATATTATATAAAATAATAATACTTATATTTTCTGACGTCATGGTAGAGGATAGTATAGTTCTTGATAACTGATACATTCAGTACAAACATGGGACTACGAATATCTATTAGCTTATAAATATTGCAATATAATTATGAGAAACAAAACTAAAACCAAATTTTCATTTAGCCCAGAGTTTCAATTAGAGATTCTGAGATATATCATTAAGGATAAGGAAGGAGGACTGATTCTTAAAAGGATTAAACCTAATTATCTGGTATTAATAGAACATTCGATTATCTGTGAGGGCATCATTAAGTATTATAAAAAGCAAAACAAAATACCTTCTGAGAATGTTCTAAAAGAAGTTATTAAAGAATTGCTAGAGGGTAAACAATATGCAGACTTAGTAACTAAGGACGATATACCAAACATCAATAAAGTGATCAGTAATCTCTATCATTTACCCTTATCCGATGCAGATTATATAAAAGAGAAGATCTATCAATTCTCAACTTATGTAGAGATGAAGAATCTAAATGATTCATTCGATTTGGATAACTTCGAACAGTACGAAGAATATTCACGTAAGATTGAGAAAATCCTTCAAAAGAGTAAACCTAAGAAGGAGGATGAACCTGCTTATATGATTAGGGATATGGTAGAGAGACAATTTAAAAGACAATCAGAACCCTCCGTAATACCTTGTCCATTTAGGCAAATGAATGCTTTAACTAATGCTGGAGGATATCCTGAACACTCGGTTAATGTGATCTTAGATAAACCTAAAGCAAAGAAAACCTTCTTTATGGTAAACCTTGCAAGAGGTTATCTAAGAATGGGTAAATCGGTTTATTACGTAGATACTGAAAATGGGAAAGATCAAATTCTCGATAGATTCATTCAATCTTCTATCAATAAAACGAAGAAAGAGTTATATTCTGGAGAGTATGATAAGCTTGAATCTAAACATCTAAGAAAACTTGCCAGGTTTGGGGTTGAACTTATAGTTGAAAGAGTACCTGCAATGATTACTGATTGTAATTATATAAGGGATAAGATTATTAAGTTCAGAAATCAAGGTATAGATGTTAAGGTTCTATTCGTAGATTATGCTGGTAAGTTAGCTTCTATTGCCAGAGATAAAGAAGATTTCGATCGTATATCCAACGTGTATATAGACTTGCAAAATCTTGCAGAAGAACTCAATTTAGACATTGTATGGACTGCTCACCACATTACAAGAGAGGGTAAGAAACATAGAGCTACTAGATATGATGAAAATGATATATCCGGTTCCATTGCAATCATCCGTAATGCCCAAACTATTTTTGGTCTTAATTCTACTGCTCAGGAAGAACAGGATGATATATTAAGAGCTGAATTAGTTGTACAGAGAGATGGTTTACCTTCTGGTAGAGCCTTATTCAAATGCGATGTAGAACGTCAGAGATGTAAGGAATTCACTAGAGATGAGAGGGAGAATTACGATAAAATATATGGAGCTAAACTGGATGAGCAATTTAAAAAGAGTACTAATCCAGATGCCGATTCCAAGAAAAGAGAAAGAACTACTGGAGATATATAGACATGAAAACAAAGAAATTAGAAATAGTAAAAGATAGATGGGATGGATTAGTTACTTTAGAGATATCCCATAACGGTTGGCAAACTATTGTTGTCAATGATCTAGATATAGAAGATTTAAAGAAATTAAAGAGGATAATTGAGGAATTTATAAGAAACCATGAAAATAACCTATCAGTTTAAATCTAGATTAAGAACATACTTCATTAAACGATTAGGTGGTAGAGATTATAGGCATGGCTGGATGCGTATACCAACTTGCCCATACTGTGGGAGGGAAGAGAAGTTGGGAGTTAATCTATCCATGTATCGAACTAATTGTTTTCGATGTAATGCTCATCCCTCTCCTGCTCAGTTAATAATGGATATAGAGGGATTTACAGAGTATCATGAATTAATAAGCTTTTTGAACAATGGACAATTTGATGAACTTCAATTTAAGGAAGAGAAAATCGAACTTGCCGAAAGCAAGCCGATATATCTCCCCGAGGGATTTAGAAACATTTCGCTTGGAGACAGCCAACTTGCAAAGAGTATTCGAGGATATGTCAAGAAACGTGGGTTTAGTGTCGACCAGTTTTCAAGATATGGCATCGGCTATGGGACGATGGGGGAAACTTACGGGTACCTTATTATCCCCTTCTATTACCATGGGCAGCTTAAATATTACAATGCTAGAAACGTTATTGGAAAAGGCCCCAGATACAACAACCCAGACAAAGATATTACAGGCCTTGGAAAACAATTTATCATCTTTAATCATGACGCATTGGAGATGTACAGGTCGGTATTCGTTTGCGAAGGAGCACTTAATGCTCTCACCATGGGAGATAGAGGCATTGCCACAATGGGCAAAGCTATTAGTAAGTACCAAGTCAATGAATTACTTAAATCCCAATGCGAAAGATATATTATACTCCTGGACCCAGATGCCAAAGGATATGCAATCAATCTTGCGCTCAAACTTGTTGCCTATAAAAAGGTCAAGGTGGTGTTTCTACCAGAAGGAAAAGATTGTAATGATTTAGGAAAATCTGCTGTTATGAGGTTAGTATATTCTACTCGGTACCAGAGTTATCAAGAATTGATTGCTATCAGAAACTCATTGAAATAAGGAGTTCCTATTATATTATATAAATTTAAATTCCTAAAGTATGAAACAGTTTATTATTGAATGGTGTATAAATATGGCTATAGCTCTTGCTTTTCTTGGGTATATAGGAGTTGTTATGTTAGGTATATATCTTTTAAATGATAATACTTTGAAAGGTTTTATATATGTAGGTTTATGGATTTTATTTGTAATTGTAACCACCCTAACCTCATACATAAGGTATCATGAAAGAAGAAAGAAATGATATGAATATTAAACGTTCCCCATCTATCCATATAACTAAGTCTCAGTTTGAGGAAATATTAAATACCTTAGAGGTAGATAACTTCCCAGTTGAGGCTTTTTTTGTTATTGCTCGAAAGGAGGCAATAAATCATAGAGCAGTCTTAGTTTCTAACCATAAGAGTAGTACTAAGCGAGTTAATAACATTTTACTAGCATCTAAGGGGGATGCTGCCCTTGTTGCTGATATTTTATATGCAATCCGTATAAAGTTAAAGCATAGAGGAGTTCATAAAATAAACGAAAGTAATTCTCGAGAATGGGCAAATTGTAAAAAGCTTGCAGAGATATGTAATACCTTTTGTGAAGATTTTAAATTTGATACTCGGGAAGGTTTTATCAAATACATAGAGACCGGGTTAAAAAGGATGACAGACTATCGGAATGTTATGCAAAGATTATTATCTATGCAAGAGAACATCACTAATCAGATAGAAGCCGAGATGGAATTATCCTCATTGGATAGACCTGAATTTGAAGAGGTGATAAGAATTAAGGATTATTACTTTAAAAAAGTGGCTTCTGCTACTGGTATTTATGATGGTGTAGATAATCCCGAGAAATTAATTCATTTCTTAAGGTTAAAAACTTTCTTGGGTGAGAGAGGTTGGGATCCTATGAAATTTATAGATGCCCAATTCGAATCACTTGCTTGGTGTAATGGTTTACCAGAACCAAGTCAGATGTATAATGATAAAGCGATAGAAAGGTACAATAAGTACTTATATAAAAATAAGGGTAAACAATCTTTAGAAGATGAACCTCAAGTAGAAGGTAGTCTCTGGGATCGAATAAAAAACTGATATGAGTAAGATAATTATTCAGAATGGTAATATGTGTGAACTTGATATACCTCTCAAATATGCACAGAAACTCTATAATGAGTTTGCCATTCGACATCCAAATGCCTTCTATTTAAGAACAAGGCAAAGAGGTATGCAGAATTGGGATGGTAAGATTCATTACATCACCAAGACTGGGCAATTTAAAATAGGTTTACTTCCCAGGGTATATAATAGATGTATAGAGATGGGGATTAAACCTAAAGTTGTAGATATGCGTCAACCTTTACCTAAAGTCAGTAAAGTAGTTACGAATATAGGTAAATATAAATTAAGGCCAGAACAAGAGAAAGCAGTTAAATCTGTAATCAATAATAAAGTGGGTAATCTACCTTTTCATATTGGCGTATTAGATTATACGGTTAACGCAGGTAAATGCACCGGTAAGGGTACCCTAATACATACTGAGGATGGGTTATTACCTATAGAAAAAATCGTTTCTGAAACAGGTAAGATACGATATAAAGGTAAAGTCCTTACTAAAGAAGGTGTATTAGTAAAACCTAATGCAGGAGTTTATAATGAGATTAGGGTAGTAAAGATAACTACTTCTCAGGGTTATACTCTAATCTGTGGATATGAAAATCACAGATTATATACTTATTATGGAGATAATCTACAATGGGTATATGTCAAGGATTTAAAGAAAGGGGATTGTTTACCTATCTCCTTAGAATATACTCATTCTAAAAATACCATAGGTAAAAACCTTAGCTATACTTTGGGAGCTTTATCCGGAGATGGTCCTATTCATCAAGTTTCTAAAAATCAAATAAACATATCTATATCAGGTCAAGATATAGAAGTAGCCGAAGTAGTTAAAGCTACTATGGATGAAATCTGTAAAACTCCTGTAGAAATAAAACCCCACAAAAGATTTAAAGGTTTTCATATATCTAAATCCGATACTAATTTTGCTAAACTACTTCAAGAGGAATATCCAGAATTAATTGGTACTGCCCATGAAAAGTACATACCCGATAAGATTCTTCAGGCTTCTTATGATGACTTAAGGAATTATATAGCAGGTTTATTTGATACAGATGGGTATAATTCATCATCTCATGGTAGAAGATCCTTATCTTTTACTACTGTAAATCTTGAAAATGCTCGTAGAGTACAACAAGCTTTATTATCTTTAGGAATAGTTTGTTGTCTTAAATCCAAGAAGACTTCATGTAATGGTAAAGAGAGTATAGCTTATAGAATAACTATTCATAGCGAATTTTATGATGAGTTTCTAGAAATAATACCCATGAGGATTGAAAGAAAATGTATTTCTAGCAATTCTCAACGGAATAACTACAGTAAAGAATTACGAAATATTTCTAGTAATTGTTATTGGGATAAAATAGATAAGATAGAAATCTTAGATAAATACCCATGTTATGATATGGAGATACCTAAGTATCATAATTACCTATCTAATGGATTCATATCTCATAACACACTTATCATGTCGTCTTTATACTTATCATATAAGAAACAGTTAAAGACTTTGTTAATAACTAATGATTCTGATTGGTTAAATCAGGCTAGAGAAGAATTTAAGCAATATCTTCCCGGAGAGGATATCACTTTTGTTCAAGGCAAAGTTTTAAACTGGTCTAATTTTACTATAGGTATGGTCCAATCTATTTCAAGGAACATGAGATTCTATCAGAAAGAATTATCTCAAATAGATATGGTACTTGTAGATGAGGCAGATCAAGGGGGCAGTAAGCAATATCAGAATGTAATCACTCGGTTATTTAATACCCGAATCCGTATAGGATTATCTGGTACCATTTATATGAGTAAGCTTGCAAAGGATAAGGTTAAGAATATGAACCTCGAATGTTTTTTTGGTGAAGTGATTGCAGAATTTAAACTCAAGGATTCTATTAAGAAAGGTTACTCAACTAATACTGTAGTAAAGATAGTACCAGGTAAACCTTGGTATGGTAATTGGGAATCCGATTGTATATCCTATAAGGAGATATATGATGATTCTATTACCGAAAATAAAATGGCTTGGTTAATGGCTTATAATCGATTACAATGGAATCTTAATCAAGGTAGATTTCCTGCTCTCGTAGTATGTAAGTATATTGCACATTGTGAAAATCTATATAAATTCTTTAAAAAGAAACTGGGCGATGCCTATAATATTGCCTATGTTCATGTTAATACTAAATCTAAATTAAGACAACAAATAATGAAGGATTTTAGGGAAGGTAAAATCGATATCCTGGTATCAACTACCATCATTGCTCGAGGTAAAAACTTTCCTAAGCTTAGGTATTTGCTTAATGCAGCAAGTATGGATAGCCAAGAAAAATCGATTCAATTCCTTGGTCGTTTGGTAAGAACCGATAAATCGAAAAAGAAAGTGTACCTTGATGACCTTCATTATCCTGGAGATTATTTAGATAGGCATGGTAAGCATCGGAAGCAATATTATCAGAGACAAGAATTGAAAGTAATATTGTTAGATAAGCTTTGGAGGAATCATCCTAACCATAGCCTTAGTCAAAATTAACTAGAAGTACTATGAGTATTTACTTTTTCTCCGAAGGAGGAAAAGAAGATTACAATTAAAAGCATAGAGGCATATACCTATAAATAATACATTATGAAGATTACAATAACACTAATAACAATTGCTTTATTCATAATCCTAATATTTATTCTCAAGTTTACGAATAAAGAACCTTACGATTATACATGTCACAATTGCGGTAAGAGATTCCGAAAGAAAGATTTAAAAGATCTCAGAGGATCTTGGCATTTGAAAGATTGGACTTGTCCTCATTGCAAATATCAAAATATAACAGTAATAACCAGCTATAAGCCATGAATGATAAACTTATATGTATCAAGGATGAGGATGATCCCAAATTAATTGATCTCCTTTCAGATGGATGGAAGATAATTCAAATCTCTGCTGCTGGCATTTATTGCTGGGTACTTTTAAGAAAACCTTTAAATCTATAGCCATGATAATCACAATAATAATTTTAGTTATACTAGCTCCAATCCTATATGTTTTATTATTCAGCAACAAATACGATGAGAATGATGAAGAGTATTAAACAATTATTTAAGGTTTCCATTATGGATGAGAAGAACACTATAGATCAGGTATTCAATAATATGGATCTGATCTGGATATCTGATATCAGACGTAATCGGGATAGTCCCGATTCTTGCGATTATTATTTTATAATCAAGTACTCTAAGGACCTCTCTTTCAAGTTTATTCAAGAAGGTTCTACTAAGAAAGATCCTGTACAGTTAATAAATCTCCGTCAACTATTTATAAATACAATCGGACATAGTTATCTCTCTCTTTGTAAGAGAGATACCAAAGATATAATTATTCGAACTTTATAAATTTTCAGAGAAGAATGGCAAAGAAGAAACAAAAGCTACCCGATCTTTCCAAACAAGACATCCTTACTCCCATAGATTTGAGTACTATGGGAACTAACGGAGATCCCTGCTTTGGTATTGGGTATGATCTATCAACTAAAGAATGTAAGCTATGCGGAGATTCAGAACTATGTGCATTCAAGATGTCCCAGAACTTGAACATTACAAGGAAAGAGTTAGAACAGAAGAATCAATACAAAGATTTGGATGTATTAGAAGACACGGTTGGTATCAAGAAGTACATCCGAGGCTTGATTCGGAAAGGGAAAGACAGAAAAGAGATTATTACAAAAACTGTTGAGAAATTCGAAGTACCAAGAAAACGTATTAGAGAACTTTATAAAGAATGTATTAAATGATGAAACCAATAGAGATGATATGGGCTATGTTCAAGGTATACCTTAATAACCCAAACTATTTTGTAAAGCAAGAGGATGTACTTGCTAACCTATGTATGAAAGGATCAGTAGATGTATTAAAGATGTGTAATTCACTGGGAGTACACGTTTCTAGACCCGAGAAATTAACCTTTGGACAACTCTTACGTAAATGTAATATATTATGAACAGATTTAGATTTATCAAAGTAAGGGAGGTAGTATCTCCCAACAGAGCAAACCCAAATGATGCTGGGTTAGATTTTTATGTACCAACCAATTTGACTTCAGAGGATATTCATTCTAAGAATGAATCCGATAGGGAGGGATATGGTTTGGATATTCCTTTTAGTGAAAATTTTGTAAGGCATATAGCTTTACAACCTGGTCATAGAATACTTATTCCATCGGGGATCAAGGGATTACTAGAACCTCCCACATCGATGTTAATGGCAGCAAATAAATCCGGTATAGCTACTAAGAAAGGTTTATTATTTACTGCTGAGATAGTAGATTCTCCCTATGTGGGTGAAATACATATCGGAGTATATAATACTTCTCAAGAAACTCAGATTATTGAGGCTGGTCAAAAGCTAGTACAATTTATTCATGTACCAGTTTATATTACTGAACCCGAGGAAATTCAGCAAGAGGAATTCTATTCAGAATCTCAAATGTGGGGAAGTAGAGGAGGGAATGGTTTTGGTTCATCAGGAAGTAAATAATCATGGACATAAGGAATATAAATGAACAAGTGCCTCAGGTAGAAGAAACTGAGGCACGGATACTACAAGAAATGTATGATCTTGGGATAGAACAATTCTTTGGGTATAAAGAGATAGAAAGGTTACCAGATTACCCATTAGATATAAATAACCCAAAGAACCAAGTTATCCTCAAGGATTTCATTGGTAGGGTTATAGAAGAATTAACCGAAGGATTTGAATCTACCGATGAAGTAGTATCCATCTATCGAGATTATGGATGGAATAATGATTGTTTAACCTCAGAAGAATATACTCAGGTATTAAACCATCTAGCAAATGCCAATGAAGAACAGGCAGATGCTTTGGGATTCTTCTTTACTTTGCTTCTGTATTCTAATATATTGCCAGAAGATATATTAAAATATCAAGATGCCAAGAGTTTATTTGGGGTAATGGCAATCGGAGTTAAAGAAATACTTATCAAGTACCCAGATCATCGAAGTGTAAGGAAATATCCTATACTAAGTTCAACAGATTGGGCAAAAGAAGATAGAGCAGAATATGATAAGATAGTTTCTTATACTCCAGGTTTCAATGAAATGAGTGAAATATCTCATGAAAACGAGAAGTTATATTTATGGGAGGTAATATATGAACTAAATAAGGCAAGGAATTTCCTTAAATGTAGACCTTGGAAACAAACCCAAGTAATGACTAAGGAAATAGATTTTCAGGAATCCTTAGTAAAATCATTCTATCTATATATGGGATTTTTAGCTATGAATGGATTTACTCCTTGCGGCTTATTTAGTTTATTCTTTAAAAAACAACGTCTCAATTTATGGAGACAAAAAACTAATTACTAGCATGTCAGGTTGGAACCGTAAACTAAAAGGTCTTCAAACCAATACTGAGGAGTCCTTACATTCATTGGAATTTGCTACTTCACAAGAGGCATGGGAAAAACTCAATGAGGGTTTCCTAAGATTAGATCCTATACTTTTTGAAAAAGGGTCTACTGCTAACAGTGGAGTAGCAGTAGTGTATAATGTATTTATAAAGATACGAAAAGCATGGGTAGATCCAGAATTTGATTATGGGAGATGTTTTAATTACAAAGAAACTAAGTGGACTAGCTTATTGAATAACTACATAGACTTTAATAAGCTTGACTTGATGCGCAGTAAACTGAGAGTACTGAAAAACAAGTATAATCAGAATTACAATGTAACTTATATATTTAACAATCATCATGATAATGGTAAACAATGTCTGATAGCTGCTACATTCTCAAAACGGTTTGGGGAAGATATACCGGTAATAACTATGGTAATACGAGCTTCCGAGATTACGAAGAGACTAATCTTCGATTTCCTCTTAATCCAGCGTATGTCAGAATATGTATACGGACCAGATCAGTCGGTACAAATCAACCTATTCGCAACTCAAATGTACGGAAATGTGGAGACACTTCTAATGTATCATACCCATAAACCTTTGAAGAAAGTACTTAAGGGTACTGATAAAGAAAACCCTTGGATCAAAAGGTTAAAGGAAATCTTCGATAAATTTCAGAATGGTACAGAGAAAGAATTCTCTTCATTCAAGGTATTCTTTAGAAGTTTTAAAGTGCTTCGACCAGATTTATATGAGGAAACATATAAATCAATGAAAGCAAAAGAATTACTTCTTGAATATGAAGACATAGAATATCCAGAGAATGTAATTTCTTACTCTCAACGTAAAGCATATAAGAAAAAACTTTTAAAACAACAAAAGAAATGAGGATTTATTCGAACAGTTTTGAGTTAATGTCAGAAATGGGCAGAGAGCTCAACAGTTATGGTCAAATTGTGAAACCAAAGACCTATCAGAATAAGGTAATCGAAGGTAATGAGGATTTTATAACAAAAGAACTCATTTGCCAACAATATTGCTTAACTTCACTTGGAGATCCCGTATGGTTATTTGTATTCTCTCATTCAAAAGAATGGGCAGATGCTGAGTTCCAAGAAAGGATTAATACTTCTGAGGTAATTAACCCGGGCAAAGCTTGGGAATTAAGAAAAGACTTATGGGAACAGTTTTTGGTAGATGGTAAATTTGATTATACCTATAACGAAAGGATGGTAATTCTTCCCTATACCATACAATTACTAAGGTCAGATTCTGATACTCGTAAAGCGGTATTACCTATATTTAATGGTAATGGTGAAGATGATACTCTTTATTATCAGGGTAATAAACGTATACCCTGCTCTATGTACTATGATTTCCTTATCCGAGAGAATAGTAAGGGAGAGAAGGTATTACACATTTGCTATCACCAAAGAAGTTCGGATTTTGTTACTCACTTTGGTAATGATGTATACCTTGCATGGAGACTTATGGAATATGTAGCTAAAGAGGTTGAAGTAAAACCAGGCTATCTGTATCACACCATAGATTCTCTTCATGCTTATAAGAAAGATTGGACAGCATTAGCTTCTAATCTAGAGGATTTACAAGAGAAATACTAAATGAGGGATGTATCTACTACTGGTAGGTATGTCCCTTTTTCTATTTAAAATATGGAGACACGGTATCATATTATAAAGAATAAGAAAGAACTTAAGAAACTTATTGCTTGTTGTAAAGCAACTGGTTATGCTTGCTGCGACTACGAATCAAATGCAGAACCAATATACAATAAGAATTTTAAGCCAACTATACTCTCAGTATCCTGGATGCCAGGGTTTGGTGCTTCCATTCCTTTAGACCATTCCGAAACGAAAGATTATACTTCATCAGGTTGGAATTGGAAAAAGATGCTAAGGAAATTTGGGGAAGAGGTAATTGAGAATTATGGCATTGTAAAAGTTGCATGGAACTGGAAGTTTGATGACCAGATTAATCAAAAGTATCATATCTATTATAGAGGTACATGCTTAGATGGTATGCTTGCTAAATACTTACTAAATGAGGAAAAACCAAATGATCTAAAATCAATGGTAAGAAGGTATTTGCCTGAGTATGGTAATTATGAAAAGCAAGATGCCTTCGATAAGATACCTTGGGATCAAAAAGAATTAGACCCACTTTGCCATTATGGATGTCAAGATGCAGATTATACTCTTAGATTAATGATATTCTTTGAGAAGAAGTTAATTGATTTGGGTTTATACAGTACTTTTAGAAATCTAATAATGTCTGCATCAAGGGTACTCACTTCAGTAGAGAAGAATGGTTTATATCTAGATAGAGAGTTCAATAATCAACTACTGGAAACATATAAACCAAAAATAGATGCTGCTAGACAAGTCATATATGATTTGCCAAGAGTAAAGAAATTCGAAAAGAAGTATAACCAAGAAAAGATTGATAAGTATATTCAATCTATCGAATCAGAACTTGAAGAGTTAGATTATAATGATCCAAAAGATAAACGGAAGATTGCATCAAGGGAACAGAAAATCTCAAATATCAAGGCAGGCATATTCACAACTAAAAAAGAACAAGAACTTATAAGACCCATTAATTTGGGTAGTCCCATTGATTTACCTGCATTGATGTATTCAGAAAGGGGTTTTCATTTTGATGTGATTAAGAATAATGAATCTGGTAAACCAAGCACCGATGAAGAGACTTTAACTAATTTAAGGTTAACAGTTAAAAACCCAGATTCACCAAAGGCCATCTTCCTTGATAGACTTCTTGAATTACGAGGGTTAGAGAAGATGTATAAAACTTATATTGAGGGTTGGAATGAAAAAGTACAAGATGATGATAGGTTACACGGGAGATTTCTTATTCATGGGACTACCTCAGGGAGATTATCTTCAGCAGAACCTAATGCTCAACAAATCCCAAAGACATCTGTAGACCCTAATATTAAATTACAATTAAAAGCTCCTAAAGGAACTCTTTATATTGCTAGTGATTTCTCACAAGCAGAATTAAGAATTATGGCTCATCTTTCTGGAGATGAAACTTATCTTAATGCTTTTAATTCTGGTCAGGACCCTCACTTGGCAATTGCTGCAACAAAATATCATATACCTTATGAAGAAGCTTTAAAAATATATGAGGATGAAAATCATCCAGACCATAAGATATGGAAGGTAAGGAGAAAGCAAGCTAAACAAATTGCTTTTGGACTTATTTATGGGATTGGTGCTAAACTTCTAGCAGTAAAATTATCAGACCCAAAATCTGGTATTATAGTTACACCTGAAGAAGCTCAAAAAGAAATGGATGTATTCTTCGGTCAGCATCCTAAGCTAAAGACTTTCTTAAAGAAACAAGAGAAATTTCTAAGAAAGAATGGATACTTAGTTTCTCTATTTGGTAGAAAAAGAAGATTACCCCAAATATATTCAAATGATAGAGGAGAAGAAGCTTATGCTTTGAGATTAGCCTTGAATTTTCCTTGCTTATTACCATCATCCCAGGCCCTTAGTAAAACTAAGGGATGGGTAAATTATGAGGATTTAAAAGTTGGTGATGAGATATTAGCTTTTAATCGGGACATAGGAGAATCAGAATGGCAAAAGGTTGAAAGGGTAAATGTATTTGATTATGATGGAGATATGATTAGGTTAAAGACAAAACATCTAGACGTACTATCAACTCCAGACCATAGATGGGTAGTTACTAAACCAAATAAAATATCTAAGTTAGATAACACTAAAGTATTAACTTCTGAAGAATTATATAATTCAGATAAGCCTTATGCTATCCCCATAAGAGCTCCTCATAATAATCAAGTAAAAGCTAGATATTCAGATGTTTATGTTGCTTTTTTAGGTTGGTATCTTACTGATGGCTATTTGAAGAATGGCAATATAGTAAGAATATGTCAGAGTAATACTACAAATCCTCACAAGGTAGATATTATTGATTCTATTATGGAAGAATTAGGTGTGGAATTCTCCCGTAGAGAAAAGAATCAAGTAATATGGGAAATAAGAGACCCAGAATTTGTTTATAAGCTCAATAGATTAGTTCCTGAACGTAAGCTAAATATGAAATTATTAACCAGATTAACTAATCCTCAATTAAGTATCCTATTAGAAAATATGAGATTGGGAGATGGTTGGTCGATATGGGCAACTGGAGATAAAACTCAAGGAGAATTACTTCAGGCTTTAGTTGTACTCTGCAATAATACTTCAAGTATGTATGAATTATCCCATGAAGGTGACCTATCTTATTTTAAAGATAAGAAACCAAGTAAATACGGCCAAGAGTTTGTACGGGCTACTAAAACTAGTTATGGAGTAAAATTTTCTAATTTTAGGAAATCAGTAAACACTAAGAATACTTACAATTCAGGAAATAATCTGACGAAAGAGAAATACGTAGGTAAAGTATGGTGTCCTACTTTAAAATCGGGGGCTTTCTTTACAAGAGTAATCGGTGAAGATAAACGATATAGAACTTTAATTACTGGCAATTGCCAGTCTGCAGCTTCAGATATGTGTCTGTTCGGAAGTATTCTCATATATTATTTAATGAGACAGGGTAAATTACCATCTACTAAATCTGTATGTTTGGTACATGATGCTAATTATCAGATTACTAAGCCAGAAAATATAAATATTTGGAGCATATATGAAATGTGGCAAATTTATAGGAATCCTTTAACTAAGCCATATTTCGGTTTTCAGATAGATGATCTAGATATGGAAATGGACTTTGTTATAGGTAGATCGATGGCAGAAGAACTACCTTTTATTCCTGGATATGATTATAGAAAAATGCTCGAACCCGATTTTTCAGTAGAAGAGTACATGGAAGAGCATAAGAAATATAAGCATATAAAGATAAAAGATTACCCTAAAATATTCAAGAAGGAGATAAAGAAATATAAAGAGGGATATGAAAAGAAAGTACATTAGTAATATGCCTATTGAAGGATTCTCTAAATATCACATATGTAAGAATGGCCGATTATATTCTATTCATAGTGGTACTTGGAGATTGATAAAACCAGTAGCAAAGAGTACTGGGTATATATCTAATAATCTAATATCTGATTCTGGTAAAAGAGCTAATTTCTATCGACATAGATAGATTAGTTGCAGAAGTTTATTTACCAAATGATAATCATACTTTAGTAGTATGTCATAAGGATAACAATCCTTTAAATAATCGGGTAAGTAATTTATATTGGGGTACTCCAAGAGATAATACTCAACAGTGTATAAGAGATGGTAGATTACCATTTCGTAAGAAGAAAAAGGTGGATGAAAATAAGTTGATATATCAATACAATATTGGAATACCCAGAAAAGATATATTAGAAGAATTTAGGATATCCACTAAACTACTTTATAGTATTTTAAGAAAACATAATGTTAAACTACGAAAATCATGAAGAAGATTTTAAACGGTCCCACGGTGTGGAGAGCTAAATGCCCAGTATGTGATTGTGAATTTGAATATGATACCAGCGAAGCTTTTAGAGTTTACGATAAATTGAATAGTGATATATTTAAGGTAATACAATGCCCAAATTGTAAAACTCATATAAAGCATCTAGATTCAGTATCTACCACTACAGAAACAATAAGAGAGGATACTATGACAACATAACTAATTAAAATTTTAGATTATGGCAACAGAAGAAGAGTTTAAAAAAGCAAGCCAATTAACTGCACTTACTTATATGGTAGCAGGATGCTTAAATTATTCCATAGAGGACTTGAATAAATATCTAGATGCCAAGAATTTACATATTAGTGGACCAGAGAAGATGTTATTCAATCGTATAAAATTCCAAATATCCCAACTTCAATCAAACCTTTATACCTTAGAGGGTATGGCTTTTAAGGTAATGGCAAAAGACGAAGATGGTAAATTAGCTTATGAGGACGCTACTCATATTTATTGGACAGCTTTCCTATTATTATTAGATAGAGGAGGAACCGATGCTTTATGCGATTTAAGATTAATGGCTTTAGTAGATAAGTTAAGTGTATACAAGTCTCTTCTTAAGTTACCCGGTATGAAATTAGCTTATCAAACTGCTTTTGCTCAAGTTACTAAAGCAATCAGTAAAGGTAAATTTAGTAAAGAAGACTTTAAAGACCTATTGGAAGTTTATGAAGACAGAACTGAAAAAACTGAAGGTTAAGTTTGAAGGTAAAACCATCGAAATAGATATTCAAAAGGAATTATCTATTAATGAAAATATAATCAATTCTCAGTTACGAGAGTCTCCTTCTAGTTATTATGTACTTTGTTCTCTTAGAGATAAATATATAAAAGAAAGGGATGCACTAGCAAGGGAAAAAGACGAAGCATATTCTGCTGCTTGGGTTTATATAAAGGATTCGAATGAGAGATTTAACAATGATTATGTATCTCATAAGGCAAATATAAATCCGAAATATAAATCACTATATCAAAGGTATTTGAAAGCTGTAGAGAAATCAAATAAGTTTATAGCTATATGTAGAGCTTATGAGTCACGAGAAAATATACTTCGTACTATTAATGCCAATCTTAGAAAAGGATAGAGATAACTATATTCAATTACATAACTAATTAATTAACATACAATTATGATTTACTCACTAAACTTCATTTCAACTAGGGTAGCAGAGCTTTTTAATAAAACTATACCTGGTTTACCAACAGAAAATCGGGTTTTGATATTATCTCCGAAAGATATTAACACAACCAAGTCCGGTATCATTATACCCGGAACTGTTTCTGAGGGAGTTCCCAGAAAGGGAGTAGTAGTTAAAAGAGGTACTATAACTGAAGAATATAAAACTTATACCGATCTTACGGAGGTTGGTAGAGTAGTTACTTACGGTATGTATGCTGGTAAAGAATTGGAATTTGAGATCAGACCGGATTGGCCAGAATCTGTAAAGAATATTCTAGAAAAGAATATCGTTACAGTGTTAAGTTTGAATGAGATCATCTATTCAGAGGCTAACAACAATTAAATTTTAAATATTATGGTAAAAGACAAAAAGAAAAAGCTTTCTTCAGAGAGTAGTTCTACTCGAGATAAGATGCTTGCAAGAAAGAAGAAATTAGAATCCAGAGGAAACGGAGGGGGATTAGTATATCCCAAAGAGGGAACACTTAGAATGAGAATTAAATCTCCAGGTGATGACCAAGAATTGGGTATAGAAATTGTTCAATTCTATTTGGGAGGAGATCTTGGAGGAGTAATATCTCCAGCTACTTTTGATGAACCATGCCCTTTCATGGAAAAATACCAGGAATTGAAAAGTTCTAAGGATGACGATGATAAGAACCTTGCTAAATTGATAGTACCTCGTAGAAGATATGTTATTGGCGGAATCGTTTATGACGATGAGAAAGGTACTAAAGTTGGATATGAAGGTAAGGATAAGGGAGTATTAGTACCATCATCTGTATATCAGGATATTATTGACCTTTACCTCGATGAAGACGAGGCCGGTGATATGACTGATTATAAAACTGGATATGATATTAAGATCAAGAGATCTGGTTCTGGTAAATTTGATACCACTTATTCTGCTACTCAGTGCAAACCTACTAAATTGGACAAGAAGTATCAGGGTCAATTGGATTTGGAATCCATAGTTCGTTCTCAAATTAAGTCCTATGAAGAACTAGAAGAGATTTTGGCAAAATTCTTAAAAGAAGATCATGGTGATGATGAGGACGAAGAACCAAAGAAAAAGAAGAAAAAGGGAATCCATAAGGATCACTATATGGAAGACGAAGAACCAAAGAAAAAGAAAAGAAAATATCGTTCAGATATCTAATTGGTGTTAGTAATTCATGTTTGTTGTTGGGTAGAGAGGATAATTAGATTCGTTCGGTTATCCTCTCTTTTTATTTAAATACTTTACATTATGGCTAAGAAATCTAAGGTAGGCTTAAAGGTACCTACAAAAAATGAGATATTAAAAAAATATGGTGGGATGATGAGATTAGCTTCAGAAACTGTAGAATCTAATCTTTGGTTGCCTTCTACTTTCTTCTCTCTGAATTATACTTTTGGTGGAGGTATCCCATTTGGTAAAATCCTGGAGGTAGCCGGAGAAGAATCCTCTGGAAAATCCCTAATAGCTTATAATTTTGCCTATGCTTGTCAACAACTGGGCGGTCATGTAATATGGGTAGATGCTGAACAATCTTGGATGAACTCTTGGGCAGAAACTAATGGAGTAGATCCAGAAAAAGTTACAGTATTGAATGATACTCGTATAGAATATATATCTGATGCTGTAGCAGACTTAGCAATTTATTTGCGTTCACAATTAACTCATAATGAGCCGATTCTCTTAGTGATAGATTCTATTGCTGCTATGGACTGTGCAGATAACATAGATTCTAAAATGGTAGAGGGTAAAGCAGAAATGGGGGGTAGAGCTAAGGCATTATATAAATACTTCCGTATCAGAAGCGAGTTATTCTATAAACTGGGAGTTACACAGATTTATATCAACCAATTAAGAACTGCTCTAAATGTAGGGTTTGGAAAAGATAATACAACCACTACCGGTGGGGCTGCTCTTAAATTCTATGCTTCAATTAGAGCTGCTTTTTATTCAGGTAGAAGCATTACAGTAAAACAAAAGGGGAAGGAAAGGAAAGCTGGGAAGTTAGTTACTATTCGGCTTATTAAAAATAAAGTTGCTCCTCCAAGACCCACTATCAGTAAATGCCCAGTTTATTTTAATCCTAAGTTCCATGAAGTAGGGTTTGATAGATGTTATGCCCTTGAGGATGTATTGGTAGAAAATGACATTATCGAAAAATCCTCAGGTGGAGTATATAAGTTTAAAGGGAAAACCCTTGCAAGAGGAGAAGAGAAATTTCAAAAACTATTGGAAGAAGATGATGAACTTCGTCGTAAATTACTTCGTAAAGCTGAAATTAATACCATAGGTACCACTAGAAAGAAGATAGTAGCATTGACTACTAATTTATATTCAGTAGATGGAGTAGAATATGAATCCTATAATGATTCAGAGGACGAGGAGGAAGAGGATGAATAAAGAAGAAATAGAGAAGATTATCAAGGAATATCTTAAAGAGAATCTAAGATTAGAGACAAGGTTAGAATACTTAGATGAATATAGTAATCCAGAGAACTATATGGATGTTTACCTTGGTGACGAGAAAATACAGGAAGTTTCACTTAATTAGATTTTAGATGATAATGAAAACAAGCAATAATACTAATCAAGTTGGAGGTAACCATTACCAATTTGAGATTGAACCAGTACATTTAATGGTAAAGTATAACCTTAATTGGTTTCAGGGAGAAATATTAAAATACGTATCCAGACATACCAATAAGAATGGTAAACAAGATTTAGAAAAAGCCCTACATATATGTGATATGGCAATAGACTTAAAACCGGCCATTGTTTCAAAAGTATCTTTATTAGAGAACGGAGAAGAATACTTTGAGACTTATATATCTCAGATGAGTATTTTGGATATGTTTAGAGGTTTAGATAGATCTATCTGGACTTATCAAAAGGGTTTTGTAAAAGCTATAAAATATCTCCTAATAGGAGATTGGGTAAAATGTAGAGAAGCTATCTTTATTTTAAAAATGAGTTTCTATGAATAAGAAAAAAACTGTACTACTTATAGATGGTGAAAACATCTTGCATCAAAGTTTTCACAAGTTCGAGAAGCTGAAATCAACTGACGGTAAACCCAGTGGAGCAATATTTGGATTTTTCAAATCACTACACATGTATCTTACAAGGTTTGAATCAGACGAGGTTTATATTTCATTTGATAATGGGCATTCTCCAGTAAGGATGAAATTATTACCTAACTATAAGGGGCATCGGAAAAATATCTCAGTTGATTATGAATCTTTGCAAAGTCAAAAGGCAATCATAATGAAAATGTTGGGTATGCTAGGAATAAATTATATATTCGATAAGAATAATAATACTCTATATGAGGGAGATGATTTCTTAGCATACCTTGCAATCAAAAAGTTCCAATCAGAAAAGATCATATTGATTTCTTCGGACAAGGATTTCAATCAGCTATTGAATAAGAATCTTCGAATATATAACCCCAGAAAAGATGAGATAATTCGATTAGAGAATTGTAAAGACCTATTCGGATATCATGCTCATGAGACTGTAGAATATCTAGCAATGGTTGGGGATACTTCCGATGATATTCCTGGATTTCCTGGTATAGGACCAGTGAAGGCAAGAAAAATCCTTGATGAAGGTAGAATTGAAAAATTTATTGCTCAGAGCAAGAACAAAGAATATCTTCAGGTATGGAGAAGAAATGAACAGTTAATAGACCTTTTCTGGTTTGTAAAGAATATTCCATTAGAGAAATTACCTCTTAAATCAAAGAAGAAGTTTAAGTATGATAAGTTTAAAAAGGTATGTGTAGAATACTCCTTATCTTCATTCTTAACTGACCAATTTATTCAACCCTTTAAAGAATTACATCATGAGTAAGAGAATTATGTTTGTAGGCCCATCAGGAATTGGCAAAACAACTTTAGCTAAGTATATATCCGAGAAACATGGTATCCCCTTTATTTCGGGTAGTATGACTGATTTATTGCCAGCTACTAAAGATCTATCCCATATCGAGATATTATCTTTGGGATCAGAAGCCGTGTATAAATCCGATTTTCAATTATTGAATTTGAGGAACAAATTATTCAAAGATAAAGAGGAATTTGTTACCGATAGAAGTTATGCTGATCTAGCTGCCTATTTTTGGTATAAACAATCGAAATCCCTCCCAGAATGTGAGATGGAACACTTTTTCTGTCAATGTCAAACATTAATGGAAATGCAATGTGATCTAGCTATATTTCTCCCCTTGAATCTAGAGAACTATAGAGGCTGGAATATAGAAGAGAACGGTAAAAGAATACTCAACAGGTACTTCCAGATTCAAATATCTTCCCTTATGAGTGAATTGCTTGCAAATTGGGAAGTACCCACTGTATGTCTATCAAGTTTGGATTTGGGAGAAAGAAAAGAACAAATCGATTATCATATTAATAGGATATGGAGAAACAGAAACAAGTAATAGCAATAGTATTCTCAGATTTGCATTTGAATATCTATGCTAAATTTAATGAGGATAATAAAAGAACCCTGAATCATTTCAGGGTTTTGTCGACTATACAGGGTTTATGTAAGAAGTATAATTGCCCAGCTTTATTTTGTGGAGATCTATTTCATAGGGCAGAATCTATGGATCAAGAATTATATGAGATATGTTACAAGGAATTTAATAAACTGGGTAATCTGAATATTTTAGCTATCTCCGGGAATCACGATATCAAGAAAGTAAGTAAGATTGGTATGCCACCTTTTAGTTGGCTTTATTTAGTAGAAAGGTATGGGTTAAAGATACTAGATTATGGGAAAACTCCCTTATCTTTAACTCATAGGGATATTATGGTATATGGTTTACCATATATAGATAATAATATCGGTTTAAGTGATCATCTAAAGAAGATTGAATTAGATAAACATAAAAAGAATATTCTTTTACTACACACTGATTATCCTGGTGCTAAGGATACGGATGGGAGAGAAATAAATTCAGTAGAAAATCTGAATGTGAATATCCTGAATAAATTTGATTTAGTATTATGTGGCCATATACATAAACCCCAAAGGTTATCAAAGAAGGTTTATATGATTGGGGCTCCTTTACAACAAAGGAGAACCGATAAAGATTGTAAACTGGGATATTGGAAACTTTATTCTGATCTTTCTATGAAGTTTGTAGAATTAAAGGGGTTTCCGAAATTTGTTGATGTAGAATCTGAAGATGAGATTAAAGATGATGGCAATTATTATACGGTATTACCTAAAAAATCTAGTATACCCGTAAATACTAACCATCAAATAACTAAGCAATTATCTAAAAAAGTACTAGCAAAAAGGTACCTAAAAGAAAAAGGTATTAAGGATGAGGTTAAAACTAAGCTATTAATCGAAACATTAAAAAAGGCTGAATCATGTTAACATTTACTACACTAAATGCTGTGGGATTTTGTTCAATTGAAAATTTACACTTACAGCTGAATACGAACTGTACAGTATTAATTAAAGCAACTAATGGCAAAGGGAAAAGTTCTATCTTATCCTCATTAGTATGGGCATTATATGGTAAAAACCTAAAGGGAGTGTCCAATGTGAGTACTTGGGAATCAGTTAGACCTAAGGATTATCTGGGAACTATGGTAGAACTCTATTTTCAGAAAGATTCTCATTTGTTTAAGATAATTCGATGTCAGAAATATAAGGGAATCCTTGAGGATGGAGCAAAGGGGAACGATAGGCTTATATTCCTAAAAGATAATGAGTTAGTAAGTGTAAAGGGCAAGAATCAAATCCAGGATGAAATTTGTAAAGAAGTGGGATTATCCTATACTCTGTTCATGAATTCTATAATGTTTGGTCAGGGTATAAAAAGATTAATACAAGAGTCGAATTCTGATAAGAAAAAGATATTCGAGGAAGTATTCGATTTAGAGTTCTTAAACCTTGCAAAAGGAATTGCCCAGCAAGATAAAAATAACTTAATAGCAAAGGTAAATGAGGTAGAACATGAATCTGAATTACTTAAGAGAGAACTAGACACCAACAGGGAAGCTTACTTTGATTTGAGAGATAGGGAGAAGTCTTTTAAGAAAAAGATAAGGGATGAGAAAAGAGAACTAAAGCAAGATAGAGAAAAGCTCACTAAGTTACTAATCGAAAAAAAGAAACAGATTAAAGACGAGGTAGATGCTACTATTCAGGTAAAGATTAAGAAACAGGATAACTTAATCTTAGATTTAAAGAGTAAGATAAAGGATGCAAAAAATCTATCGAATGTACCCCTTAAGAAAGTAATCAAAGAATTAGTAATACAGTTAGAATCTGGTCACTACAAACGTGCATTACGAGATGCTAAATCAATATATAAGGCATTCTCTGACCTTGATAAATACGATAAAGAATATCATGAGGCTTTAGAAAGATTAGAAGAACTTAGTAATGTAAATGATAAGTATAAGAAATTAAAATCTGATTGTGATGATATTGCTTCTGACATCGCTTCTATTGATGAAGATCTAGCTAAGCTCAAACAGGAAAAACTTAAGGTCATGTCTCCCAAATATAAACAAAAGCTTAAGGATATTAGGAAAAAACTACGTAAAGTTGATGAGGATTTTCACAACAAAGAATTAGAGTTAGAGAATTATAATTGGTTGATAGATGACCCTCTTGGTAATAATGGTATAAAAGCTTATCTATTTGATTCTTCGTTGGATAGGTTAAATTCTACTTTAGAGAAATATGCTCAGGTATTAGGATTTAGGATAGAGTTTACTATTGATCTGGGTACTGCTAGAAAGGATTTTGTTACTTTAATAGAAAGAGATGGGCAAATAATCGATTATGATGAACTATCAGGCGGCGAGAAACAGATTTGTAATATAGCAATGGCTTTTGCCATGAATGAAGCTCTTACTGCATCTAAAGGCATTAACCTTGCCTTCCTTGATGAAGTATTTGAATCACTTAGCTCTGATAATATAGAAGTAGTAATCTCTCTTATACGGCATACATTCTCAGATAAAACCCTTTTCTTAATCACCCACCATGATTCATTACCTTTAGGTAATACTAAAATACTGCAAGTTGAAAAAGTCAATGGCCTAAGTAGGTATCAATTACTATAAGGATATATAATCCTTAAAACAAGACAATGAACTTATGGCAAATAGTAAAAAGAAGGGCTCAAGATTTGAACTCAAAGTCTCAAAATGGTTTACTAAATGGACCTCTTTCAAATTTGGAAGAACACCTTACTCTGGTGCAAATCATCAGAGTAGAGATTTGTCTTCAGATATTATGTGTCAGGATGAAAGACATGCTCACAGATGTAAAATCTCAGTAGAATGTAAAAACTACAAGGATATTAAGTTTGAACATCTACTTTTGGGCAATAAGAAATGTGATATACTTAAATTCTGGGAACAGGCCTCTAAAGATGCAAAAAGGTCAAATAAAGTTCCTATTCTTTGCATGAGATATAATTCAATGCCCTCAGATGAATTTTTCTTTGTAGTTGGTAAGAGATTTGCTCCGGTATTTTATAAGCCCCTATTGGGAAACTGTAGTATCATGGTAATAGATATACCTAAGATAGATGAGATCCTTTATGTATTCATGGCTAGTGATATACTAAAGAATATCAGTTATAAGTTAGTACATAAACAAGCTAAGCTAATCCTTAAAAACTCTTAAAGATATGAAAAAACATACCCCTTATGTATACTGCATATTTTATATTGAGAAGAAATACTGCTTTCGAATCAATGAAGAATTGAAAGAGAAGGGGTATAAAAATATAAAAGCCATTATCCCAATGGTAAACGTGTTAAAGAAAACTCACAAAGGCAAGATGCAATTCGAAGAAATACCCATCTTATTTAATTATGGTTTCATTAAAATGCCCAGTGAGTTTGCTTATTCTAGACCCTTTCTTAATAAACTAAAAAGGAATATTTCTGGTATAAGGACTTGGTTAAAAGCTACAGAGACTTTACATCCAAGAAAGAAAAAAGTTAGGATAGATAACTCAGAAGATTTCGATGATTTCTCTTTAGTGGCCACTTGTTCAAGAAAGGATGTTAGAAGATTTAAGAAATTAGCAAGAGAGAATAAGAAATACTCCGTTGAGGATATGATGAATATTCATCCTGGAGATTACTTAGTATTAAAGGGATACCCCTATGAGGGAGTGGATGCTACTGTGATAGATGTAGATTATAATAATAAGTTAGTGAAGCTATTGTTATATCCCGAATGTGGTAAGATGGAATTGAAATTACCATTTGATAATGTTCTGTACTCAGTATATCAAAACTGTGATCCAGATAAACTCTATGCTAATCAGCAAGAATTTGACCCAAATAAGATTACATCAGAAGCAATTGATAACATAATGGCGTATAGGAGAAATTGATATGAATGAATTTCAAAAGAAAGCATGGGACTGTTTAACCCAAAAAGAACAACAATCTCTGTTCCTTCAATTATCCGAAAATAAGTCATCTTGGGAAGCTGGTGAGATTTTAAAGTTGTCTCATTATAAGTATCTTGAAATCCGAGAAAGATCTGAGAAGTTCTTTAGGCTTTTCTCGGATTTTTTTGAGAAAAGGACTTCTATATTCAGACCAAATTGCCCCTGTGAAAGGAATTTTCAAGATTATATAGAGGGATGCCTAGAAAAGAGATTAAAGAGAAGAGAAGCGGCTTTATATTCTGGTGATGCTGCTCAGATATTGCCCAAGGTGAATACTCATAATATAATGAGGAATATGAAAAGGTTAAGAGAATCAGAAGACCCCTGGGATCAGGATACTGTTAAGTTAATCTTTGAATATGATAGATGGAATAATTCTCGTATTCTTCCAAGAATACTACAACAGCCATCTGCATTCAAAAGGAGATTGAATAAAAAGGATAAGATCTATATCAAATACCTTTTAAATAGAGTACCAGAATGGATGCACACTAAAGTAAAAGAAAGATTCCGATATAAAGTAAAACCTGGAAAGAAGAAATACTGGGTATGCTTAATATCTCAGGAATTATATACGGATGGTTATCTCTTACTCCCAGTAAGGCCTTTAGAGGAAGTAGTAAAAGAGTTTAGTAGATTTTACATGTATGTATTTGAAGAAAAAGATGATGCGGATACTTTTGGTTTTATGGTATCTAAATTCATGGATAAAACTGGAGATGTGAAATTAGGGCAAAAGTTTTGGCCAGAATATCGTTACTGTGTTCAAAAGGCAGTTAATTATAACCAGGTAAATAATATTGACTTTAACGTAAAGGTAATGGATGTTGCCTATAATGTTCATAAAACCAGAAAACCACGAAAACCCAAATCAACTGGTACCGAACGAGTGAATCCCCAGCTATTATATAAAAAATAGTGATATTAATTTTATATTTGAATTAATCTTTATATATTTGCATATCGAAAAAATTTAAAACACTTTTAAAGTATGGTAAAGAAGAAAAAAGATAAACCCGTTCCCTCTAAAGAGAAATCTAATTTTCTCGGAGCTGCAGGTAGGAATCAAACCTATCGGGACTTAAAAAGAAAGGCAGTTATATTGGGAATGCCTTTTCCTGATGCTTGTTCTGCTTCAGTATTCCAATTAATCAATTGGATAAATACTTCAGAAGAGAAACCAAACAAACATCTTATTAATGAATACGATGATTGGATGGATAGGCAACTAGAAACTGCAGGATTAGCAAAAGATGATCCCCTAAGAAGTTCAAAATTAAGACTTGGCTTTTTGGGAGAAGAAGGAGAAGATGGAAAAAGAAAAACAAGAAGAGTATCTGGAATAAAGAAACCCAGAGAAAAGAAACCATCCAGAGAAAGGGATGAATTTAACCTCATAAAGGGTACTAAAAAATCCTACGTATGGGAATTAACTTCAAAGGGGTACGAATTAGAGAGAATAATTCGAAGAATGAAAAAGAAATTCCCAGAAGCAAACGAGAAATCCATAAATCTTTGGTACCGTACTGCAAAAAGGAAATTGAATGGTAAAGATAAAGGAAAGTAGTAGGGAAGAGATAAAACCCGATCGGTATTATTTTTGGACTTGGAGACCAGATACTACCAATAAATATATAACCGAAAAGAAATTATATCGGAAGCATCTTACTTCTATCCCCTATTTTACTAGATCCCATATAAAGAAAACTCTGATTTACCTTTATGGAGTAGATGTTCTTCAATATATTCATATTATCTCAGGTAGGAAACTCCTAAGGCAAGGCATTAAGAAAGCCCAAGATATGAATGGGAAGAATCACTTTAAAGGAACTACAAAATTTTACTTTAAGGGTAAATTAGTAAAAGCTAGGAAGTTTATTATACCAGACGAATATAGGGTTGATAAACATAGAAGAAGACGATTCATGATACAGATGCACAGAGTTTTTCATTCTAAGGGTAAACAAGAATTTGATAAAAGGTATGCGAGAAAATTATATGGACAACGGCAAGGGATCTCTGCCCAAGCAATTAAACGAAAGAGAATACAGGTCCGTAATTCTATCTTACAGAATCTACAATAGATTACCTCAAAATGAGAAAGTAGAATTTGATCGGAACTTTCTTAATTACCCTCCCTTAATTGGGTCATTAGCCCTTTTCTTATGGAAATACTACCAAGGGAGGGTAAAGATGCAAAAGATACTTTTCATAAAAGCCCAGAGGGATCTATTAGATTTATTCGATAAGGCAAATACTAAATTTGTGGGGTATCTTCCAAAAGAAAGGTTTCTTAAGAAAGCTCTTTTATTTCAAGGCTTTGTATCTTTAGAAAAAGTTAAAATTCGAAAAGCTTATGCTTATATAATGACCAATCGGATGATAGAAAATCAAATATGGGTCTACCCAATTCGATTAGCTGATAACTATAAAACAATGAAAAAGGGGAAATACAAATCTTATACCGAATGCTTCGGAAAGGTTGGTATTCCCGGAATAACTAAAATTAAATATAGCTATGAATGATATACCTCAAATTTTTAAGAGAAAGGATTTTGACCCTTATCAAGGAAAAGTCTTTAAGATAGCTACTTATCAAGGAGATAAAATTCTTAGTAGTCAAGAAGTAAATATCACTTCTAAAGAACAGTTAAATACAGTTCTTGAAGATATAACACAATTTAATACTGCTCAGGAGGAATTATTAAACTCTGGGTATGTTAAGCTTATAAAACGGAAACGATTAATCACAGTTTAATTAATTATATTATTAACCAACTTAAACATTACGAAAATGACTAAGAAGAAAAAAGAAGTAGAACTGAAAGAAGTTTCTAGAACAGAAGTAAATGGTACAATTATTATCAAGTACGAAGATGGCTCAATCAAAATCATTCCGGCTCCGATTGCTTTGACTGCCGAGGAAGCAGAAGACCTTTTTGGTTCAGAATCAGACGAAGAAGATGAAGATGAAGAAGATGAAGAAGATGAAGAAGAGGAAGATGAAAAGAAGATGAAGATGAAGAAGATGAAGAAGAGGAAGAGGAAGAAGAAGAGGAAGAAGAAGAGGAAGAGGAAGAAAAGGAAGATGAAGAGGAAGATTTGACCGGTGAGGCTCTTGCTGAAATGGACTTCGAAGAATTGGAAGAAGTTTGCGACGACAAAGATCTTGACACTGATCCTGATGATTTCGACGAAGACGAAATTGAAAAGCTTCGTAAGGCAATTTCCAAAGAATTGGGCCTCAAACTCCCTGCAAAGAAAGAAGCAAAGGGCAAAGGTAAGAAATAAATCTTAAAAAGCTTAAAAAGAAAATTTAGAGGTAGTGGGTATTTTCTGCTACCTCTTTAACTATTACATTTCGTAGAAGTTTTACTTATCATTATTAACTAATAATTTCAAACCTATTATGGCAACAAAATTAAAGGAAGAAGATCCGAAGAAAAAGGGTTCTAAAGCAAAGAAAGAAGATCCGAAGAAAAAGGGTTCTAAAGAGAAAGATCCAGAAAAAGAAGCAAAACGTAAGGCAAGAATGGAAGCTTTGAAAAACCGTCCGGCTGAGCAACGTCCGAATAGCAAACAGATCGATGTTATTGCTATCGATGACAAGAGCAAGATAATGAATTACGGCTATGCAGTAAAGAACAGAGAAGGCTATCAGGGAGTAGTAGTTACTTCCGTTTTGGTTACGGATGGTAAAGCAATCTCTACTTCAGTGGCTTTTGTTCCGGGCAATTTCACGGTTAAGTCAAAGAAAGGCCACGGAGTTATCACTTCTCCCAAATTAAAGAAGGAGAAAGAGGATGACTCTGAAGAAGAATCAGAAGCTGAAGAAGAATCAGAAGATTAATAATTGATCTGTCTGCATAAAGAGTTTAGTTCATAACACTAATTATTTTACATTTTGTTTTCACTTTTAAGCCAATTGCCTGGGATAGGTAGTTGGCTTTTATTTTATCCTAAATACTGCTTCCCATGGATAAATACGAAATCAGAAAGAATATTATTATCATTGCTTTGGATAATCTAGTAAATACTTATACTGATGCACTAGAATTTTTAAATGAAGAAGAGAAAGAACTTGCTTCTCTAATCATTGAAGAAGCAAAAGAAATGCTATCCGATCAAGAAATACCCAATCCAATACCAAGACCCAAATGGAACTCAAAGAACTCATAAGAAAGTATTCAGTAATTCTAAAAGACTTAGAATACTCTAAATATCAAATGAGCCTTGCTTTCAGGAAAGGCAACAAGGGTAAATACCAATCTCTTTCTCTTCATATTAAATACCTTAAGAGAAAACTTTCTGGTATCTCTAGATCTCTAAAAAATTTAATACATGGTACTAGAACCGATGTAAAATTTCAATTGGGGTCTGATTTATATGAGGCATCTTTTAACAATTTATCTGAACAAGATATTCGAGATGTTTTAGAGATAATATCTATATCAAATCAGGAAGAACTTAAAATCCTAGAAATTAAGGAAAACCAAACTTATATTCGGAAATTATAACTATGGGATTATACATAGGGAAATAATTAACCAATAAATTAACTACAATGACTAAGGACAAAAAGAAAAAGAAGAAAGACAAACCGGTTAATAAGACTCCGGAACTTTCTAAGGCAAAGGCAGCTCTTGAAGCTTATCTCAAAGAAAACAACCTGGATCCTACTAAGGATTGGACCAAAGACAAGAAACATGGTAAAAAGGTTACCGAACTTGTAAATAAGCTCAACAAAGAACGGGATAAAGTTGCTGCTAAATATCCCGAAGGTGATGAGGCTAATGAGGCTAAACTCGTTAAGCTTAAAGAGAAAAACTCTAAATCTAAGGCAAAAGCCAAAGAAGATAAAAAGGAACCTAAGGGTTCAGGTAGAGTAGCTACTAAATACGATTATCCTCTTATCGATGGTAGAGAAATGACTTCTGCCGAAAAGAAGAAATATCGTATGGAGCAAAGAAAACTTGCTCAGGGAGATGCTCCAAAAGAGAAGAAAGAGAAGAAAGAAACTCCCAAGAAGGAATCTAAGGCAAAGGCTAAAGAAAAACCTTCTACCAAGAAGGAAGACAAAAAGGCCAAAGACAAAAAGAAAAAGAAGTCCTCTAAAGAAGAAGATTAATAAAACCTTTCTATTCCCATACTTTTAAGTATTCGTTAATAACAGTAAAGGCCTGACAAATAACACTTTTGTTCAGGCCTTTCTTTTTATCATTAAAGCATTATGGAAAAAGAAGAAATATTTAAACCGAAACTCAGAATCACTACTCTGTCAGAAAATGGTACTCCATTATCCGATAGATTGGTAGATGCTTATACAGAAATGAATTCCGGTCCAAAGGTACAACATAATGGACCTATAAGAGTAGAAGTAACTCTTACTAATCAATCCGAAATAAATAATTTTAAAGATTATCTAGATAGATTATCTGGTAATCTCCCAATAAAGGCACCGTCTGCAGGAAGAGGAAGACCTGCTAACTCTACTACTCAAGAAATAGAATCTCCAAGAGAGGATATTCTCTTAGATGTAGAGAAAATGGTTGAAGAGGGTAAAACCCAACAAGAGATTATCAAATACCTTAGAGGATTGGGATTTGTATTTATCCTTACAGAGGATTTCCTTTATCATTTCCCTGGGTTTGAGTTCAATAAAAAGGATGTGGGAGAAGCTACAGATAATAAGCAATATCCTAATTCGTTCTCTTGGATGGCAAGGTGTATTAAACGTGCTAAGGACCCAAAAGCAGATAAATTTGATCCAATGATTATCTTTGGTTTCAGTATCCTCAATGGGCCTTCGAAAAAGGTTATTCCCTATTTGTATAAGGAAAGAAAGAAACCATTAAAGGCCCAAATTGGTAAGAAAACTATTTCTTTCTCTCAGGCAGAGTTCACTAAATTACCTAAATGGATGCTTGAATCAGAACGTATTAAGTTCTCTACGGAACAAAGACAACTATTGCTCAATCCAGATAAGAAACCTTCTAAATTCTTCTTAAGATGGGTAGGCGATGCTGTATTCCCTGATTCAATCAAAGAAAAGATGGAAGAAGTCATTCAGAGAAAGTAACACCCTCCTTAACCACAGTTTTTAATAAAAAGATATTTTATATAGAAATAAATTTAGTATATTTGCATAAAGAAAAATTTTAATTATGGACAAGGAAACAAAGGACATCATTAAGCTAATAGCTGGTATTCAAATTGAATCACTATCTTCTCTCAAAGAAGATCTGAAAGCTAATAAACCTTTCGATGAAGGACTACTCAGAAGCCTTCTTCAGATTGAGGATGAGGAGATTCAATTTGCCTTAGATCAAGAGATAGAAAGATATGTTACCATAGAAAGGTACCCTACTTTCATAAAAATGCTCAATGAATATCAGCTAATGATATGTTCACATATCTTATTCAAAATGGAAGATGAATGGCTGATCGACAATTCTCAGGGAGTATGCGGAGCATGGGAACTCCTTCATAAGATTCAAATCAATTATCACCCAGAGATTACATTACTTAAAATATAGACACCATGGAAAAGAACGATTACTTAAAACAGGTTGAATCAATTTTGGGAATAGAGATGATACCTTGTGAATCCTCTAACTTAGAAGGATATGGTTATAGCTCATCCCAAAAGGAATTATGGGTAGCTTTTAAAAACAACAGAGTTTATCGATATGATAAGGTTTCTCATGATATAGCAAATGGCTTACATGAGGCATCCTCTAAGGGCAAATACTTAAACCAATATATCAAGGGCAAATTTGAAGAAACTGGGTATGAACTCCAAAAATAATCTCATATTGCCAGTTATTGGAGCAGGAATTGCTTTCTCTATTCTCATTGGGACTTTAGATAAAGGGTCTCACCAATGCAATAGGGTTAAGGCAATTCCTGCCTTTATTTCTGATACACCCAGGGTAAAAGAGAAAAAAGTAATCATTTCTCAACCAAAGGGAACTCGGAAATATCGATATTTAGTAGAAGTAGAAACTTCACCAAATGCCCAAGTAGAAAGGTCTGGTAATAAACTAAACATACACTTTAATGGACCTAAAAAGGAAACCTTTGAAGTATTATCAGATAAGCCCTTAACCTTAGAGGAAGCTTATACATACCTAAAAAACAATCCAGGTAAATGTAAGCTAGTAAATTGTAAGTTTTACACTAAAGAACAACAGGTAGATAATATCTTTGATTACTATGAAGAACATCGGGAAGATTACTTATCAGATCCCGAAGATAATATTACCTACTCTGATGACATCTTCGATTTCCTTGAGGATTAACCTTAGAATTTAGAAAATAAATTTATTTTTCTTTTGTAGAATAAAATATTATTTTTATATTTGCATAGAAAAACAATTTAAATATAGACATTATGAAAAAGAATTTAGAAAACACTATTGCAACCTTAGTTGCTAATCAGTTGAACGAAGTTAAGGAACAAGTTTCCAAGTCAAAAACTACCAAAGCCAAAGGCCAAAAGACCAAGAAACAATTGGTAGAAGAATCTAAAGAGGCTGCCAAAGAATTCTCCAAGGCTAAACTGGTAGAACTCAAATCAAAGGGAAAGAAATCCAAGAAGGAAGAAACCATCAAGGAAGTAAAACAACAACAAAAACCCTCAATCATTGAACAAGTGATTTCCAATCGGGAAGTGAAATACGTATACCCTGAGGATATAACTGATACACTTGCCCGTAAGAAATGGAGACAACAAACTCGAAATGAATTACATAGACTTGAACGGGAAATGTTCCGTATCAAGGATCAGAATTCTAAAGAATTCAAGGATGCTGCTAAGAAATATGAGGACTTCAAGAAAAAGGTTCTCAAACCAGAGCAGGTTGCATAATTACAAATCATTAACCTAAGTCCCGGGAACTCACCTGGGACTTATATCTCTTAAATTAATGGACTATGTCATCTTCTCAGAAAAGGAGATGCTTAAGCAAGATAAAGAACTGCTAGAATTACATAAAAGATGTTGTAAGACTTATTTAGTTCAGAGATCACTTAAGCATTCTAAGATCAAGAAGTTCTTTATAATCTACGATTGGTATATCAATCCAAAGAATGTAAGGAATTACTTTTTCAGGCCTATATCAATATTTGTACAAGCCTTAGTTTTAAACCAATTAGATCAGATATCAGATTATATCAATAACAACAAAACCAATGGTAAACGAAAAAGAAAATCTAGAAAAGTATAAGGTACTTTACCTTAAGGGTAAATACCAGTACAAATCCAAATATCCTCAAATTATGGCAAGGCATCAGGTAATATATGCAGGGCCAGTTGATCCTATGACCCCTATATGGGATAACGCTTTTGGTATATTAAGGAAATCGGATAGGGTTTGTACTGAATCTCGAAGAGAATTGAAAAAGTTAGAGGAACATTCTAAGGATGGCTCTTACTTTAAAAAGAATGGTATCACTCACATAATCATATACAGATGTTTAGAGAAATAGTTAAAGACCTATATATAGGCAAATCGAAATTGACCATCGAATGCAATCAAAGAGAAATACCTCAAACTGCTTTAATCCAGGATGTATTACAACCTACCGGATTCACTGGTAATATGCCAGATTATTGTACTCTTGGTAACTTTAAAGAGGATAAATTCGAAATCACTCCAGTAATGCCCAGACATCGATTATTCGTTACTGGAATCCCCAAAGGGGCAATCTTAGATAATTTTAGAATCCGGAGAACTTATTGGTCTTCATACTATGAGGATGATATAAGGGGATATTTATTCCAAATCACAGATGAGGAAATCCCCAGACCTATAATGTTAATTAATCACTAAACCTATATGGAAGCAATCGATTACGTAAAATTATTCAAACTAGATCAAGAGAACTTTGATTTTAAAAGGGAAGAATTCATATTCGAATTAGGTAAAGAATTTCTAGAATATTGCCAAACTACTACTATCGGAAGAGATAATAAATCTGGTATCATATATTATTATCGATTCAGGGAAATAGTGAAGAATTTCGAATCTAAATTCTGGGCAATATCAGAACTCAAAGTTGGAGAACCTCTATCACAAAAATTATGGAATGCCTTTTTTGCAACTCAGGTAGTTCCCCTAAGAGGAAGGTTATATCCGAAAATGCAAAAGAGAATCGAAGAGCAAAGGCAATTAAATAGCCATAGTAAACAAGACAAAAAATCCTCGGACCCTAAAAAAGCAAATTATGGTAAGAGAAATAATCGATCTTCATGGCAATAAATTTAAGGCATCGGATTATAAGGTTTGTTTAGAAATCCCTATAATAGGGAAAGAGAAATTAATTTACACCAGGGATCTATTCTCTGGTGTACCCTTTAGTTTATTCTATGGTAAGGATAGATATAAAGGATATTTCTATAATCAGAGTATAAACGCTTTCATCTGTTATACCTTAGAAAAGATTGGATATGAAGAATCTAAAGATATAAGAAAGGCTCACTTATATGGAAGGAAAAGATAAAATAAAGAGATTTCCTCGACCAATGGGAACTACTTCTCTTGCATTAGAGTATCAGAAAACCCAAAAACCTGAGGATTTATTGAAAGTACAAAATTACCTTATAAACCAATGGTTATTGGGTAATGGAGTACTTTGTGGTGTTACTTATGATATTAACACTTTCTCTAATAAGTTAGGGATAGACGTTAATCAGATAAGAGTATTCATGAGAGATAGACTTCTGTCAAGTAGGATATGGGATAAGGATAAACAAGAATCACTTATAGAAGCCTTACTTGGAGAACAATTAGCATGGGTATTAGAGGATAGAATGGAAGTATCTCATCAGGTTAATCTATTAAGAGATTCACAGGGTGGGAAGTATATGCCCTTTATTTCTGCTGAATTGAATAAGGCTTTGAAAATGAAGCTGGATTCTACTAATTCTCTTCAATCATTGATAAGAGAGTTCACTGGGAATGGTACTACTAATATCTTCAATCAATTCAATCAACAGAACAATATTCAGCAAGAACAGGGCATTAGTATAGAGGAAGCTAGAAAGATTATTTTAGAATCTCAAAAGATTCAAGATAAAACAGAAGAAGCTAAACTCTTAGAAGCTAAATATGATCTTAGTTCATTGCCCGAGGTAGTTGCTACTAAGCAAGAGGGAGTAGATGTTAGTAAAGAAGGTTTTAACATTAATAAGCAGGAATTAGCTCAGATAACTGATGACTATAAGGGAGCATTAGAAGCTTCTTCAAGAGAACACCATGAATTGAGGAGAGAAATAGAGATGAGGATTGATCCAGATGAAGAAGACCCAGAACTAATATCCTATGAAGAAATAGAGGAGGAAGAGGATGATACTCCATTTACGGCCCGATTCTTATCTAAATAAACTAAGCCCCGATTATAGATGTCGGGGCTTCTCTATGTTTATGGGGTTATTGCATAATTTAATAAAAAGAATTATATTTGCATATCAATTTAAAAATAGATAAAATATGGAAACATTAAAACCCACCTACAAAGAAACCACGGTTAACAAAGTTAATCAAGGTACATATTTTAAACTGAATCCCACAGATACTGCTCCAGTATGGGTAAGAGACCATTTCGATAAATCATCTAAGACTTATGCTTGCCATAAGTATGATGACTCAAATCACGAAAAATTTCTCAAGGGAACAAGAAAGATATACATTGACTTTACATTTTAATCACATGAACCTATTTAAGAAAAAACCAGAACAGCAGCTAAAGTACTGCAAAAACCTACTTTATTTGGATGATCAGAAGAACATTAAATTCTCAGATTTCTATAATGACCTAGAGTTCCACATCCCTTATATGTTGAGAACCTTTGCAATATTCGAGGATGAGATCTACATCAAGCTTTATAACGACTATCAGAAATATTACAAAGTATATGATATAGTACCAAACTTAATGTACTACAGATTCATGTACTTTTTCTCTCTTTTATATTCTAAAAAAGAAGCCCTTAACCTAAGCTTAGGATATCAGAATTCCCTAAAACAACTTTATAAAACTCATTTCATACCCGATATATCAAATCTAGACGATATTCCTCGGTCTTTGAGAATACCAGAAGAATATGTCGATCTGCTATGCAATATCAGGAATCTTGTTAGCCCCTATGCTAACACTAATCTCACTATTGAGGATCTTTTTGGTAATTACAGGTATTACTTAGAGGCTAACTGGATAAAAGAATGGGCAGCTTATTACAAGAATTCTGTTAATTTCCTTGCTGCTTTTGTCTCAGCAGAAATAACCAAGATAGAAGAAACTGCTAAAGATCGAACAGTAGTTTCAAACATCATACACCGAGAAACTCAATCATTCATTAACGATAAAACAAAAGATACAGAATTATGAAAAATCAACTACAATCGGTAAACTTAATAGTTCAATTCGATAATGGACTATGCTTAGAGATTAGAAACATCTATGTAGAGGATACCAATAACATAGCCAAAATAAGGGAAGAACCCCTGAAGTTATTTAACTTTATTACCATCAATCCCACTATACTTCAATCTAGATAGAGATAACTATTTCAAGGTTAGCAGAGACCTATATAAGAAATTTGTAATCAAATCGTAGACCTCGGATATCAAAAGTGTATCACTACTAAGGATAACTTCTCTTTTATCAAAGAATTCAATCCCTTAGTAAAATCCGAAGAAGACCTTATGAAGTTGAGAACTGATCTGATTTCAGCCTATAACTCTAAAGAGCTATCAGAAGCTCTTACTGAACACTTAAAGGATTCGATAAAGGATTTCTTTAGTAAATTCGAAGTTCCTTCTCTTGCCGATAAGGAATCTTGCCTATCTATTGCTTTCGATGAACTGAAGAAGACAAGTAACCTTTCTTACATCCTCAGCTCCATATAAAAATAAAAGAATATATTTTTCTATAAAAATAAAAATGATTATATTTGCATAGAAAAACAATTTAAATATAGACATTATGAAAAATTCAGTAACTTACAACGACTCCCAAACACTAAAGGTAGTTCGTAATTTCTTAGACAAGAAATCTACATTTGAACTTGACTCTGATGAACAGGGCAATCTCTGTAATCTCTTAATGGAACTTCTAATCAGATTAGAGGATGATTACAAACTCAATTGCTTGGATATTAACCAAGTTCAAATAGAGGATACGGCATACTATACCTTCATCTTTGAATCGGCAATAACCGCTGATACTAATCCCTATAAGAGACAATTAGCTGATACTGCTATTGAATTCATGAATGCTTTCACAGATAACGACGGTACATTCATATCATTCAATCAACTTGATAAAAACAATTGGATTTTCCAACTTAACTTTTCTATATCATGAGAAAATACTGGTATACTCCACAATTAATGGTTCCCTCTACAATTGAGATGGAAACTGGAAACATTATGTTAGGTACTTGGACAAGATATTTTCTATCGCTAACTATGTTACCTGATCAGATTAAGGTTAACTGGAGGGTCAGACCCATAAGCAAAGATCCTGATCAAGATGGCAAAGAAGAAATCTTTAAATCTCCTCAGGAATATATGGACTGGTATAACAATCTAAAGAAAACTTACGGGAAGAGAATTACCCGTAAGGGGCTATTTAGATTTGCCTATGATAAGGACACCAAACAATTCTCATATCAAAAATTCACTAGAGCCTCATCCTCTACAAAATGTAACGAATGCGTAATTAAAGAAAAAGAACCTGATAACCCAGAACCAAGCCGGGCAGATGAACTATACTAATACCAAAACTTAATCACTTTCTTTCATTTGCCCTTATGGGAGTTCTCAATATCACTGCTTATGATAAAACCTATCACAAAACAGGAACTGGGAACTCCCTTTTGATTAAAAATTCTTTTGATATATTTTTCTATAAAAATAAAAATGATTATATTTGCATAGAAAAACAATTTAAATATAGACATTATGAAAGAATTAAAAAATTTAACCGACATCGGCAACTTGCTTGCTTCCCATCCCATTTATACTTATGACTACACCGATGGGCTCTACATTAATCCATATAACAGAGGTATCCAAGTTTACTCAATCGATTTGGACAACGATCCCCTTGCTTCTTCTATCTCTGGCTACCTTATTATTTATTCTTCAGAAGAAACCTTATTCGAAAACCTAAATGAAAACCTTATCTCCCGTATGGATTTAACGGAAGGTGCCGATGACCAATACCGTGATTACTCACCTTCACAGGTAGAGGCAATCATCTTTGGTATTACCAAATTATCTCCAGATCACCAAGAGGAAATCCTCAACAAACTTAAAAAACATCTCTGGGAATTTATCCAAGATGAAGAACAGGACGAAGATATGGTAAATACCTATGATGAACTATATAAAGCTCTCGTAACATGGGAAGAAGATCACCTTACTCCTGATCTTATAAAGTCCTTGTATATCTCTAAATTATTTCAGTCACTAAAACACTAATTCCTATGATAAACTTATATAAACTGCTTAACACTCTAGAACAGGGTATGTCCCTATTCCAACTTAATAAATGGAAAACCGAAGGTATCTGGTATCCCATTTTTCAATACAAAAAGGAATCCAATGAGATTCAGGTAGTAACCAATGTATTTGTCCCGGATCAAGAAACCTATCACATTCAACTCACTGGGAACTATTCGGATAAGGAAATAAATGACTGGATAACCTTCCTAGAAGATAACCAATGGAAAATCTACCCATTGCTAGCAAATATCCTGAAAGTATTCTTACCAAATGGAGATTACCAAATCTTTTATACTCTATACCCACAGGGCTTTATATCAGTAATCGCTAAACCCTTATGATCATGACTAGAATCAAATTAATACTAATTGCCTTGATAGCTACCATGGTAGCTATCATGCTTTTCCCTACCAAGAATAACTTTCAACCAAAAACGGTATGGGAACATTACTGCAAATACACTTTGCATATACACCCATCACAAGCAACAGAGGATCAATATGAATACTTCATAGATTGCTGGTCTGGAGATGACGAATACACTTATCTTTATGACTACTACGAGAATAAATACCCCGAATATAACAAAGAACTAAAACATTACGGAAAATGACTGAATACATCAAAAACCAATTAATAAAACTCTGCGATAATTCTGAATGGTTTAACGATATGCTAAATACCTGAGATTTCAAACCAGAAAGAGAATCCCAAGCTATCAAGAATATTTATCTCATGTACTACTAAATGGGAAACTAGAAAATACCCATATCGAACGAATAGAATTACAAGGTAGAATGGTATCAGCATTCATATTTGATATACCAAAGGATCCTCTATACTTCTACGTAATAGTGGGAGTTCTTGATCAAGATCACAATCTAACTTGTGTTCTACTCAGAAATATTAAACCAACCCAATCCGCTTTTAACCCTCAACTCAACTAACAAAATATGAAACTAAATTCAACTATTCCCAGTAACTTAACCATAACAATAAACGATTACCCAATCGGATGGGAATGGCTAGATAAAGTACCTTTAGAGGACTTTACTTGGCTAATAGAAATATTTGCTACCATGACTGATAATACGGATACTTACGACTTTGCTACTTTCGATAAGGAAGCAACCAATGGAGAACCTCCATACCCCGTAATCGAAATCAATAGGAAAGAATTAGCCTACTTCCTAAATGAAGACCAGGGCTATAAATCGGGTATATCAATGTACGGTCACTACATAGTATGTAAATGCTTAGACATATCTTCAGAAGAGGAATACATGAATCAATATACCGATATCCGAATACTAACTAATGAACTAGAGCCATGCTAACAAAAGGAAAATTCCTGGTATCTTTCGAGGTACCAGGTCACACTAAAGACTACACAGAGGGGTTCACAGAGGAAATGGTAATCCCCTACAGAACTGAGGAACTAAATCCCTATCTCCGCTACCCCCCCCAAGAAATAAACAAATTCACTCAGAATTCATAAGGTTAAGAGAGATATTACAAATATAACCATAATCGATATAATCCCACTACCATGAATATCATATACCTAAAGGTAATCCTATCCCTAATCACCATCCTAATCCTCATACACAATGAGAACACCTACCAATCCCCCCCAACAAACAAAATAAGGTACATAATATCACAAACCCTAATCCTAATAATATATACCACCTTAATGATCCTAATACAAAGGTACCTATAACCAATACCCTCCTCCCCAACAAAAACAAAAAGAGAAATAATAAAGAACCTATACACTAAAGGTATACATAATACCTATATACCCAATCAATATAAT
>ERZ894248.27-NODE-27-length-110863-cov-112.038_pt1 | contig 110863 bp, 157 predicted proteins | sample MGYA00380300_ERZ894248 | MGnify/ENA primary metagenome ERZ894248 (study PRJEB32331, sample SAMN06328432) | human gut metagenome | biome: human gut microbiome; feature: stool | host: Homo sapiens | collected 2014-03-14 ... | reverse complement strand
AGGAACGGACACCCTCGGCGACACAACAGTCAGAGAGGAACGGACACCCTCGGCGACACAACAGTCAGAGAGGAACGGACACCCTCGGCGGTTTCTAAAGGATTGTACCATAAACAGTTCTATTCCATTAGCTCTATCAAAGAATTTACTTATTTGAGCAAACTTAATAGCACATAGCAAAGCGTACTTCTTTACGAGGGGTACGCTTATTTTGTGCCTTTGAGCGTTTTAGGTTCTCCACGAGAGTTTAAAACATCGCAAAGATAAGTGTAGCTATGAGCGAGCGAACCTTTGGTATGACAAAGCAAAAAACATACAAGGGTGTGAGTAATACCAAATAAATTATTCTGTAACTATTTGCATAAGAAATAGTAGGTGTAGAATACCCTAAACTCGATTGAGTAATTCTCGGCGGCGGCGTCACTGTTAGAGCGTTCGCAGGTTTACACAAACCTAAACTTGGCTTGAGGAAATGTGAAAATTAACTTGATTATTACTCAATATGAGTGTATATATCGAGGGCACTCAGTGGTTATTCTGAGTGCCCTTTAATATATGCTCTACGGAGCAAATTTTGAAAATAAGGAGATTGCATTATGAAAACATTAACTGAGTTATACGATTCTATCGTATCGAAAATTGCAGATATTAACACTGCAATCAAGGACAAGGACGCTATGAAGCGTGACAAGCTCTTTTATGAGCTCGACGAGCTTGAGAAGGATTATGCTCACACTAAGAAACTTCAGGAATACGACAAGTTTGTAGCTTGTGATTTTCCTGTAAAGGAGCTTATTCTTAAAGAGCAGTACACTGTGCTTGGTCATAAAACTGAGCGTTCAAAGGAAACCCATATTATTACCAGATGCAAACTTGACGAGAAGGCTAAGAAAAAATTTGATTTATTGGATTTTTGTAAAGCAAAATCAGAAGAAGGTAAACTGAGTGACCACTGGGCTTTAAGTCTTGAAAAATTATCGCTCATCTGTGCGCTAAAATGGACACTTGAAGAAACGAGCGGTGCGGAGCAGGCTGCTCAGTTAAAGAAGCTGAGAGATTGTTACTATATTGACGAGGCAGCTCGTACTGTGGAATTTTTGAAAAATGCCGGCGATAAAGATATTGAGGGTGTTGCTGTTCCTACATCTATGACATCTATGACTAAGCTGTTACAATCTATTGTTGACGAAACTCTGTTTATGCCTGATAAAAAAGGTAAAAATATGTTGAAGGTTACAGGTCATCAGGTAAAACAGTTTATGAATCTGTTTACTAAGCGTGGTAAAAAGTGGGGTTCTCTCTCTGCGGCTCAGGGTAGAGAGTTCAGAGAAAATTTTTATTCAATGATGAGATGTGTAATCGAAGGCAGAGGGTTTGCACTTGAATACGAAGGTGCAAAAAATTCTGATGATGACGATACAGAAACTACAGATAAGCAGAAGGCTACCAACACGCAGGATTCTGATAAATCTAAAGATGCAAGCACAGTAACAGAAACTACAGATGAGCAGGAGTAATATCTAAGTACACTCGTTTAGCGGTTGCGAGTCAAAACAAAACCGCTGCCAAAGCGCATGCTTATTTTTAAGGAGGTTTAGTAATGCGTCCACAAAAACATAATAAATTGACTAACCTTGAGCTTACTATAATGACAGTAGGCTATTGTTTAGCAGGAGCTCTAAGTTTGATTGGCTTGTACTGGTTTTGCAAACTGTTAGTTTTAATTGCACCATAGGAGGGATACCGATGAGTCAAAAAGATAAGCTTGAAAAACTTCTTGAGTGCTACGGCATCTCATGGGGTGAGTTGAGAACATTATAAGGAGAATGAAAGATGTCACACAGAGATAAAATAACCTTTGATGTACTTTGTCTTAAATATGTGCCACAAGAAGGAAAAGCATATACTGTTGCTGGGGAGCTATTAAGGGCTGCCGCACGCATTTATAACAGATATTATAATGACGGAGATATGATTAATAAAGGTTACGGAAAAGAAACTTGTAATAAGCCTGCTCATTATTTGTGGACAATGGCTGGTGCAAAAGTTAAGAAAATAATTGATAAAATGAAAGACTCTGATTGTGATTATGAAGAGCATTTGGAAATGTTAATCACAGAAGTTGTTAATTATATTAAGCTTTATCCAGAACTTGACACAGAATATAATGGTTGGGATTCTTGTATAGACGAAGATTGGGAAAGCGATTGGATAGAGGATAAACTTATAACAATAACAATTTCAGATGGTACAGAAAACGATGCATAAATCAAAGCCATTGAGGAGGCTTATTATGACCGCTATGGCGAAAATATCGCTATAAGTTTTGATTTTTAAGGAGGTGAAAAGATGGGAATTGTATGGGTGGAAAATTATGCGTATGAATATGCTGCTAAGTTTCTTCATGATAAAGAAGTGACTTTCGAAGCCACTCGTCCCGATAGGGGTTCAAGCAGAGTAAGGCTTGAATTTCCGAAGCTGTCTCAGAAAATGTCTGAGTTGCTTATGACTAAGATTTGCCATAAGTCAAGGCAATACGCAAAACTCGAATAGAAATTATGTTCGCTTGAACAGTCGTGTAAAAAATGGTAGAATATTCCTGAAGCGTGATTATATCACGGCAAGATAAACGATGTTTGTCAATTAATAAAAAGAGAGGGAATGTTCTTGAGTAACAACACGGTTGATAGCAGCAACCAGAATACACCACAAGAGTCTATGCACAGTTTGGGTGAAGTTCTGCGTAAACAAATATCTCAAAATCTAAATAAGTCGGCAGACGAGTTTGTAGAAGATGTACGAGGGATGGATGCGTACACAGATGCAATAGTTTTCTTAAGTAAATTTGCAAGCAAAGACGAGGATATCTCACTTGCTTCGTTAGACTTGACACCTAACTATTCCAACTCTGTAATAATTCGTTCTAAAGACGGTATGCCGATTGAATTCCGCATGAGTGATATTGAGGCGTTCTGTAAAATTGCGTTGAACAGTACGCTAATCTCATTTTCAGTAAATGATAGTGGAAATTTAGAGTTGTGCTTGAATTTTGCTGCTTATAAGCCAAAAGATTAAGTACACTCGTTTAGCGGTTGCGAGTCAAAACAAAACCGCTGCCACCATAAAATCACTCTTTTATCAGAGTGACAAAAAGTAAATATAAACCAATTAAGTGTATGCGATAGATTTTTGCATACACTTTTCTTTTACCTAAAAAGAGGTGGTTAGAGTGTACGAGAGTATCAAAACAATACAAGATATTCGTGATGAACATATTGATGTATTGAGGGATTTCGGTGTAAAGGTTACATCTCAGATTGTGCGAACAATCGAAACCAAGACAACCGAAATTGCGATTGAAAATTACTGTCGTATTTTAATAATTAAACGATTAGAACAGGAGGAATAGCTTCTTATGCTAAAGGTTGGAGATAAGGTAAAAATACTTCCGACAATACTATCAGCTTATCCTAATTTTCCGTATGTAGGGGTAGTAGGCAGAGTTCGTGCTATTGACAACGATAGTGATTCGATAGCTGTTGAGTTTTCGCATCCTAATGAGTATTTTCATAACTGTGACGGGAAGTCTGGGCAGTATTCTGGCTGGTATTGTTGTAGGAAAGAGTTGGAATTTATACCTGATGATAATTTTCCAGATATTTGGGAATATATCTAACATATAAACAATTTTAGGGAGGTTATAAAGTAAATTATGTTGATGACAAAACACAATATCACAGTAGAAGGAGATTACAAAAATGGCAGGCAGAACTATTAGTAAGGAACTAAAAGCCCAGATTGTGTCGGCTTATAGACAAGGCGAAAAAATGAAAAACATAGCTGAATTGTATGGGGTATCATATCCCACTGTTTCTAAATTAGTCAGAGCATCGGCTAATTCATCTGTTAGTCTTGTAGGCATTAAAAAGGCATGTCCTAAGTGTGGTAAAGATAAACACGAAGTGGGTTCATATTATTGCTCACATTGTGGAGCAAACATTATGACAGAAGATCAAAAGTTGTCAAGAGAACTTGACAATATTGCAAAAACAATTCGTTTTTGTTTGCCACAAGCAAAAGAATCCGATAGAGAGAAGATTGATAATTATGTTGCAGTTTTAAAAGAGGCGGCATTAAAAGTAGGAGGTGAGGGGTGATATGACGGTAATTGCAAAGAATGGTCACTTTGAAGTTATTGATGAGCATGGCAATGTGTTGTGCTCGGGTGACACCGAAACAGAAGCTGTTGAAGCGTATGAAGAAATAGGATTTGAATAATGTAACATTTGCTTGCTTTATTAAATAAAGCCGCCTTACTTAAAGTAAGGTGTTAGAAAGGTTAGAGAGAAGAAAGGGATACAGGCTGAAGAGAGTTCGATGCGGGACAGCTCTGGCAGGGGGTGTCGTCAGGAAACCAAAGTTCTTACACAGAAAAGACTCCTTCCGAAATCAAACCCAAACGGAAAAAGCACATAAGAAGACTACTTTAGTAGTCGATAAGAGCAGAAACCCCAAACGATTAGCCAACAAAAGGTTCAATTTACAGACTCTTCTCAAGTTCCATCTTTATTTAAGAAATGTTATAGCACCCCTTTAGATAGGGGTGAGCGGTTACAAAACTACTACCTCCTCGTGGTGTAACTGGGTAATGCTAAAGTAGAAATAAATTAAAGTGCCATACGAGGCAGAAAGGAGTCACAAAATGACTGTAAAAACATTAAACAATGTGATGGTTATTGAAGCCAACTTTTCAATGGAGGAACTTTTTAAAGTTTACAAACACAAGCCAGATGTATTGTCATTAAAGGATGATGATGGCAATATGCTTTTCGCTGTAAAGCCAAGCGAACACAGAGAGAGTTTTGGCGATTGCGGAATTTCTTTTGTAAGTAATTCTTACACAGCGTCAAAGGCATCAATTACAATTCCTCTCCCATCAGAAGCTGCCGACAACACAAAGGTGTGGATTGCAGAAAACTTTGGTTCAATTCTGACAAATCTTGAACAGATTGAAAGAAATGTATCAGAAGCTTGTATTGATATTGATGCAAACATTGCAAAAATTGTCGGCTCAATTGTAACAGCGTAAACAAGGAGGAAATAATAATGAAAAGCATTAAAGTTCAGAATAATCTTAAGTCAAAAACAATCATTGGTAACCCAGATGAAATGACAGTTCAGCAGGCTTTCAATGAAGCTCAGCTCGAAATGGGTAATGGTATTCTCAATCTTAACGGCGTTGTGGTATCTGCACAGGATGTCAACAGAACGCTGTCTGACATTGTTGGCGCAAGAGATACATACATTCTTGCATCGGTTGTTAAAGCTGATTGTGCATAATTTGATTTGAAACAAGGGAGAGCGTACTCTCCCTTTGGCATTTGCATTGTCGAAAGACTGCTTTACTTAAAGTAAAGTATTAGAAAGGTTAGGAGCATAAGACTCACCCGGATGGAGATGCTGGTGGAGGCGAAGTGAATGAAATGCACGGTGATGAAAATGAAGAGCGGCGACTATCTCACAAAACCAAGGGTTACAACTGAAAGGAACAATCGTATCCACGGTTTGAAACTGAAAAAACCACATCAAAGCTATAAGTACATCAAGAATTCCAATGACCAAGCTTCCCGCAGGCGTCTTCTCGCTGCCATAATTGTATTTAGAAATGCCAAAATCTAAGGAGGAATAGAAAATGGATTTAATTACAAATTTATACACTCGGAGTTGTTTTGATAGCCGTCTTACATTTGGAGATGATTGCCCCAAGATAATCGAAACATTTGTCAAATGTGTTTACGAACCTTATTATACTAAGAACGGTGATTTGCCATCTATATTTTTTGATTGTGTTTCCGGCGCACGGGCACCACAGAGAGCCGCAACAGACAAAGCTGTTTATATATGGTCTAACGACATAGAACCCACCATGGAGGAAATTAATAAGAAATTTAACTGTAGTGTGGAATCGTATGAGAATTATGATAAATATTGCGAATTAACCCACAATAAATCAAAAGGATGGGTTGGCGGCAATCAGTATATTTTTTGGACAGAGCCGTTTAATGCAAAATGTGCAGCAGAAACGATAGCTGTTTTTCTTATTCCGCTGTTTGACTTTGTTTGCACTGCAAAAGAGATCAAAAACAAATTCAAACCAATTGTTGATGGAATAAGCCAAGGTTCGTATGATAAATTGTTCGAGTTAGCCGACAAAATTTCAGAAGAAAAAGGATTATCGAAGATTGTGTTAAATGCTCAAATTGCCGATCTTACGCAGTATAAAAAGAAACGCACTCTTGATCGATTACACGATAGGATTAAGAATTATGAATCGGATTATAGACATTATGTAGCCAATGCGACAAAGGTTTACGAAAACTTGTTGGATTGCAAAAAACAATTATCATTATACAACGATAATGATAATGATAATGCTGCATTGATAGATATGCTTACAAACAACAGTGCGATTTCTAATGTGAAAATTAATGGAGGAGACCTTGAGTTTGTAGTATGCAACCCGATTACTCAGTATGATGAAGATGCTTTTGCCGAAATATTAAAATCAGAAAATTCCACTATTAATAATATGCCAAGCGTAAGTAAGGATGTTTTATGTTGGATGGTTGATGGCAGAATTGATCTATTAACCGAATGTGGAATCGGTATAAATCTTGATAGCAATTGTTTTGATGCTTACGAGACATATATATACGGTTATATGCCTCATCCTCATTTGGCTTTATTTGATTGCTTTGGAGGTTTTAGAATAGATATCGCAACTGCATTAGCAGAAGGCAATATCTGCTATGCAATACAGCTTATTCTTACTGCGTCACAAAATTTGAATTTTATGGATTCTACGGTGATGAGCAAATTGGGCAATCTGCTCAATGAGGCAGACTACTCGTGTATTATGGATAAGGAGTCTGGAGAGGTTATGACAGTAAACGAATGGAACGAAAGGAGAAAATAAAATGCAACTTTTAAAGATACCGACAGGTATGGAAACACCTACAATATCTTTCACTCCATTAGCTTTTGCCAAAATGATGATGCTCGTTGAGGTAAATGACAAAGAGGTGGGGTGGCATGGCACAGTTGAAAGGCAAAACAACAACTTTGTTGTTACTGATATCTTTGTGTATCCTCAAGTAGTTACTCGAACAACCGTTGAACCTTCTCAGGAAGAGTATAACGAATGGCAGACTGAGTTGCCAGACGATATACATAACAGTCTTAGATTTCACGGGCATTCTCACGTAAATATGGGAACATCGGCGTCATCTGTTGATACAAAATTTCAGCAAGACATCGTGAAAATGATTGATAATACTGATTTTTATATCTTTATGATTATAAATAAAAAAGGTGATTTTAATATATATCTTTATGATGGTGTGCTTAATTTAGCATATAAGTCTACAAGTAAGGATACTCAGCCTGAGATAACATTAAACACAAATAATATTCAGTCGTTTGGAAAAATACTTTGTGTTTCGCCTGTAGTTTACGACACATTGATGTCTTTCAAGGAAGAATCAAAAGATATGGTTACAGAACCAAAGCCAGTATCGTATTCGTATTATGAATATCCTTACAGCTACGGTAATGTTGGTGTAAAAAGCCAGAGTTCTATTAAGCTATCTGTTGTAGAGATTCAAGACATATTTGGTGTTTCTTATGTGGATGCCAAAGATATACATGATGAGTTGAGTAATCTTGTATATAAAGAAGTGATAACTAACGATAGGCAGTCATTGATTGAACAGGCAAGCTTGTATATAAATTAAGGAGGTCTTACGGAATGGATTTAAGTAAATTAGGAGATATTAACCCATATCAGAAGGAGCTGTCAACCACTATACATATAGTCGGATGCGGAAGTGTAGGTAGTACGCAGGCAGAGCTTCTTGCAAGATATGGCTTTTGCAAGTTTAAATTATATGATTTTGATTTCGTTGAAAGTAAAAATCTTTGCAACCAGATGTTTTTTAATTCTGATTTAAACCACAACAAAGCAGAGTCATTAAAAAATATCTTGCTTTCCGTTAATCCGGATATCGAAGTTCAGGTGTTTGATAAAGGCTATATTGATCAGCGACTTAACGGAATCGTAATTCTTTGTGCTGACAATATTGATTTGTGCAGAAATATTTGCAAGCAGAATAGACTTAATCCATACATAAAGGTAATGTTGAATTACCGTACTGCAAGATACGATGCGCAGCACTATGCAGTAGAGTGGAGAGATAAACCAAGTGTGGATAATTTGATTAAAACAATGAATTTCACACATGAAGAAGCAAAAGCCGAAACTCCAGTGTCAGCATGTGGAGTAGAGATTGGTGAATCTATTGTTGTAAGAGATATTGTACTTAAAGGTACAACGAATCTGTTTAAATGGATTACCGAAAGAAAATTAAGCCCTTTGATTATATCTTCTCCATATAAATTTGACACGGTAGTAATGTAAAGGAGGGACAAGTATGTGCTACTATGTGTGTTTGCCAAAAACCGAATCGAAGCCTAACATTTGGAGTTGGCTTGAAGGTGATATACATTCTCCACAGTGGTTATGGGGTACTAAATCTGCGGCAGCCACAGTAACTCGCAGAGTTGATTTTATACCTGCGAGTGTAAAAGACAAATACAATGTCAATTTTATTATTGGCATATTGGATGCCTTTAATAAAAAATGGAGTTATCTTGGACAAGAAATTGAAAAACATTATTCTCATTTCTATATTCCAAAAAAGAAATTAGACGAATATGGCAGAGTTAAATGGAGAGAAATTTGTGCTCCAGATGATGAATTATCTGAAGCATTGAAGGACTTAAAAGGGATTTTCGAGACTGCGGGTGTTTCATTACATCACACCAACGCATACGCTTATGTTCGACATAGAACAGCCTCGGATGCAGTTTCCAAGCATCAGTATAACCATAGTCGCTGGTGGATAACAACTGATTTTCAAAACTTTTTTGGTAATACTACCAAAGAATTTCTTATGTCTATGATGGCACAAATATTTCCATTTAGTGCAGTTATTGAACGAGATTTTGGAAAAGAGTGTTTAAGCAGGGCATTGGATTTATGTTTTCTTAATGGGGGCTTGCCACAAGGAACTCCAATCAGTCCAATGCTTACTAATATTATGATGATACCGTTTGACTACATAATGACAAAAAAGTGCCGTGAAAAAGACTATATATATACCCGATATAGCGATGATATACAAGTTTCACACCGTAGAAAGTTTAATCCAGATGAAGTTCTTAGATTCATCCACGAAACACTAACTCAAATTCACGCTCCGTTTACAATTGAGAAAGAAAAAACAAAGTTTAAAAGTGGAAATCAGTTCGTATTAGGTGTTATGTATAATCAAAATTGCGACATTACAGTCGGTCATAAGAATAAAAAAGAGTTCAAAGCTACATTATTTAATTATATGTGTGATAGGCTAAGTGGTAAAGTTTGGGCGTTGCCACAACTCCAACAAATGATGGGTAAATATGCATATTACTCAATGATTGAAAAAGAGTATTTTGAAAATGTAATGAAGGAGTATTCTCGTAAATTTAAGCAGGATGTTATGAAATGTATCAAAGCAGACTTGCGTAGATGCTAATAACATCTGGTGGGATTTTATTAAATTCTTAATGAAAATTCATTGCAAGTTTTTCGGAAACCATTTTGCTTGTAAATATATTGAGCAGTCGCCAAGCGGTTAAGGCACTGGACTTTGACTCCAGTATCGTGGGTTCAATTCCCACCTGCTCAGCCAAACGGTATTGTGTAGCTTTATAACCTTGCGGTTCAAAATAAAAATCTACTGTTATTGTAGAAAGATTTTATACTGATCAGTCGCTTAAGTTGGCGTTGAACGGCGGTGTCCCTTGACTGTTGTTCCGTCAGCTTTCAATCTACACAATACCGGATATGACACAGTAGTCCAACGGCAGAGACAGCAGACTTAAAATCTGTAAAGTGAGAGTTCAAATCTCTTCTGTGTCACCATTTACAAGTGAGTGCAATCGGCACAAACTCATTTTGTAACCTCCTTTAAAGACACAAGACGGATAAGTGTCGCCAAAGCAAGTGGTTGTCTATTATGTACTGAGTCTGTCAAAGAATAATATGAAAGGATTGTGAGATTTATGGCTAAAGATACTTTTACAATTACACGAAAAATACAATTAGTGCCTGTAGGAGATAAGACAGAAGTTAATCGAGTTTACAATTATATTCGTGAGGGTATGAAAGCTCAAAATCTTGCAATGAATCAATATATAAGTGCGTTATATTTAGGTATGCAGAATGATGTTTCAAAAGATGACAGAAAAGAATTGAATAATCTATTTAGTCGTATTAGTACCAGCAAAAAGGGTAGTGCTTATGACGAATCAATACAGTTTGCTAAAGGACTTCCAATTGGTTCGATGACAAGAAAAGTTAAATCAGATTTTGATACAGCAATGAAAAAAGGACTAAAATATGGAAAGTTATCATTGCCGACATATAAAGACTCAAATCCTTTGTTGGTTCATGTAGATTATGTTCGTTTAAGAAGTACAAATCCACATCAAGATAGTGGTTTATATCACAATTATACGAACCACACTGAATTTCTTGAACATTTGTATAAGAGTGATTTTGAGTTGTTTATTAAGTTTGCTAATTATATAACCTTTAAAATTATTTTAGGTAATCCTCATAAATCAGCAGAAATTAGAGACGTGTTTAAAAACATTTTTGAAGAGTGTTATGCAATTCAAGGAAGTTCAATAGGCATTTATAATAATAAAATAATTTGCAATTTATCTATTTCAATACCTAAAAAACAATTGTGCTTGGATGAAAATATAGTTGTTGGTGTTGATTTGGGATTGGCTGTACCTGCTGTATGTGCTTTGAATACTGTGCCATATATTCATAAATCTTTAGGCAATTATGATGACTTTGTTCGGGAGCGTACTAAGATGCAATCTCAAAGAAAAAGACTTCAAAAGTCATTAAATTACGCTAATGGTGGACACGGTAGAAAGAAAAAATTGCAAAGTCTTGAAAGATTAAAGAAACGAGAACGAAATTGGGTACAAACTTACAATCATAAAATTAGTAAACAAATTGTAGATTTTGCAATAAAGAATAAGGCTCAATATATTAACATTGAGGACTTATCTGGTTTTGATAGTAGTCAGTTCGTATTACGAAATTGGTCATATTTTGAATTGCAACAGTTCATTGAATATAAAGCTAACAAATATGGAATTATAGTTAGAAAAATAAATCCATACCATACTTCTCAGACTTGCTCTTTCTGTGGGCATTGGGAAGAAGGACAAAGAATATCACAGTCTGAGTTTATTTGTAAAAATCCAGAATGCGTTAATCATAATAAATCAATTAATGCAGATTATAATGCAGCTCGTAATATTGCTATGTCTACAGATTTTGTTAAAAATAATTAATTATATACATCTATATAACGGTAGATTTTGCTGCCGAATAGTGAGGGTATTATCCACTCACCAAAACTTGTGTAAATTCAGAGCAAGTACAAAAAAAGACAGTGTAAACAAACGAAATGAATGTTTCCGTAAGTCAGCTTAGAGGATTTAGAACCATATTATTTTACACAGGTACAAAACAGTTTGCCGCTCTAACCAGATTATTTTACACAATAAAAGAAAGGAAAAAGTCCAATGAAGAAATTAAAAGCTGAACTACATAGAATGCGATTCTGGATAAGTGCAATATCAATTTCCATTACAATTCCGTTGTTTATAATCGCTCGATTAGGAGCAGTGAATGAACGGAAATCAGAAATGCTCGGTGGCGAATTGTTGATTTTGTTCATTCCATTCATTGCAAATATGATATACATAAACATCAGGGATACAATAATTAAACATCGTAGAATGACGATGGTTCTCAAAAGAAAGAAAGTCCCAAAACCCACAATTGTGGTTAAAAATATTAAGAGCATAAAGGAGAATACATAATGTCAAAAGTAATTAAAAGTTACAAAGGTTTTAATAAAGATATGACTTGCAGAGGCTTTCAGTATAAAGAAGGCAAAGAATATGAAACAAGTAGAGCTGTTGTGTGTAATGAAGGATTTCATGCATGTGAACATCCTTTAGATTGTTTAGGTTATTATCCACCAAATACAAGTGTATATCATGAAGTTGAGCAGACAGGCGAATTTTCATCCGATTCTGGTAGTAGAGATTCAAAAATTGCATCAACTAAGATTAAAATTGGTGCAAAATTAAGCATAGCCGGACTTGTTCAGGCTGCAATAGATTTTACCAAATCCAAAACCGTCACAATGCAGGATGCTACAGGATATTGTGGTGCATCCTCAGCTACAGGAGATTACGGTGCATCCTCAGCTACAGGATATAAGGGTGCATCCTCAGCTACAGGAGATTACGGTGCATCCTCAGCTACAGGAGATTGTGGTGCATCCTCAGCTACAGGAGATTACGGTGCATCCTCAGCTACAGGATATAAGGGTGCATCCTCAGCTACAGGAGATTACGGTGCATCCTCAGCTACAGGAGATTGTGGTGCATCCTCAGCTACAGGAGATTACGGTGCATCCTCAGCTACAGGATATAAGGGTGCATCCTCAGCTACAGGAGATTACGGTGCATCCTCAGCTACAGGAGATTGTGGTGCATCCTCAGCTACAGGATATTGTGGTGCATCCTCAGCTGATAATTCTACAGCCGTTGCAGTAGCGTGGGGTTATGAAAGTAAGGCGAAAGGTTGTATTGGTGCTCATATTGTTTGTGCTGAATGGAAATATGATAATCTTAATAACGATTGGGTTTTTGTTGGAGCAAAGATGTCAATAGTGGATGGCGTAAAGATTAAAGCAGATACATATTACACTTTACGAGACGGTGAATTTGTAGAGGTGTAAGAATGAAGAAAAGAATACTTGCTTGTGTTATGATTATTGCAACAATCTCAATGTTAATGATTGGTTGTACATCCGTAAACGGTACAGACGAAACATCAGACAGAATAGATAATATGTTCGTGCGTGTAGGATGGAATAGTTATTTAGATTCAGGGATAGTGTATGATACTGAAACTAAAGTAATGTACGCAATATCAGAAGTAGCATATAATAAAGGAACAATGACTTTGCTCGTTGATGAAAATGGTAAACCAAAACTTTGGAAAGAATAATACGAAGGATGTGATTGATAATGTCCGTAGAGAAAGAGCAACTTTTTAAAGTTGGAGATAAGGTTAAAATACTTCCAACAATACTTGCAGACTATCCTGATTTTCCGTATGTAGGAATAATAGGCAGAGTTTGTACCGTGACACGCAATGGTATTCAGATAGGTATTAAGTTTTCGTGTCCTCGCAGTTACTTACACGATTGTAACGGAGCATCTAAGCAGGATTCTGGCTGGTGGTGTCTTAGGAGCTATTTGGAATTGATACCTGATGATAATTTGCCAGATATTTGGGAGTATATTAAATAAAAGTGAGGTTTTATTGGAATTTAACTGATGAAAACCAAGAATAAATTCAATATTTAAACAAGATAGTATAGAGGTGCAAAAAATGATTGATTGCTCGAAAACTAAAGACTACTTTTCTGAAAAGAGAAGGATGATAAAAAAACATAAATATATATGTAAACTTAATTGTGATGACTGCCCTTTGGGCTGGTCAAAGAATGGCAAAGGTATTTCGTGTGAAACTCTTGAAAAGTCCTACCCTGAAAAAGCAATCGAAATAGTTCAAAAGTGGTCGGATAAACATCCGCAGAAGACTTATTTGAGCGAGCTTTTGAAAGCCTTTCCGAATGCTCAGCTCAATGATTCTGGAATGCCTAAAGGGATGTGCCCACATGAGTTAGGACTGAAAGATATAGATTGCGGAAAAACAGACAATGCGTGTGTTAAATGCTGGAATCAGCCTTTACCTATTGAGGACGGTGAAGAGCAATGACAAGAAATGAACTTGAAAGGTATTTAGGCAAATGTGTGACAATTACTCTTTTGGATAACACTGTAATTGAGGGCACTTTACATAAGACGGGTGAAAAAGCCTTTGAAAACAACCCTAATTTATCAATACCAGTTAATTTTTATTTTTGCACTGATGTAAATAATAAAGTGGTTAAAAATACTGCATTCAGAGTATCGCACATCCAGAGAATCAGTTGCTATGAAAAGTTAAGAATGACAAACTTTGAAAAAATCAAACAGATGTCAATTGACGAAATGGCAAATATCATCTTTAATGGTATTTCGAGTGATCCTTGCGACTATTGCAATAATCAATCAAATGGCGATTATTCACATTGCTTCGATTGTACTGTAAATACGGATATTATTGTAGATTGGCTTGAAAGTGAGGTAGACAGTAATGACACCTGATGAATATAGAAAAAAGCACCCTCGTTGTGCTACCTGTAAATATTTTGTTTCTAACTATGCAAATTCTTATAGGGGTATTTGTGATGTTAAAGAGCAATCAACGAAAAGAACTAAAGGCAGATTTTGTAAAATATATAAGTTTACCTGTTTTAAGGAGGATTAAATAATGGTTTCATATAATACACAAATTGATAATACAACTAAAAAATATAAGATACAGTTTGAAACAGATGATTATGATGTTTTTAAGTGGGTAGAAAAAATCTGTAGTAATACTGTAGATACAGATAATTTATTAGAGGTTTTTTCTACTTGTGAACTTGTAGAAGAGTTAGTAAGTAGAAAGGATATTGAAACAGAACTTATTGAATCTCCCAAAACAACATCATTTAAGTGCAATAGTCCCGCAGTTTTGTTGTGTTACAGATTGAGGTAGATATAATGTATAAATGTAGTAAATGTAAAAAAATTTTTAAGTATTTTAAAACTGAAAATGGAGTATGTCCTCATTGCAGTGAAACTGATATTTATGAAATTGGTACTTGTGATGACTGCGGAAAAACAGAAGCACTTGAAGATTTTGATTATGGTAGACTTTTCAACGGTATGTGTGTTGATTGTTTCAAGAAAAGTGTTACTAATAGTGAAATTAGGGATTTCATAAAGTGGTACTATACAGTAGAAGAATTATTTGATGTACGCAGTGAAATTGTAGCTGATGTTTTTGATTTAAATGATTTGGAAATGACTAAACCCGAACACAAAGTATTGGTTAAAACTCTATTTGATTATTTAGTAGATACAATATTATCGCCTAAACATATTCCACTCAAAGAAGAGTTACAGGTAATTAAAAATGCCCGTATGTGGGCTTTTGATGATATGGATATCTTCTATGATGAGTGGTATTATGTCAAGAGAGAAAATAATGAAACTGTATGAAATATATCAAGGTGAACAATTAAAAATAGCTGAATTGATTTTGCAAAGGCGATTACAAATGTTGGTACATTCTTATATTTATTATGAATTAAATGATAATATAATATCGGATAATACTTGGAGTAAGTGGGCGGTAGAATTAGCCGATTTACAAAATAAATATCCTGAGATAGCTAAAACAGTTGAATGGTCAGAGGCATTTAAAAACTGGGACGGCAGTACAGGAGCATTTTTACCTTTGCATAATGAATGGGTAATAACTAAAGCATATCAATTAACAGGTAGAGTGTTGTCTGATATTTCAAAATCTGAAACGCCTAAAACCGATAATGGGATATAGATAATGTAGTCTTTACAAACGATGAAGTAGAAATCCTTGATACACTTAAAATGTTAGAAGCAATTGAGCAGGAGGTAAAAAATGAAAATAGTTTATCACAATGATGCTGATGGTAAATGTGCAGGTTTCTGGGTTAGGGAACTTGCCTATGCAAAGGAACTCGCCTATGTAACAGAATATATCGGTTATATAAGAATGGATTATGGTAGAAAATTTCCATTTGATAAGATTAAGAAAAATGAAACAGTATATATTGTTGATTACTCAATCGAACCAAGTGAAATGGATAAGCTTCTCGAAATCACACCAAATGTTACTTGGATTGACCACCATATTTCAGCAATTAAAAAATATGAAAACTACGATAAAGAAATTCGTGGTATCAGATATGACGGAGTAGCAGGCTGTATGCTTACATATTGTTATTTGAAGCACATGACGAATGGTGGTATTGGTGACATTAAACCATTCGAGGAAAGTATGACGAAGGATGCTCCAATGTTTACAAAACTGATAGCTGATTACGATGTATGGACTTTCAACTATGGACATTTAACTAAAGAATTTCACGCAGGCTTGAAATCAATACCGAATACAGAACCAAACAGTAATTTTTGGGCGGAATTTTTTATGCATGACAATTACGGTACAGACTTCTTAATTAAGGAAGGTATTTCAAGGATTCAGTATCGCAAAGAAACAATGACACATTATTGTGAAACTTTCGGTTTTGAGGTGATGTTTAACGGTTACAAATGCTTTGCTGTCAATATGGGAATGATGAGTAGTGACGATTTTGTTATTGGTAACATTGACAATTATGATATGCTGATTGGCTTTGTTTTTAATGGTCACGAATGGAGATACTCTCTGCGTTCAACGAAGGTTGATTGTTCAAAGATTGCTATGTTGTATGGCGGTGGCGGTCATAAAGGTGCTGCTGGGTTTAATACCAAAGAATGTGTTTTAGGAAAGGGCGATGACTGTGAAAATTCTTAAACACGGAAAATATTATCATCCACCACAGTTGTGTATCTGTCCAAAATGCGGATGCGAATTTGTGGTAGATGATGATAAATGTGGGCATTCTTACTTTGATGATATTTACGGATGCGAGTGTCCTGAATGCGATACAAGAAGTCCGTCAGTAGGGGATTATAAAAAATGGTAAAAATTATTAAAAGTGGTACAGATTGTGTGACGAAGTTGTTTCATCAGGATGGTAGTATAGTCAGTTTTGAGTGTAGAATGTGTGGTTGTATTTTTGAAACCGACATTTATTCAATCAGAGCTTTTGTCAATCCTGTATATAGAGAATCGGTTTGTCCACAATGCTTGTCAACCACCAAGAAACTCGGTGCAATTGGATAATAAAATACATATTTTAAGGTGGTGTAAGAAATGGATATAACGACAATTATATCAATTGTGGTTTCGGCAGTTGCGGTAATAATTGCAATCGCTTGCGATATTTGTATTGCTGTAAATCATAAAAAATTAAAGAAGGCTGAAAGGAGAATAAAAAGCCTTGACATCTACATAAAAACTACAAAAGCGTATATGAATGCTCTTGAGCAGGATTACAGAGAGGTAATTAAGAAAACTGAGAGGAAGGCTGTATAATGTTAGATTGTGAAAAACAAGTAATAAAAAGTTTATCAAATGAGCAATTGATTTACATTATTGAACAGTTACTTCATAATCAAGAGTCGATTAGAGCTATCTGTAGTGAGGTATCTAAAAAACATATGTGTTCTGATGAAGCTGTTCTCCGTATTGCTGCGGGACTCTATGATACGACTACTATTAATGGCAGAACTTTACCCGCATATATTGATATGAAATTAGGCAAAATCACTCCTGAAGAGTTTAGAAGTATTTTTCGTGGTTAATAAGGAGGATTGGATAAAGGTTGAGTAAGTGTATGTCATGTCTACATAAACAAGTATGTCGATATAACGATGGAGTTAATGAATGGTGCAAGTCAACATACAAATGTCCTCACTTTAACGATGACGATGTATCATTTTGGCTTTATGCCGACATTGACGATGTTATGGACTATATCAAGACTAAGAATAATGTTACAAATACGCAGTAAAGAGGTGGAATAATGTTACAGATTGTATGTTTTATCATCGGAGCTATATTTGGTGGTTGTCTGACAGCAACGGTTATGGCACTACTTTTTGCTCATACCGATTTGTATGATAAGAACGGTGATGATAACAATGAAGAAGAATCTCTACAAGAGAGTGAATGATAAAGGTAAATGGTTTCAAGAAGATGTGCGTGATAAACGGTATGTTTGCCATACAAATAAACATCTTGCTTGGTGTAAGAGATACTTAAATCGTTCATTCAGACGGAAAGAAAAGCAAATAAAAGAGGAGTTTTAAATATGCCAACAGGGTTTACATCTTTTATTGAAAATGGAACAATAACAACCGGAAAAGATTTTCTTTTACTCTGTTCTCGCAATTTTGGTTTAGCGGCAAAAATAAGTAGAGATAAAGGGTTGAAAACACCTATACCAACGCATTTCGCACCTGATAACTTTTATCAAAAACGTTATGAAGAATCTGTAGAGAAATATAAGAAATTTTCTCAAATGACAGATACAGAGTTTGCTAAATATGTGCGTACAGAACATGATTCATGTATAGATAGAGCCAAACAGTGTTTGGACGAGATGATTGCAAAAGATAAAGTGTATCAACGCATCAAACAAGAAGTGGAGAAATGGAAACCACCGACTGACCTGCATGAAAACATTAAGACATTTGCGCTAAACCAGATTGACATGTGTATAAGTACAGATTATGACTATGATTATTATATGCGAATTATAAACAAGACATTTGACGATACTCCAGAAAGTATCAAAGAATATAAGAAAAACTTTTTGAAGTCGTTAAAGGATGAAATACGGCAAGCTAAATCGGATTTAGATAAAGAAAATAAGCGAGTCGAAGATTATAACATTTTTATGAAGCAGTTTTTGGAAAGTTTGGAAACAATAAAAGTATAGTTTTACAGCTAAAACCGTGATTTCCGTTTTTATCCTTCAATAATTGCATTTATAGCAGTAAAATGAGCAGATAAAAACAGATATTACGTAATTAACCAAAGAGGTGAAAGTATGAAAATTTATGCTATTACAAAGGGCGATTACTCTGATTATCATATCTGCCGACTGACAACTGATTATGAAAAAGCTAAAAGATATAAAGAGGCTTATTCCGATAAGTGGAATGAGGCTTGTATTGAAACATACGAAGATAATGAAAACGATGAACAGATGTTGTATTGGCAATATAGCCTTGGCACTGACACGCTCACATTAAGTGAAACAATTGATACTGAAAAAATATGGACGCATCAAAATGGCAGTATTTATAGGGTAGATGTTCGTGCTTCGGATAAAATGCACGCCTTTAAAAAAGTATTTGATATGCTGGCAAAGTATAAAGCCGAACAGGCTGGATTGTAAATACATATAAGAATTTGAAACAAGGGAGAGTACACTCTCCCTTTGGCATTTGCATTGTCGAAAGACTGCTTTACTTAAAGTAAAGCATTAGAAAGGTTAAAAATTATGACTGGAAATATGATTATTTTGAAGAGGCAAAATAATCATATTTAGAAATGCCAAAGACTAAGGAGGAATTTAAGTAAATATGTTTGCTTTAACTAAAATTGATAGTATACCAAACAATTATCAAAAATATCATATACATAATAATTTACTAATATCTAATAGAATACGAAGTCATCTGGTTCAGAGATTTCCTGATTGTCATTGGGAAGTCACAAACAATGATATTTATATTAATGTGAGTCTTAAATCTTCACCTTGGGAGAAAAATAGTAAAATTGTTCATGCGATTGCTGATTATGCGTATTATTATGCAGATAGCTATAATTACGATCACACTGATATAAATTCTGATTATTGTAATATGAATTTTTTCGGCGTATACAAGAACAATATTATTGCGAAAGATTATACACAATTAGGAACAACAAGCAAAACTCAACAGATGGAGCTTGAATTTATGCGTCAGTATAATGAAGCATTTACAAATGAATAAGAAATAAAACAGCGAAGATTTTTGTCTTCGCTGTTTTTGTTGTAAGGAGACATCTATGGAGAAATACAATTATGTCGAAGCGGTTAAAGAAAATGTCAGAAGTTATATTAGAGATAATATAAAAATTCTGGAATACATAAGCAGAGACGAGAAAGAAGAGATAATTAGTAATGGGGTACTAACTGAATATATGAATCCTTTGTTAGTGCAAGCAAATAAAAAGTTCGCAGACATTGAAAATTGGACAGCCGAAGAACATTTGTGTCACAATTTTGATTTGCTATTCAAGGCAGTGAATGTGTTTGGTTTAGATTTTGAACAGACATTGACAGGACAACCGGCATATGCAGATAGCATAGTAAGATGTTATGTTGTAGAAAGAGCGGTATCTGAGGTTCTTGATGAGTATGAAGATTCATTAGATACGGAGGAATGAATATGACAGATGTTTACAAGATATTGAACGATGGTACAGTAAACAAACACACATTTGCACTATCGGCAAAACAAGCTCTAATTGCTTGTATTATGTAAGAGAGGTTCCATAACTATAACATTGGGGAATATCCATGTGACATCAACGGCATTGTATCTCACAAAAGAGGTAATGTTGTTCGTTTTGTGTATGACTGTGGTGATTATTGCTTTTGGTGCAAACAAAAAATGAGGTGTTGTAAATGAGTAAAATTATTTGTTTTGAAAAATGGGATTATGATTGTGGCACGCTTAACCAGATGAGCTTTGAGTTTGATAATTCTATTACAATAAATCAGATTTCTAAGTTGGCAGACAGAATTTTAAATGACTACTACGATGAATCAGAAACCAATGACGGAATCGAACTTGATGAAGTTTATATTTATAACAAATGTTATGAATTTTGCAAAGAGCAAGGACTTATATTTAATACAATCAAACCTGATATTACTGTCAGTTTAGACACGCAGAAAGTACATATAAAAGAAGAATTTTAAAAATAATTAAAATACGTTGTAATATCGGCGAAACGGGCAGAAAAAGCCCGTAGCAGTGAGATGGGCGCTCACGCCTGACGAGGCAGTTCAGACATAAACAAGGAGGAATAATAAAATGACAATCAGAGAATTTTTAGAAATGGCAACAGATACAACAACGGAAAATATTGTACTTTATAACTATGAGGAACAAGGAAATTTTTACGACGGAAAAATTGATACTTTAATTGAAAATGTTGACGAAAATCCGGAATCGGATTTAGCTGCAATACTTAACAGCGAGTTACAACAATGGGATGTTTGTGACGGAAAATTAAATATAAATTTTGAATGGCGTGATATAGCCGACAAACTAATTTACAGTAAGTAAAGGAGAAAACGAAATGAAAACACTTGCAGATTTTAAACGAGATGCAGCAAGCGGAAAAATCAAACTTGAAATGGTGGAACGCTATGGAAAAACAGGAGAAGAAATCCCGGAAAGATACAGAGGAATCAGAGCGATTCAATCTGTAAATACTGTAGAAATTATGCTTGAAACCGCCGATGGATTGACCAGCAGTTTGGATTTTCCTCCAGCAAAGTTAATTGAATATGACGGAAAATCCTTGACCATCTATGAGGGAGGCGAAAGGGATTTAACCGAGCAGGAGAAGAAAATTCTTGCAGACTGGCAGAAAATCGAGGATGACTACTACAAGCAGAATCCGCACGGTGATGCCTACTGGAAAAAGAAGGACTATTTCAAGAAATGCCCTTGCCCTTGGCTTGCTGGTTATGAACCCGTAAAAGGCAAGTATTATAATTACAACGGAAAAATCCTTGATAATCAGGTTAGAGGAAATGCAATTTTGAAGTACAATGTGTATGAACAGTAAGGAGTGAAAATGATAATAAAACTAACATTTCATTGATATTAAGGAGGAAAATATTATGTCATGGGCAGATTATTGTAGAAGTAGAAAAAAAGGAACAGAACAATGCATCAGAGACAAAGACGGTCGTATTGTAGTATGGTGCGTTGGTTATAGTTATAATGAGTTGAAAAACCTTTTGAAACGTCATCCCGGATGGTATTTCAGTGGTGCTAAATTTGAATAATTAAAAATTGTGTAGCATTCTCAGGAATAAAACAGAATGTTAAGGAGGTAACATTATGTTAAACATTACATTAAATACAGAGAAGAACGGCATTGAATTACGCTTTGACACTAAACCGAATACAGATATTATTACTGCCATTAAAGAAGCAGGATTTCGTTGGAGTGGAAAACAGCGGATGTGGTACGCAAAGCAAGACGATGACACGGTTGCTCTTGCTAATCAAATTTCAGAATCGGAAGGTAGTTTTGAGTATAAGCCAAAAACAGAAACTAACATTGACTTATGGTCTTTAACACGCACAGAAGGAATTGAAGATAATTACGGTAAAACCCACATAACGAATACAAAAGAAATTGCTGCCAATATTCGTAAACATTTACGGAATAGGTTTTCAATGTGCAAATGGTCGGTTACGAGTGATTATAACAGTATTCGTGTTGAATTGCTTGAAAGCCCATTTTCACGGAATTCAGAGGCTTTGAAGGCTATTATTAATTATGCTTATACATATGCACAGAGCTGGAATTACAACAACAGCGATTTAATGACAGATTATTTTGATGTCAATTTTTACGGCGCTTATAAAGTAAGTTACAACTATAATCAGCGTGAATGTAAGCCGAACGAAACAGAGCTTGAAACAGATTTTCTTGTAAAAAAATCAGAGTTTGATGCCGAACAGAAGAAGCAGGAAGAAGAACGAATTAAAAAAGCTGTTGAAGAAAGCAAAATCAGGCAGGCGGAGTATGAAAAAGCAGAAGCAGAACGACAGAAGAAAATCCGCAGAATTGAAAAGAACGCAGAGATTAAAGCGGTTGATTATACTATCGTGAATGCCATTCTAAAGGCTAACAAAGATGACAACCTTGACCACACTGAAATTTATGATGAAAAACAGTGTAGAGAAACTTGTCAGGTTTCCAGAGAAGTACATTTTACCACAGAGGTCTATGCACTTTTTGAAAAACAGTTGATGAGCGATTATTCATTCTTTGATGGAATGGGCGGAAGCCGTACAGATGACCGTAGAATCCAATCATCAATAGACTACGATATGATGACCGAAGAAGAAAGGGAAACTGTCGAGTGGTACAATATTGATTGCGTTGCTATATATTGTGATGGTGAACTGAAACTTATCGTTGATCCACAGGGTTACAATTATGCAAGATATGTATATGTTTACGATGAGCAGAGCCAAAAGGTTGACACTTACCATTCAGATTATGGTATTAGTGAAGAAGAACATCAGCATAATATTGAACTTGCAGAAACTATTGAAGATGTCAGCACCGAGATTATCAGCCAAAATGAAATCAAAAAGACATGGCAGGATGAAGATTTTGATTTATATAAGGCTTGTATGAAAGAATGGATTTATGCAAATAAATTCAAGTTGAATGCCGGCATTGTCAGAGCAATTACAATTCCCGAACTTAAAACGGTTATGTATAAGGTTCTTACAGAAGTTGACAGCATAGCGGAACAATTCAAAAATACAAACCTTGAGGCAGGACAGAGAATCACAATCGTAAAGTATAGCGACTTTGGTATGATGTCGGTATCAAAAGTAACATTTCATAGTTACGAAATCGGGCAATACGCACAGTATGATAATTCTGTGAAAATGACATTCAAGCCGCATAGAAAGAAAGGTCTTTATTATAAGTGGTTTTATGGAGATGTTATCATCTACAATGGATGGTATGACCTTCCTGATACAGTTCTGTTTGATATATCATACAAAGAACATTGTATTACACAAAAATCTAAATGGGCATCATTTGATAGAAAGCAGTATGATGCTATACTTGAATACTTTGCGGAACAAGGATTGAAACCTATTATCAATACATATAAGCCTGTATTTTAAAGAGAAAACAATGCATCGTACAGGTTAAAAATTAAAAGTATAAAGGAGAGTTATAAAATGGGAATTACAGATAAATTCGGAAACTTTCAAATTAAGAAATCTGATAGAATCAGCAAGGAAGATCAAGCATGGTTGACTCACAGAGAGGAATTATACAAACGAGCAATTGCAGTTTACAAGTCTGTTTATGATATCTATAAGGCAGAAAATGAATCATATTCAGAAGAAGACCGCAAAAATTACAAGTATTCTTCTTTTTTAGTTGGGAATTTTGGTGTCCCAAAATCGCTTTCTGATGTTCAAAATAATTATATAAGCGGTATTTTCAGTTACTTTTCAAATAAGTATAATGTGCAACTTGAAAACAATTTTGATAAATATGATCTGGATAGAGAATATTACAGATACACTGACTCAGAACCTATCAAAGAGCTTGTTGTTGACTTCATTGACTACCATGCAGTGCTTGACAAGATTTTTGACCAGTTAGGCGGTATGAGTTTTGAAGAAAAGGCTATCAAAGAAATAAAAGATAAATTGAAAGAAAAATGTTACAACGGCTATCGTGATACATGGGAAATTAAAGTAAAAGGTAATAAATTCACATATACAGGTGGTTATTGTAGTAAAGAAAAATATTTTGATTATTACAATTTCGGTGGTACAGAATGGTTATGTGCTTTTATTGATGCGTTGGCATTTAATACATATGGAGAAAAAACACAAGTTTATTCACTGAATCATCTATATGACTCTTATTCTATAAGACTTGAAGAGGATGATTTTCAGAATGGATTTTCAGCACCAGAGGTCGGAGTCAAGCATATCAAACTCTTCAAGAATGGAAGGGTTGATGTTACTTTTACAGATGCAGAATTTTGCCGTAAATTCGCAAGAGAATGGTGTGGTTATACACTTATTTAGGAGGAATCATATACACGATAATAAATGTAATTGAATGGAGATATACAAGTCATGAAGTATAAATGTACAAATGAAGTAATCCCACAGAAAATGAGGGAAGACATCAATACAAAAATTGAATATATTGTGAATAACGATTTGCCAGAAGTAGAAACAGGTATTTCAAAAGATGATATTTTCAATGCATATACTGGATTAGGTGGGCTTCATGGTTTAGAGTTCAACAACTATGATAGTTACTATGATTATCAGAGAGCGAAAGCAGATATTGAGCAAGGACAGTTCTTTACACCTTATAAGCTGGTTGAATGGATTTATAATTGTTTACATATTTCAAATACTGATTTGATAGCAGATCTTACTTGTGGACATGGTTCATTTATTAGTTGTGCGCCGGTTGAATCGAATTTTTACGGTTGCGAATTAGACGGGAAGCCGTACAGAGTGGCAAAATACCTTTATCCAGATGCAAAGCTGGAAAATACAGATATTCGTTTTTATGAGCCGAAAATTACTTTTGATTATGTTCTGGGAAATCCACCGTATAATCTGAGATGGAGAAAAGATGACAGTAGCTATTTGTCAGAATATTATTATTGTCTGAAAGCTGCGGAACTGTTAAAGCCAGCCGGAGTTATGGCTATTATCGTACCTATGTCGTTTTGTGCTGATAGTTTCTCTGATGGTGGCATGATTAACGGAATGAATGAGCATTTTAATTTTATCTGCCAAGTAGAACTTGACAAGAATACTTTTAAGCATTTGGGCGTTGAGAACTACAAGACCAAAATAGTGTTCTTTCAGAAAAAATCTGAATATACGAAAGAAGTTCCATATAGTACAGAGATACTTTCCGGCATTACTTCCGATGAAGTATGGGAGCAGTATTTAAAGCCTATTACAGAAGAAAGAGAACAGATTAAAAACAAGATTTTTCTGGAAACCGTAAGAAATAGTAAAGACGATGAATCGTGGAACTTTAAGGTAGAGAAACTTCTATATGATATTAAACGAAATCCAAAAACATGCAGCCAGTATGCAGAATGTTGTGAATATGTCAATAGATATAAGACACAGAAAAAACCGGATCATATCAAATGGGACGAATGGGAACAGCTTAAAATCAAGCCGAAAGATGTTATTAAGCATTTAAAAATGGCATTATGTTCACAGAATCCAAAACTTGATAGAACTGGTAGAATTATTAAAAACAATTATACATTTGAGTATAATGGCGATTTTACATCTATAAATGATGTTGTGTTGCAAGGCTTTTCAATGGGGCATTTTCAGTCAAAATGGATTGATAAGATCGTGAATAAAAAGCGAAAGATGTATGATATCCAGAATATGCCATTTTCTGAAATGCAACCAAACAAAAAAATAGCAAAGTGGCTTGATGAGTTCGCATTGACGGATGATGAAAGAACTATAAAGCTGAATAATGCTCAGAAAGCGGATCTGAATCTGTTTATTCAGAAACCATATAGTTTCATACAGTGGGAACAGGGAAGCGGTAAAACATTCGCCGGAATTGCAATAGGTAAATATCGTTTGCAGCACGATCATGTGAAAAATGTATTTATTGTGAGTACGGCAATCTCAATCAAGAACAATTGGCAGGATGTATTGGATCAGTACGGTATTGATTTTGTTATGATTGGAAACCTTGCAGATATTCAAAATATCAAAGAAGGTCAATTTGTAATTATCACTTTAAATATGATGTGTAAATATCATAAATTCATCAAGCGATATGTAAAATCAATCTGCCAGAAAGCCGTTTTGATTTTTGACGAATCGGATAATATGAGTAATCAGGATAGTAAACGGACAAAAGCCGTATTAAATGCTTTTCGCCGGCTGAAGTATAAAACACTGATGACGGGTACAAGCACAAGGAATAATATCACTGAAATTTATCCTCAGTTTGAATTATTGTACAACAATTCTATCAATATGCTGTCTGAATGTGAGTATATTATGGAACGCAACAAAGATGGAGAACTGGAAAACCGGATAAATGAATATTTTTTACAGCCATATCCAGCATATCGTAAGGGTAGTAAGTTATTTGCAGCGAGTCATATTCCAGAGAAAATCACTGTATTTGGCGTATCTCAGTTCACACAAGATATTCTTAATGCAGACATTTTGAAACAGATGATTGATAAGACGATTATCACACGCACATTTGAAGAAATTACTGGCAAACAGCTTTATGAGATTATACAGATTGCTTGTGAAATGGGAGAAGAAGAGAAACATCTGTATAAGGTTGCATTGGATGAGTTCTATAAAATGGAATATCTGTTTGCGAAAACTGGAAACAGCCGGAAAGATGCAATGTTGAAAATTTTGAATCAGTTGCTTGCACTTTTGAAGATTTGCGCTGCGCCTCAGACATTGAGAGAGTACAATCAGTCAATAATGCCGGAAAAATTCAAAACCGTATTATCACTTTTAGACGAATTTTCTGATGAAAGAGTTGCTATTGGTGTGCGTCATATTTCAGTAGTAGATGCATATACAAAGGAAATCAAAAAAGCATTTCCGGGCAGACCTGTATTTGTGATTACTGGAAATGAAACTACATTACAACAGAGAAAGAAAATTGTTAAAGAGTTAAAAGAAACAACAAACGGAATTCTAATAAGCACACAGCAGAGCTTATCTGCAAGTATGAATATTGATTTTGTGAATAAGTGTATTATTCCAGAATTGCACTGGAACAACTCCAGTATGAGCCAGTATTATTTCCGCTTTATTCGTTATACTTCAACGGAATTCAAGCAAGTGTATTTTGTAACATATGAGAATAGTATTGAAAGTAATCTGTTAAAAATGATTCTTGTAAAAGACAAATTGAATCTGTTTATGAAGGATCAGGATTTGACAGACGATGAATTATATGAACATTTTGGAGTGGATAGTAATATGTTGCAGAACCTCATGTATAAAGAAAAAACGGAAGAAGGTTATGTAATAAGATGGGGAGATCAAAAAGTATCATAAAGAAACAACCATATATAAGGAAAGAAATTTATTCCAAAGGCTTGCCTGTTCTTTTAGAATCCGATACTGGCAAAAAGATATATGGAAAGTTTATGAATATTGCAGACGAAACAGCACAAGCTTGGTTACAAGGTGTTGTAGATTTGGTTGCAATTTTGCATATAGATATACAAGGGTTGGATGTGCTTTGAAATCTTGTTCAAGAGTATGGTGTACCAACCGCAAAGAAAATGTGTAGGGAGGTTTAATTATGGATTTAACAGAATTCTATCCTGAAGAAATAGCTGAAGCACTATGTAATTTAGCATATGATAATCCTACAACAGAAGTTATAAATGGCTGTAAAGACGGTTTGCTTGGATTATTGGCATTAGCTCAAAATCCATATAATCCAGAAGGATACAGAGTATTGTACAAAGTGCTTGAAACAATTGTAGATGTACAGGAGGTTTGATTATGGGACAGTATTATAATGTTGTAATTAAGAATAAGAAATACAATAATCACATACAACAAAAAAGTTGATGGCAAGTACACAATGCCAAAATTGACAGAACATTCGTGGTGGTATAATCCATTTGTTTCTTCAATTGCAAAATTGTTATATAAAAATCCCTGTAAAGTGGCGTGGATAGGTGATTATTCTAAAGAAATCAACCAGACACTCTTTGAATTTGCTTGGGAAGATGAGGTTGAAAAACATAGCATACATCAGGATGAAATGTATCTTGACGGTAAGTATCTTGTTAATCATACAATAGGAGCATATCTCGATTGTGACAAGTATAAAGCAAGATGTAATAATAATGGTTGGATTTTACATCCATTGCCGTTATTGACAGCCGTAGGCAACGGTTTGGGTGGTGGAGATTATTATGGCATCAATAAAGATCAAGTTGGCGGTTGGGCTTGGTGCACAATATCCGTTGAAGATGATATTCCGGTTGGATATGAAGAACTTGAATATATATTCAGAGAAGATTAAAACGGCACTTTTAAGGAGAAATATAAATGAATAAATCAGAGTTTTTGTTATACATTGAAGAAAACTTCAATATAACTGGTGAGAGTTATCGACTGATTAGTAATATTCTTGATTTCGTTTCAAACAATGCTACTAATGAGAATGAGCAATATAATATGTTATGCAATCTTCTTGATGGAACAATCGGATTATCAGATATGGAGTTGCGTAAAGTGTATCTGTAAGTAATTACTTTTAAGATTGTTTAATAGTTATATTCATAAATGAGGTGCAAAAATGTTATATAAATGGTATGACGGCAAAAAGTATAGAGCTAATAAAAAACAGAAGCAATCTTTATAAAATGGAAATCAATTGATAATGCTATGGATATGAAAAAAAATAAATTAACTTTAGTACAATATGAAACTATACCATATGTTTGGCACGATTTGGTGCAATTAGGTGTAGGGAGAACAATCTCACCAGAAGTTGCAAATTGGTTTAAGAAACAAGACTGTAAGGTTCAGATGGATTCAGATGGCATTAATTATATAATAATGATTTGATTACGGCAAACAGAGATTATAACTCGAACTTGTTTATATAACATTATATTAAGAAATTAAGGAGAGAAAGTAATGGACTATGGTGAATTTAAAGAGAAAATAAGTCTTGATGTAGATGACGCTATTGGAATGTGCAACGATTTATTGAATAGGCATCGTGATGACGAGAAAGCGGAAAATATTATTTTGGAAGCTTTTGCTGAGTTATTCGATTGTTCTGTGGACAGCTTATTGGATTTTATTTATCAGGAAGACCATGAGGAGGTGGACGATTGAATATGAAAAGTTTAATGCTATGGAAAGATGATTTTAAAAATGAAAGAGATTGGATTGCACTTTGCAAAGCACTTGATATACCAAAAGATACAGTTGAAATTGAAATGAACTGCAATGTGTGTGTACACAAATCGCACTATACAAGGAGGAATAAACAATGTATAAATTACCAGATAAGTTAATTGATATTCTTATAAGCGATGATATAAAAATATCTGAAGATGACAAAAGTGCTTATGTGGAGTTATCTTTTTTCTCACCTGAAGGACAGGATTGTAATTTATCAATTGAGAAAGGGAATAATATTGAATGTTTCTGTAATAATATTTATGATTATTACGATAATTTTGATGTATCTTTTGAAACATATCTTTGGTTAGATTCAGATGGACACGGAAGCAATGGAGCACCTTATGATATGAAAGATGTATATGAAGATATGGCATGGTGTCAAGACAAAATTTATGATATTTTTGTGATTGTACAGAAATACATTGACGAAATAAGGAGGAATGAAATATGTCAAACAGAGATAAAATAACCTTTTTTGATGTACTTTATATTAAATATGTGTCACAAGAAGGAAAAGCATGTACTGTTGCTGGGGAACTATTAAGGGCTACCGCACGCATTTATAACAGATATTATAATGACGGAGATATGATTAACAAAGGGTACGGAAAAGAAACTTGTAATAAACCTGCTCATTATCTGTGGGCAATGGCTGGTGCAAAAGTTAAGAAAATAATTGATAAAATGAAAGACTCTGATTGTGATTATGAAGAGCATTTGAAAATGTTAATTACAGAAGTTGTCAATCATATTAAAACTTCTCCAGAACTTGAAACAGAATATAATAATTGGGATTCTTTTATAGACGAAGATTGGGAAAGTGATTGGACAGAGGATAACAAGGAAAGGATGTATGCAGAATGACTAAGGATGAGAAAACACAGGAAAAGCGAGACAGAAAGAGATATGAGACATTTAAATTAAAGTGGATGGCTGAACATGGTTATTCTCTAATAGACTTTTTAAGTAAAATTAACGATTGTTATGAGAAGTTACAAGCCAAAGAGCCAGTGTTTAAAGGTTGTCTTTACGATAACACTCTTGATATTTGGGATGCACTTGATTTATTTGAAGATACAGGATTTAAAGGTGGAATGATTTATCCTTGCTTTGATGAATGGTTAGATAATGAATGTATAGAAGATAATGTTGAAGAAGTAAAATGCGGTCAATGGGTTGTGGATGGTTTCGATGAAACTTATAATTGTTATGAAGCACATTGTTCAAATTGTGGAGTGGAGCTTGAAATGAATTTTGATGGCGATAAACCTTACATTGACCTTAACACTGCGTATTGTCGTTGCTGTGGGGCTAAAATGAATGGATGGTGCGAAGATTATGACTAACGCAAGACAAGCCTGCGAATGTTAGAGAGAGTAATTAAAAAATTGAAAAGGAGTGCGTAATAATGACCAAAACAGAATTAAGAAGTGCTACAAGTGCAGCCAATAAGATTATTAAACTAATATCAAAAGCGAGAAAAGACTATGCAGGTTGTTTCTATGACAAGCAAGGTCGGCAGATTATTGTATCAAATTGTATTGTGATAAGATTAAATGAACATTTGTCTATTCCAGAGGCAAACATTCCGTTCGACAATGTTGATAATTTGTTCTTGTCGGCTTGTCAAAACACTGAACAGTTAGATTTGTTAAGTTTAGAATACTTAAAGGATTACATACAGAACGCTAAAGATGATGAACCTAAAAGATATAAAGGTAGAGGACATGAATCTATTGTTTACGATTTTGGTGAAAGGCTGCCTATGGTAAATTCTGAATATATGTTGCTTATTTATAAGGTTTTAGGTTGGCAGAATTTGACAGCTAAGATTAATGAAGATAAATGGGAAACAAGTCCAATATATTTCTTTTCAGATAGGGGTGACGGTATTTTAATGCCGATAAAGAAAAAGGAGTGCGTAAAGTGGACAAGATAGAGAGCATATTTAGTGTTAATGGTTATAATGAAGATGCTGACACATATGTACCCTACGGATTGTTTGGAACATATATCGAAGCCAAAACTCATCTCAATACATTATTGCCCTTGCTGAGAAAAGGTTTACTCACAAACAGGAGAACAAAAGAACCGATAGATTGGCTTAACATTGTGGAAAATAATAAAATATTAGCGAGTTTCACTTGAAATATTGTTGATATTATGATATAATAAAGGAGAATACAAAATGAGACAATATACAATTGACGATGCAAAACGGTTGATAACTGATTTTTGCGAAGAAGAATATGGAACAGAGAATGTTGACTTTTCAAACCTTGAATGTATCGGTATTGCCTATATAACAACAGAAGATGAACGGTTTGAAATCCAAACAAACATTGATTTGATACACAATACAATGGATTATTGGTTGTATGACAAATGTATTAAAACAGAAAAATATTTTTCGACTACTGATTTGTGTGTTAGGGCGTTAAATTGCTTGGCTTTTGATTGGTTGATTGAACCGCAGACAAGTTATTATGATGTGGTTTACGGATATAATGATTGACATATGAGTATGCTGGTTTGGTAAAATGTAGTTCTGAAAGGAAAAGAACAAAATGAAAAAAGAATTGACAACAAAAATCTATAAAAATGTATTTGATGTAGAAGAAAATCACAAAAATGTAAATAAGTTCGTGAAAGCCGTAGTTATTAATTTCGGCGATAGTAGAGGTGATATTATCGTAAAAAATGATAATTTTGGCACAAGAAGAAAATACGCAGATTTCACCAATGGTAAAAAAGAAGCAGGGCTACACCCTTTACAGATTGTTTTCACAGGTTTAGAGATTGCAAGAATAACGCACGAAAGATATATAAATGAAAAGAATGAAATTTGCTATTTCTAACGCAGAGTGACCACCTGAAAGGGTGGGGAGTGCAGACGGTCACAATCCCGATAGGTAAACGCAAAATAAAAAACAAAAAGGAGAAAACACTATGTACAGAATCGCAACAGATACAGAATATGTTTTCGACAATAAATGCCTTACTTATGACGAGGCAGTTGAAACTAAAAAGAACCTCGAAAAAGAAAACCCAACTTGCAGATTATTCATCTACAAGGAACAGTTTATGGTGTATTGCAACAAAGCAATGTGCGATAAGATATTACTTTACAATGATGAGATTGAAGAATGTAATGGGCTTTATCACTTTGACGGTCGAAAGATGGCTGAATATTTTTTCACAGACTCGGAGGAAAACAATTGTAACCCTTCAAATTATGATTGTCCGTACAAGATTTTCGACACAAGAGAAGATGCGGTCGCTTTTATTGAGAGCCAACTGAAAGAAGGTAAATACAGAATTCATAACATAGAATATGTGAAACAGGATTGTCTCGGCGATACAATCGGGCAGGAAATCACATTCTCTGCTCCGATGTTAGCCCTTGAACAATATTTGTACTCTGTTGACGAAGTAGGCAACATTGATGACGAATACTTCTTCACAATGGACATTCCAAATGAATTCTATTCTCTGTCATTTGACATCAGGTTGCGGTAAGGGGTAAATATACAATGAATAAATCATTTTGCAAAGTTATTGATTCTGTTATTGCATTCAATTGTGAGACACTTAAATTAAAACAACCTACAGTTACATATGAATCACCAAATAAATTCGCCACATCAACCACGAAAGCAGGCATTAATCCTGACAAAAATGTAATAGCTATTAATATCGACACCGTATGGGAAAGCCCCGTAGAAATATGGTGGGTGATATCACACGAAATGAGACATTTGTGGCAGGTGAAAAATGGACAGTTTAATGTAGATAACTACAATCCATCACAAGAAAACAATCTAACATCCTATGCAATGCAATTTGAGGAAGTTGATGCTAATGCTTGGGGTGTATATGTGATAATTTCGTTATTTCACACACGCCCTTTATTGGAAAACATCTACGGCGAAAAGGTGTGGCAACAAATTATGAAGAGGTTTGAAGAAATAAAGGCAGAATATAAATAAAATTCTTGTTTTAGAACAGATTCGTCATAAGGAGGAATGTAGTTTTATGAAAAGCCAATATAGAGAAATCAGAAGCAACTTCATTGATTATGATAAAAATATAATGTATATTGACGCTTGGAGAACAACAAGTTCCAACGAAGAGGGTAAAGTGATTGCGAAAATCAATCTTGCTAATTCCGAGGTGGAATATGTTGACGAGAAAGCTAAAACTGATGCTTATGCTCAGACGGTAATAAGGAGGGTATTAAATGCCGTGGTTTGACAATAACGATAAACCAATCGAAGTTAATCATACCGAGATGATAGAAAGAGTCGAAAATGATATTCGGCTCTATGGTAAAGATTTGAAATGTTATGTTATTATTTCGTCTCGCTCTGTTGCAAATTCGCCTGACATACAGATAGTAAGCAGATTTAGTCTTAAAAAATCTATTATAGGCGGTATGACAGACAAAGAATATGCCCTATCAATTACGCTTGAAGAATTGTTAAATAGACTACGGTACGAACATTATGTATCGGAAGATGTTTAAAACAAAGGTTTTATACATAAAAAATAGACATCACTTCGACCTGCGAAAATCTGGTGATGTCTATACCAAGTAAGCTATCGAAAGATGGTCAGCGTTAGCCTACCCATTTTCAAAGCCTAATATGATGATACACTATTGGGAAAATTTTGTCAATGTTATTTCCATATTTTGTGGGTTGATTATAATAAAGAAAAAATTTACAATAATAATGAAAGGCGAATGAACACATATGAATAATTTGAACTACAATTGAAGAGGTGGATAAGTATATTTACTTAGTAGGTGATGTAATTGCACAATATAACAAACTCTATTGACAATAGCTTATTCTCTTGTTATAATAAATAATCGAACGGATGTTCTAAATACAAGGGTGATGTGTATGATAGTTGCATTAAAAGATTGGGAGAGTGTACTGAAAAACTATTATTTTGTGTTCAACGACAAAAAATATGATACGGTAAAATGGTCGATATTGAATGATAGAGTAATACAATTCAGTAATCAAAAAGAACATGTAAGCAGCAGTGTAGTGTTTGCAGGAGTAAGATACATAGATATTAATTGTGCAAAATTGCTAATTGTGCTTAACAATGGCGATAAATATTTAGCATACAAATACGCAAAACGAACTTGACATTTACGAACTGTGTGATATAATAAAGCCAAGAAATCCAGAAAGGAGGGCTTGAATGTTAGGAATCAAGCCAAAGATTGGCGAAGTATATCTCATAGATTTTCCACAAGATGGACACACACAGGGCGGAATAAGACCGGGTGTAATTTTTCAAAATGATGTTGGTAATAAATACAGTCCTAATGTTGTTGTTCTTCCTTTGACTACTTCGATAAAAAAGACATCTCAGCCTACGCATGTGTATATTAGTAGCAAGAATTCTGGTCTTAGGTATGACAGCATAGTATTGTGTGAAAACCCAATATCTATTTCTAAAGATCGAATCTCCAAAAAACTTACAAAACTCAGTTCATATCATATGACTCGCATCACAGAAGCAAATTTACTTGCTTCTTCTGCAATTGCGTATTTGTCATTTGATGAACTACTGCATGTTTGGGAGAAAAGTCAAGATTTTGCAGACAAAAGGTTGGTGATGGCGTGACTTTTGGTCAATTAATCCTCTGCTTAGTTGTTTTGGTAGTAGGATATATATGGATAAAACTTAAATAAGAAGAGGTGTTATATATGATAGGAGAATTATTATTGGTTGGTTTGGCAACAGTGACGGAAGGTTTGAAGACCACTTTGCATCATTCAAAATCCGAATGGGCTAAAGATCGAGTGAATTCCAGACATAGATACAATAAAGAAAGACAGTCCGAAATTGAAGACGCTTTGTTTGGGTATTATACATCGGAACGAGGACGCAAAAGAGAGGAATATCAGCAGATATTAGATGATGCAGGTGTTACTTATTATGATGATTACGATATAATAAAAAAGATTGCCATTATCGAAGGATGGGAGTATTATGATTTTTGCGAATGGAATCGTGAAGTGCAAAGAGAAATGCGTTAATATGTAACTTTTCAGCGATTGTTTCTGTTTACAAATAATGCCAAATGTGATACATTATACATATATAATTTTATTCGAGGTGCTGATGATATGTATAATGAGACTACGAAAATGGCTTTTGTATCGACATTATCGTCGAAACAAAATATACTGTTAGCGACGGCATTGTTTAATAGTATAGAAATTTTTGAACAAGAATCTGAAAAAGACATTTCACGGTTCACAGAAGAAAATCTTCAGAAAGTTCAGGTTAAAATAGCAGGTAGTAAAACATATGGTTCACGGAAACGAGATGCCACGATGTTAAGGAGTTACTTAGATTGGGCGTATAAGAATCATATTTGTGATACAAACATATCCTCATATGTGTTGCAGGCTATGGATATTAATGCTAATACAGTATTGGTTTCGTCTCCACAACACTTACAATTTCAACTCAATGCTGTATTTCCACCGGAAATAGAAGATAATGTTGATTTGTTGTCGAGAGGATTTGTCTGGATGGCTTATATGGGCATCCCAAAAGAAGACACGATAAAGATTACAAGCAATCATGTATCTATAGATAACAATAACGAAAAGAAAATTATTGCATACAATAGCACGCTCTACGAGATTCCAACTGAAGCTTATATAACGATCAACAAATTGTGTTCTTTGAAATGTTTAACCACTACAACAAGGAATGGTATTGTTCGTAAATTCGACAGGGTTCAAGGTTGTGAATTGTTAAGAGGTACAACTCGTCTTAACAATATAACAGTAGAATATTTAAGAACTCGTGTAACCCGCAAATCAAAACCATATCGTTTGTCGAAATTATTATCTTATGGTTCGTTATATAAAAGTGGAGTGTTTTACAGACAGTACATATTGGAACAACAGGGGTTCATACCTACATTTGCTGAACTAATGCGTTCTCGGAGTTATACCGAACACGATGGGGAAACAGATGTTTATTTTCAAGATAAACTAAAAACTATACAGGCGGAATACACTGCATGGAAGGATAAGTATTATTCACTTATGTAAAGTTTAATAAAGATTTTTAAAGGCGGTACAGCTCGCCTTTAAAAAATAATCATTAAGTCAGTTTTGCATATTAGAAAGTATAAAACTGTAAGGAGGTGGTGCTTATGATTGTGCTAAATTAACAAAAAATTAATATATAGGGGGAATTATTATTTCTGACAACAAGTCAATTTATCAAACATTATCATCAATTGATGTGTCTGGCAAGGTCAAGCCTAAAAATGGTATGAATTATTTACCATGGGCGTCTGCATGGGCATACATAAAAGAGTATTTTCCAAGGTCGTCATATACCGTAGTTAGAGACGATAATGGTAATCTTTATCATACTGACGGAAAAACCTGTTGGGTTGAAACATTATTATCCATTAATGGGGAAACTCAAGAAGAGCAGTTGGCTATTATGGATAACCGTAATAAGTCTGTATCAGCCGATCAAGTAGAATCTACGATGGTAAACAAAGCTATTAAGAGATGCCTAACAAAAAACGCAGCATTATTTGGTCTTGGTTTGAATCTTTGGTATGGCGAAGAATTGAGCGATGAAGCAAAGCGTACCAAAGCTAAGAAAGTATCTGATTTAGATGTGCTTAAAGGCAAAGTAGTGTCTATTTGTAAAGAACTGGTATCCAAAGGCGTTGATAGCAAAAAATTATATGCTTCTATTGCAGATATGTCAGGACATCAAAATCCGACCAAAATTACAGATATAGAGACACTAAAAATTGTGCTTGAGCGACTTGAACAATGGGAGGTTTAGTATGAATAAAGTATGTGAAATTGGAAGAATTGTAACCGAACTCGAACTTAAAACAACAACCAATGGAAAGTCGGTTGTTAATTTTAGAATTGCAGTAAGGTCTTATGGCAAAGACAACGATGATTACTTTTTTAACTGTGTGGCATGGGGAAGTGTTGCAGAATTTATTTGTAAGTATTTTTCAAAAGGAAGAAAGATTGGAATTGATGGTAAACTGACTTCTCGCACATACGAAACAGAAAAAAAAGAGAAGCGTCAGGTTGTAGAAATTATGATACAGGATGCAGAGTTTTGTGACGACAAGCGTGACGAAAGTGGTGATGACGCAAATATAACTACGCCGTCAAAGGCAGAATCTACTACATCTGAAACAGAGGACGAGTTACCATTTTGATTAACTTAAAACAATTAAAAAATCGGTACTGGTCGTTTTCCAGTATAAATTCTTATCAGACTTGTCCTCGTATGTTCTTCTTATCATATATTGATAGGAAGCCCCAAGAAGAAAACGCTTTTAGTCAATGGGGTTCTTTATGTCACAAATTGTTAGAAAGTTATTACAAAGGTCAAAGTAGCATTTTCGATCTTGAAGAGCGGTACAAAAATGCTTATAAAAGAACGGTTTTATCTGATTTCCCTAAAAATCGCTATGTTGATATGAATAAGAAGTATTACCAAATAGGTCTTGAATATTTTCGAGGTTTTGAGGATGTTTTTTCTGAATATCAAGTAGTCGGTGTTGAACAGAAGATTAAAACCAAAATTGGCGAGTATAACTTTGTTGGTGTTATCGACTTAATACTTGAGAAGAATGGCGAGTATATTATCTGCGACCACAAAAGCAAAGGAGCTTTTAAGAACGAGCAAGAATTACGGAAGTATCTTTTTCAGTTGTACCTGTATTCCAAATACATATACGAAACATATCACACATATCCCACAAAATTGATTTTTAATATGTTTAAGCTCGGAGAAATGAAAAGCGTAGATTTCAATAAGAGTGAATACGAGAAAGCTTTGTCTTGGGCTGAGGCTTCCATAAATGAAATTCTTGAAGAAGAATGCTGGTTAGATAAAGTGTTCGTGCAGTACGCTGCTAAAGACAAAAATATCAATAATTACAAGTGTGATGATTTCTTTTGTAACAACCTTTGTTCGGTACGGGCGTTTTGTGAGCGTTCTAAAAGCTATACTGAAGAGGACGATTTTGATTTTCTTGAGGAGTGATTATGTTTGCTTATTGAAAAGGACAAAATTCATAAAGCAAAAGAGAAATTAGGAGAGAAGAATGCTTTTGAAATAGCTCAAATTTTGGAAGTTGAAAATTTTGATGAGAGTCGTTTGAGAGCATGTTGCCCTTTCCACGAGGAAGATACTCCAAGTTGGATTTACAATCCTAAAACATATAATTTTCATTGTTTCGGATGTGGTATATCGACTGACATTATTGATGCTTATATGATTAAAGGACATACATATTTGGAAGCAGTTCAGTATTTATTTGAAAAAGCAGGCATTAAATATGCGTTTGGAGAGATGGGCGTAAAGACTAAAACCCAGTACCGATACCCAAAACCTGTAGAATGTCACTCAAAGAACAAAATCGAAGAATACTTAGGTTTACGAAAAATATCACCAAGCACAATTGACTATTGCGATATTAGACAAGACTCTCATGGAAATATAGTGTTTAACTATTACGACACGAACGATGTGCTTACTTTGGTTAAATACCGACCAAGCCATAAGATAGATAAAAGCAAAGGCGAAGTAAAAACATGGTGTCAAAAAGATGCAGATACAAGTCCAATATTGTTCAATATGAATCGTGTTAATGTTGACAGTCCTTTGCTAATATGTGAAGGAGAAATTGATTGTGCTTCGGCTATAGAAGCGGGATTCACTAATGCAGTTAGTGTCCCGCTTGGGGCTGGAAACTTTCATTGGATTGAACATAATTGGGACTGGTTAGAACAATTCACCGATATTATTGTATGTGCAGATAATGATGAAGCGGGACAAAAAATGATTAAAGAGGTTTCAAGTAGACTCGGAAACTGGCGAACAAAGATTGTACAGTTGCCCACAAAGGTAACAAAATCAGATGGTAGTCAAGCTTTTATTAGTGACCTCAACGAGACATTGTATTGGTTTGGAAAAGAATATGTGCTAAAACTTATACTGGATGCAAAAGATTCGCCTGTCGATAGCGTTATTGACTTTTCAGACATTGAAGATGTTGACCTTTCTCAAATTGACGGTATTTATACTGGCATTACAGAGTTAGACAATAAGCTAATGAAAATGTTTTATGGCACAGTTACGATTCTGACGGGTACTAATGGCAGTGGTAAATCATCTTTACTGTCACAGTTTATATGTCAATCACTTGACCAACAAAAGTCTGTTTGGTTGTATTCTAAAGAGCTGCCTAATTCGATGATGAAAAACTGGATTGATTTTATATTTGCAGGTAGACATAATATCGATCAGTTTCATGACAGTAAAGGAAGTGTATATTACAAAGTTAGTAAAAGTGCTCGTACCAAAATTGATGGATATTATAAAAATCGCCTTTATATTTATAAAGACGATTATGACAACTCAGTCGATAATATCAAAAAATCAATGGAGGATTGTGTTAGGAAGTATGGCTGTAAAATGCTCATATTGGACAATCTTACGGTCATCAATCTTGGAGCTACCGACAACAATAAAAACGAAACACAAAACGCATTCATGTCTTGGTTGACCAAATTTGCAGCCACATTTCAAGTTGTTATTATTTTGGTTATTCATCCACGAAAAGGACAGCAGGTTACTCGCCTTTGTAAATATGATATTGGTGGTTCTGGAGGTATGTTAGATCTCGCTCATCGAAGTTTCTCGTTATATAGAGTGAAGCCCAATGAAAAGCAAACTGGTGACGAATTAGTTAAAAATTATGATGTTATATTGGATGTTTTGAAAGACAGGATGAGAGGACAGGAGAATTTATCAATTCCAATGTGGTACGATCCGCCATCTCGTAGATTTTACACCAACGAAATGGAGTTTGGAAAACAATACGCATGGGATAAGAATAAGTACACAGAGTCTATTCCTTTCCCGCATCCAAACGAGACAAGTGAAGTGTTCGGAAAGGAAGATTAATATTATCGACAATTATGTTGCTTACCATATACATACAGACTATTCTCTTAAAGACAGTGCTACCAATTACAAAGATTATGTTGATAAAGCAGTAGAGTTGGGACAGCATGCAATTGCATTTTCGGAACACGGCAATATACAAGGTTGGGTTAAGAAGAAAATGTATTGTGACTTAAAAGGTATTAAGTATATACATGCAGTTGAGTGTTACTTAACAAAAAATCATACAGACAAAATCCGAGACAATTATCATACAGTTCTTATTGCGAAAAACTATGAAGGCGTTAAGGAACTCAACCGGCTTATAAGTTTGTCAAGAACTGACAAAAATCATTTTTATTATGTTGGCAGAATCTCGTTTGAAGAGTTTCTTTCGCTGTCTGACAACATTATCAAAACAAGTGCCTGTCTTGCTTCTCCTTTAAATAAATTACCTGTAGAAGATACATGGTATGAACAATTAGTTAAAGGGTATGATTATCTCGAAATTCAACCACACAATTGCAAAGAACAAATTGAATACAATAGACATTTAGCATATCTGTCTGAGAAATATCATATTCCGCTAATAGCTGCAACAGACGCCCACTCAGTTAATTCTTATAAAGCAGAGTGTAGACAAGTAATCTTAGATGCTAAAAAACAACATTACGAAGGCGAAGATAAGATGGACTTAGTGTATAAGTCTTACGATGAATTAGTGAAAGCTTTCGCAACACAGGACGCAATACCGAGTTCTTTATACATAGAGGCTATTAACAACACCAATGTTATGGCAGATAGTGTCGAAGAGTTTATGCTTGATACATCGATTAAGTACCCTATTTTGTATGGCAGTGCTGAAAAAGACGAACAAAAATTTACTTCATTGGTATATCAAAAATATCAAGAGAAGCTTGATAATGGCGTTATTTCATCAGAAGAAAAGGATAGATTTGATAAAGCAATACCTGAAGAACTGAGAGTCTTTAAGAAAGTAGGTATGTCGGGTTTTATGCTTTCAATGAGTGAAATTCTCTCACATTTTAGAAATCAAGGAAAACCAATAGGTTTTTCAAGAGGTTCAGTTGGTGGCTCAAGAACAGCGTATGTTACCGATATTATTGACCTAAACCCTGAAAAATGGGGTACAGTATTTTCTCGATTCTGTAATGAAGACAGAGTAGAAGTAGGAGATATCGATGTTGATGTTGTAGAATCGGATAGACCAGAAATGTTTGAGTATATTATAGATAAATTCGGTAAAACAAAAACAGCCAGAGTCCCTACATATTCGACACTGAAAGATTTGGCTGCTATTGATCTGATAGGACAAGCATTTCGACTTAATTGGGAATTAAGCCATCCAAAAACCGATTTTAGTGAGTGTGAATATTCTATTCAAAAAGTCAAAGAAATTAAGCAATGTTTTAACACCGATCCTGATTTAGCAAGACAAAAGTATCCGAAATTGTTTTATTACTATGATGGCTTGTTAGGTATTAAGCATGCACAGTCGGTACATCCAGCAGGAATTGTTATTAGTCCAATTACTTTAGCTGACAATTACGGTGTGTTCGAGAAAGATGGCTACTGTACTCTTCAGATTGATATGGATGAAATTCATGATGTAGGGTTGACCAAGTATGATTTGCTTGTATTAAAGACAGTGCAAGTTATTAGTGAAACTTGCAAATTCGCTCATTTACCTTATCCAAAATCTCACGAGATTGATTGGGATGATCAAAATGTATGGGAAAGTATGTTAGAAACTACAGGTTCTATTTTTCAGTTTGAGTCTCCATTTGCTATAGATTGTTTAAAAAAATATAAGCCTAAAAGTATTTTGGATATGGCAATAGTCACGGCTGCTATTAGACCATCAGGTTCTTCTTACAGAGAGGAACTATTTAAGCATATACCTCATAAAAATCCGTCAGAGGTTATAGATAAACTGCTTAATAAAAACAATGGATATTTAATATTTCAAGAGGACACAATTAAGTTTCTTCAAGAAATATGCGGACTGTCGGGCAGCGAAGCTGACAATGTGCGTAGAGCAATCGGACATAAAGATGAAAAGAGATTGGCTAAAGCATTGCCGTCAATACTTGAAGGTTATTGTCATAAATCAAATTCTCCAAGAAATGTTGCAGAACTGGAAGCTAAAGAGTTTCTTCAGATTATTCAAGACAGTGCCAGTTATCAATTTGGTATGAATCACGCCATTGGATACTGTATGATTAGTTATTTGTGTGCTTATTATTACTACTATTATCCGTATGAGTTTTGCACAGCATATTTAAACTGTGCAAAGAATGATGAACAAATACAGACGGGAGAAAAAGCTGCTAAAGCAAAAGATATTGAAATTACATTACCTAAATTCGGAATTTCGTTAGGAAGCTATTATTTTAACAAAGACCTTCACGCAATTGCAAAAGGTATTGGTTCAGTTAAGTTTTTATCTGAAGAGGTCGCCACAGAACTTTTTAAAGTTTACAACCAACAGCCGACCAGTTTTATAGATGTAATTCGTCTCTCCGACCAAGAGACTTCTGTGGGACTATCTAAAATAGAAATTTTAATTAAAATAGGTTTCTTCGACCACTACGGAATTCAATCGAAACTATTATACATACTTGCAACTTATCAATTCTTTAGAGCGTCTACCGGCAAGGGATTTCGCAAGAATATTAAGAAGTCCGTATTACAAACAGAGCATTTTGAATTGTACGACATAGTAAAAAATAATAGTACAGACTTAAAGAAAGATAACACTATTAAAGAATCGTTCACTATTCAAAACATAGATAACATACTAAATGGCATCGAAACTATTGCAAATCAAATGAATTTCAAGGCTTGGAATTATAAACGCATTATTCAAACACAGGAAGAATATTTGGGGTATATTGATTTAACCACACACAAAGCTGAAGATAGGCAGAAACTGCTCGTAAAGAATGTCTACCCTCTTAAAAACAAACAAACTAACGAGGAATTTGCAAAAAGAATTTCGTATCGTTCGGTTGGTACCGGAAAAGAAGGAAGTTTAACATTAAAACACTATCTTTTTGCATCATTGCCATTGAAACAATATGATGTAATTTATGTGCCTTTAGATGGTATTTACAAAGATAAAAAGGGGTATTGGAATTTAACAAAATATAAATTGCTAAATTAAGAAAGGTGATTGAATGAGGCAAAAAATTGAACTTGTTACACTTAAGGATGTGTCTGATTTTACAGAGGCTGTAAGTCAGATTGACGAAGAAGTAACTCTTATCGGTAAAGACGAAAACGGCAAAGATTGGTCTATCAGTGGTAAATCATTTCTTGCAAGTCTTGTTCTTGCAAACGGTGTTGAAAGAGCAAAAACCAAAGCAGCACATAATGTTGATTGGAATACCATTACTTGTGTGTGCGACAAGGACATTTACTCAGTAATTAGCAAGTGGGCAGTAGGCTCGGTTATGGAGTAAGCTATGGAAAACAAAATACATAGAACAGTAATGTTACACATTCAGCTTCAGCGAGATGATTTTGACGATTTTCTTCACATAGCAGATGAATTAATGAGTGGCATTATTGAGGTAGCACAAGGCAAGGAAGTGTTGTCCGGTAAAAGTCTACTTGGATTAATGCTTATAGACACAAATAAGCCACAAACACTTATTATCAGAGGTTTTTTCACTGATGATTATGTGGATAAATTTAGAAAATGGGAAATTAAGGAAGGGTGATTATATCCGATTTGGTAAGAAGATAGCAAGTTTATGGGTAATGTTAGGTATGATGTTTGGCTTTTCGGCTTGTGGAGAACCAAACATCTCCACCCCTGACACTGCAACACGAGATACAGCCACTAAAGATACGGTAGCCAAACCAACAACGCAACCTACAACCATGCATGTCACAACAGAACCAACAACAGTAAAACCAACTGAGAAAACTAAAAAAGACAAGAAGAAGGTTAAAACAACCTCTCCCCATACAGAACCTCCAACAGAAAAAGTCGAAGTTCAAGCAGAAACAAAAAACATTACAAAATCAAATAATACATATAACACATCGTCAGATGAGGTAGATTTATTGGCAAGAGTAATTTATTGCGAAGCGGGTAATTGTAGCGAGTATTGTCAGTGGTTGGTAGGTTCAACGGCAATGAATTTAGCTGACAGTAACGGTGGACTGAGGGCAGTAGCTTTTGATTATAATACATTCAATGTGGCAGGTATTCTTTACACAAGAGATCCGAGTGAGTTGTCTTATTCGGTTGCTCAAAGGATATTGAGTGGTGACAGAGATTATAATGTCAAAGCGTTCAGAATGAGTTGTTATCATTCATTTGGAGCACCGTATGCAGTGGTAGATAATGTTTATTTCAGCAGTTACTAAAAGGAGATAATAATGACTGTTAAATCAATTGTATTAGTTCTCGGAGCTTCGGGCTCTGGCAAGGATTACTTAGTAGACAAAGTTTGTAAGGAATATAACCGCAAAAAGGTTGTGTCTTATACGACACGACCAAGAAGAGATAATGAATCTCCAAACTCACATATTTTTGTGACAGATGAGGAGTTTGATAAACTAACCAATATCGTGGCTTATACCGAATTTAAGGGTTACAGATATTGTGCAACGCAACAGCAAATTGATGACGCTGATTTTTACATAATTGATCCGAGAGGACTTGAAGATTTCAAGAATAATTACAAAGGCGATAAACTAATTGAATCTATACTGATAGATTGTCCTGCTGTTGAAAGATTCTTAAGAATGAAGAAAAGGTATAAAGACAGCAAAACGGGAACTGTAAAAGCTATGGAGCGTATTATAAACGACCGTAAAGAGTTTAAAAATATTGAAGAAAAAGTTGACTATGTAATCTCAAATCGCACTGAGGAAGATGTTAAAGACTGTGTGTTCTTACTCAAAACAATGCCAGAAACTACAGAATGGGTGAACAAGTTTGTAGAAGGACAGGCAAAATATAACAAAGAGAAAATACAATGAAGTTAATAGAGGTGAATTAAATGATTGATTGCTCAAAAACAGAAAATTATTTCGCCGAAAAATTGAGGATGACGAAAGCATATGAATCAGGATTTTGCAGAATTAGATGTGAGCATTGTCCGTTAGATAAAAAAAATAGTGGTGAAGATGTTTCATGCATGCAATTAGAATTAAAACACCCTGAAAGGGCTGTTGAAATAGTTCAGAAGTGGAGCAATGAGCATCCACCAAAGACATATCTTACGGACTTCTTGAAGCATTATCCAAATGTCCAGCTTTATGATACTGGAATAACCAAAGGCGTATGTCCATATCATTTAGGACTAATGAACAAAGATGATTGCAGAAAAGACCGTAACTGCATTGAATGTTGGAATCAAACTGTTGAGGACTGTGAAGAGTGATGACAAGAGATAGCCTTGAGAAGTATGTTGATAGCGGAGTTTTTTTCTCAAAGAGAATTAATGAAAGAGGTGTAAAAAATGAGGAAGTACGAAGCAGTTTGTAGTTCTGATGTTCTTGATGCAGTTGCAAACGGTGAAAAAATTTTATTAATTGACAGATTAATGGAAAGTATTGACAGTGTAGACGAAATAAGCACAAGAGATTTAGCGATTGCAATAAAAGCTGAAAACAAAGATAACAGATATGAGTTTTACAAGGATGTGAAAGTAAATGAGAGTTTATCAGTGTGATAGTTGTAACAAAGTTATCGCAGATCCGTACACAGTTAAAATGAAGGAGTTTTATGTAGAGATTGATACTGAATACTTTACTCGGATTAAAACTCTTGTCAAAAGTAAGAGAAAAATTAAAATACAGCTATGCGATGATTGTTACAAAGGCTTAAACCTTATTGCAGAAAAAAAAGGAGCGTGATATGGATTGACAGCTAAAGAGATTAACAGATATGAAGTTTAAAAATCAACAAAAAGGAGAACTTAAATGGCAGAATATCATGTTGGTTGTGGTGCTTTTGGCATATACGCTGGCACATTAAATCATAAAAACAAATATATGTGGCAAAACAAATCTGAAGTTACAGATGAAGCAATTGGAGCTGTTAGAGATTATATGGTAGATAAATTGTTGGGTGGATTTTCTTCCCCAAAGCAAATCTCAAGTGGGTATGAATGGGATTTAAAGGATGGTAAAACAGTAGAGTTGCGAATTACAATCAAAAATAAAGACTAATACAGGGTTAAAGGTAACAATAAAAGGAGGTGATGCGTATGCTTTGAATTTGCTGATAGTAAAAAATAAATAGGAGGAATTGAATGAAACAATTTGAAAAAACAGTGTATGTCAGCCACAAATACGGTGGTAACAAAAACAATCTCAAAGAGGTTGAAGAAATAATTAAAACACAGCAAAAGAAACATCCGAATTATATGTTTATTTCACCGTTACATATGTTTAGCTTTCTGTACAACGATATGTCTTATGAAGATGGGCTTGAACTTTGTCTATATCAGCTTGCCGAATGTGATGAAATATGGGTGACAGGCGAAACATGGTACGATTCAACAGGTGTTATCAAGGAAATTGAGTACGCAAACGCACATAAAATTGATGTTTTATTTGTGACAAACGCAGAAGATAATCCACACAAAGTTGAAGGTTATGATTATGTCAAAGGTTTGATTGATGGAATAAAGACAAATAAAGTTAGTAGCGATAAGATGCCTGTACCAACAACACCAGTTATGCATAAATATGACAATACATGCGAGAACACTAAAAGTGCATACATAAATGAGGACAATATTATTCGTACATATATAGCTCATAATGTTATTGATCCTTTTGCAGGGAGTTTTATGAATATACGTGGTGTGCAGATTCTCACCAAATATCCTTTCTGCAAATCTGTAAATAACATCACACTTAAGGATAGAAGTCCAGTAAGCACACCTTGTAACAATTGTCATAACCTGCTTGACTTTAGTCATCTTACATTTGGTGATATTCTCAGGAAGAATGGGTGACAGGTATGAAAGTAATTAAAAGAGATGGTCGAGAAGTTGATTTTGACCGCAATAAGATTATTTCTGCAATTGGAAAAGCAAATAGCGAATCCCTTCAGAACCACGAAAAAACATTGTCTGATGATGAAATTAAAAATATTGCTACAAGAATTTATGATAAGCTCAGACGAAGTAAGCGAATTTATTCAGTTGAAGATATACAGGATTTAATTGAAGAATACATAGATAAATACGGTTGTTTCTCTTTGGCAAAAAGATACACACTTTACCGATACAAGCAGAGTTTAATCCGTAAGAAGAACACTACTGACGATACAATCCTTTCACTGATTGATTTAAGCAATGAGAACATCAAACAGGAAAACTCAAATAAAAATCCCACTATCATTCCTACCCAGCGTGACTATATGGCAGGAGAGGTCAGTAAAGATTTGACGGATAGAGTCTTACTTCCTCAAGATATTGTTGAGGCTGACAGAGAAGGAATTATTCATTTCCACGACAAGGATTATTTTGCACAACACACTTATAATTGCTGCCTGTGTAATCTTGATGATATGCTCCAGAACGGAACGGTTATCAGTGGCACTATGATTGAGAAACCACACAGTTTTTCAACGGCTTGCACAATTGCAACACAGATTATAGCTCAGGTTGCCAGTAGTCAATATGGTGGACAGAGTATCAGTCTTACTGCTCTCGCACCGTTTGTGAATATTAGCCGACAGCACATTAAAGATGAATTGAGAAGAGAGTGGAGTCAGTGTGGATTTGAAACTGACGAAAATAAAATTGCCGAGATAGCCGAAGAAAGACTTCAGAAGGAAATCAACAAAGGTGTTCAGACAATCCAATATCAAGTAGAAACACTTTTAACAACTAATGGACAAGCTCCTTTTATCACAGTGTTTATGTATCTTAATGAAGCTAACAATGAGCAAGAAAAGCACGACCTCGCCATGATTATTGAAGAAACACTCAAACAGCGTCACAAGGGCGTAAAAAATGAAAAGGGTGTATGGATTACACCTGCGTTTCCAAAGCTTATTTATGTGCTTGAGGAGGATAACATAACAGAGGACAGCAAGTATTGGTATCTTACGGAGCTTGCCGCAAAATGTTCAGCTAAACGACTTGTTCCAGATTATATATCTGAAAAGGTGATGAAAAAGCTAAAAGAAGGAAATTGTTTCCCTTCGATGGGTTAAATGGCTCATCTAAAACTCCGTGAACATAAATCAAAATGGTGTGCATTACACGAATAGGAACTGTAGGAAATGACAGTCAAGTAATGTGCTAACAGGGGACTTTCGGGGTGAAACTTAGACTTGAACTATCCTGTGCCAAGACGCATATACAAGCTTTGTAATATGACGAATGTTAAAAGAATACAAAGGATTTTATGTGGATGAACAATGCAATATATATAATGCAAAAGGGCATAAGTTGTCGCCGTATATAGGCGTAGATGGATATGCCCACATCACAAGAAGTGAGAACAATAAAAAATACAGATACAGAGTTCATACAATAATCGCCAATGTGTTTGTGCCGAATCCTAATGGTTTTAAATATGTGAATCATATTGACAGCAACAAACTAAATAACAACCCTGAAAATTTAGAATGGTGTACAAATTCACAAAATGTTTATCACGGTTGGCATAGTGGTAATCGAACACATAAAAATAGAACAAAAGTATCTGTATATTTGAATGACAAACTTATTAATACATACCCGTCTATTCGACAATTATCAATGGATTTACAATTGGATAGACATAAAGTAGCAAGAATATTGAAAGGGGAATCAAACAATTGTTACAAGTATAAGTTTGTGTATGCGTAAGGTCAAGAGACTATCGAAAACATAGCACAAATAGCTTTGTGTGATGAAGTGAGTAGAGTACATCTGAATAATGATACAGATGGAAGTGCGGAGTGAGCGAGTTAGCATAATAACTCCCAAAGATATAGTCCAGACTGTTGATACCGAACAGTCAGTGTAGAAGCTTTTTATCACCGTACAAAGAAAATGGTGAATACAAATTTTATGGCAGATTCAACAAAGGCGTAGTTACGATCAATCTTGTTGATGTAGCCTTATCGTCAGGTAAAGATAAAGAGAAGTTTTGGAGGATTTTTGATGAGAGATTAGAGCTGTGTCATAAAGCCCTCTTGTGCAGATATGAGAGGCTGAAAGGAACAGTGTCGGATGTAGCTCCGATTATTTGGCAACACGGTGCATTAGCAAGACTTCAGAAAGGTGAAACCATTGATAAATTGCTTGTTGGTGGTTATTCGTCAATATCACTTGGTTATGCAGGATTGTATGAGTGTGTAAAGTATATGACAGGCAAATCTCATACAGATCCGGAAGTAACACCGTTCGCACTTGATATTATGAGATATATGAACAAAAAGTGTGATGAATGGAATGAACAACTTGATTTAGGTTTTTCATTGTATGGTTCTCCAATCGAAAGTACAACTTATAAGTTCGCAAAATGTTTACAGCGAAGATTTGGCATTATCGAAGGTATTACAGACAAGAACTACATTACAAATAGTTATCATGTAAATGTTAGAGAACCTATTGATGCCTTTGCAAAACTGAAACTTGAATCACAATTTCAGGCATTAAGTTTGGGCGGTGCAATTAGTTATATTGAAACTTCTAATTTGCAAAATAACACAGAAGCTGTCCTGTCTGTTATGCAATTCATCTACGACAATATTATGTATGCTGAACTTAATACTAAAAGTGATTACTGTCAAGCGTGCGGATATGACGGAGAGATTGATGTAATAGAAAATGAAAACGGTAAACTTATTTGGAGGTGTCCAAACTGTGGCAATACAGATGAAAGTAAATTGAACATCTGTCGGAGAACTTGTGGGTTTGTTATAAGCCCACTTTAAACCGAATAAACTGCGGGGAAGTCCCCATAACCTTAATGGCTACAACATAGCTGGAAACGGCAAGTGTGAATGCGGTATAGGATTAAATCTGTCAGTCCGATAGGATAGAAACCATAAAAACATTAAGCAAGGGATTACCGAGTGTGCAAGTCACTCTTACGCAACGAAACTCCTTAACAGGCAATGCTGATGGAGGACGCTCAACGACTATAATTTCGGGGAATTGTTTCTTATGCAAACAATGATATTGTATAGTCTACTCCCCTAATAAATATCGGGAAACCGAGGGTATAAAAGGATATAGGAACTAACTTCTGGAATCAAGGAAGAACACAAGAAATCAAAGAAAGATATGTGCATTTGGGTGGCAACGAGTGAATTACATCAAAATCACCAAACACGATATTGCCAATGGAGTTGGAGTCAGAGTTGTACTATGGGTAAGCGGTTGCACCGTTCATTGTTGTAACTGCCAAAATCCTTCGACTTGGGATTTTACAGCCGGACAACCATTTACTAATAACACTATGACTGAATTACTTGAAGCGTTAAGTCCTGATTATATATCGGGGCTAACGCTCTCAGGTGGACACCCATTGGAACAAGTAAATCAACAACAAATATCTAATATTGTAAAAACGGTCAAAACCAAATTGCCAAGCAAAACAATATGGCTATATACAGGTTATACATACGAACAGATATTGAAATCTAAGTTTATTGTAAACGAAATCTTACCTTATATAGACATCCTTGTTGACGGTAAATATGATGAGTCACAAAAAGATATTTCTCTTGCTTGGTGTGGCTCATCAAACCAAAGAGTAATCAAAGTTCAAGAAAGTTTGAAATCAGGACAAGTAGTAACACGATAAGGAGATGGTAAATATAGATTATTTGAAAAATCCTTTTAATTATATTGGTGGTAAATATAAATTGCTGCCTCAGATTCTACCTCTCTTTCCGAAGAAAATTGATAAATTTGTAGATTTGTTCGGGGGGGGTGGAGAAGTTTCACTAAATGTGAATGCAAAACAGGTTGTGTATAACGACAAATGTAAACCACTCGTTAATATCTTCAGAAATCTTGATAGCAAATTTGTAGACGAAGTTAAAGAAATGATTGATACATACAAATTAAACAAGTTTAGTAAGCAAGAATTTCTTAATTTAAGAAGTTACTATAATACAAATCTGAAAGATAATCTTGATAGAGAAAATGCAGTAGTTTTATATTGCTTAATTACTCACGCATTCAACTATCAAATAGCCTTTAATAAGAATAAAGAGTTTAATATGCCGTCTGGTGCAAGCAGGTCTTACTTCTCTAAGTCGTTAGAGGATAAACTTGTAAAATACATAGAAGCTATCGACAAGAAAAATATTAGTTTTTACAGCAGCGATTTCCATAATTTGAATTTAGATTCGCCAGAATTTAATGACACTTTCTATTATTGTGATCCTCCTTATCTTATTACTGTTGGTGGATATGAACGAGATTATTTTTGTAAATGGTCAGAAGATTATGAGAGAGAGCTTCTTAATTTACTTGACATTATTAACTCAAAAGGTGGCAAATTTGCTTTGTCGAATGTTACAGAACACAAAGGTAAAGAAAATACAATTCTTAAAGAATGGAGTAAGAACTACAACACACATTATCTAATCAAAGATTACAATAATTGTAACTATCAAACTAAGGTAAAAACAGGCAACAGTTCAACGGAAGTTTTAATTACAAATTATTAAAGGAGATGACGAAAATCAAAACAGCTAAAGAGTTAGAAGATACAATCAACTTTTTCGTACAAACAACAGAGGACTATCAAAACAATACTGAAAACGAATCATTACACGACTACGAAACACAAGATATCTTACATAAGCTTGAACTTGAAGATGTGTCGTATCACGACACTGCCAAACTTGGAAAAGCCCTAATGAAAGTTAGAGAGAACCGCAGAAAAGCCAAAGATAGTGTAGAACTTAATGCTCCATTAGCAGACTGGATTCAGTCACATTCTGATGTGTTGAAATCATTGCAAAAAATTCTTGGAGAAACCAGAAAAATTGAGGATAAACAGCGTAGAAGAATGTATGTCCCAAGAACGAAGATTGTCGAGGAGGTAATTCATTGATTAATACCAGTTGGGCATTTAAAGAAAATGCCGATGCGCTCGCAAAAGAAAATTTAGAAATACATAAGCAGCTTGCTCCAAAAGCAAAACAAGTATGGAAGAATTTTTACACCCAAAAATACGATATAACTCAAGACGATATGAAAAACTATATGTGTTATACATCGCAAGGCTACGGCTACGGCAATGTCACTTATAAGATTTTGAGTAATCCGTTTAACTTTACAGATGACGAACAGGCTCTTATTTGCGATGGTGGCAATCTTTGTTTCGGCTATCGTAAATTGGGAAACCTCATCACGATCTATATAGACTAAAGGTGATAACAAATGAATATAGTACAGGTTAATTTAATTGAAGATAAATACAAAAAACGATACACATACAAAGTGCCAAATAACATTACTCTCAGCAAAAATGATGTTGTTATGGTAAAAAATCAAAATCATTCAGAGCATACTGCAATCTGCGTTACAGATAGCGAAGATTTGTCAGACAATGCAATTGATATGATTATGGGTGGTGCTGAAGTGTTGAGTGAAGTTATTGGTGAGTATAAGTTTTATAAATTTGAGACTAATAACGCAATCCACAAGGAAGATATATCAGTACACAAAAATCCAGCATTGCTTATACATACAACTCCATTACCAATTAAGGAGGCGTAAAAAATGACAAATAAAACACGAATTTTACAGGAGTACGACAATGAAAATCATCAAACAAGGCAAACCTGAGTTGCAAATCAAACCATCAAAACCAAATACAATATCCTGTTCAGAATGTGGATGTGTATTTCAATATGATGATTATGACACACATTATGCCACAAACATAAGTTACGACTGGGAGGACGAGGACTGGGATGAATGGATTGTTTGTCCTTGGTGTAACACAGAAATTTATGGAATTTTTAATTTTGAGGAAAATTAGATGTGCGACATGTGTAAAAACTTGCCTTGCAAACCCACTTGTCCTCATGTTCTCGATCCACCAGTTATGGCAGTCTGTCATCAGTGTGGTAACAAATTAAGATATGACTATACATATTTTCGAGATAAATACGACAATATCTTCTGTTCTCGTGAGTGTGCTGAGGCATATTACGACATTCAAGAATATGATTGGATAGAGAGTGATATAAAACACAATGTAATAAAGGAGTGTAACTATGGAAATTATTAGACAAGGCAAACCTGAATTGCAAGTAGTTGAAACAATGTACACAAAAGAATGTTTGAGATGTCATTGTCAATTTCGTTTTAATATCAATGAAACACATTATGGAGACCTTATATATGATAACTGCATGTATGTTCGGTGCCCGTGGTGTGGACATGAAATTAAAGAATATTTTTAAAAGAAAGATTTTAATATGTTGCAAATGCAACGAAAAGGAAGGTCGTAATGACACACAAGAGACTTAGAAAGCTTTTACAAGCAACAGGTATACAAAGAAACAATGTAGAAGATGTTATTCGCAAATACCGAGAAGATTATTTTTATACAGCAAATGAAGATGTTTACAATCGCTATTGTGTGCGTGAACTGTTTAATGTGGTAGTTGAATTTGCACACAGAGGTGAATGAAATGATTCAAATTATTAGACAGGGTAATTTGAAAACACCTGTATTTAGATTTGTTTGTCGCAATTGCGGGTGTGTATTTGAAGCCGACAGAGAAAGCTATAAACAATGTTTTACATCATACAATACATTTATTTTTTCGGCAAATTGTCCTTGTTGTAAAACTAATGTGAGCTATGAAGAATCATTGTAGCAGATAGGAGATATATATGACACAGAAGGAGTATGGCAATGATAATAATGGCAAGGAGTATTAAATGATTCAAGTTCTCAAAGAAGGCGATCTTAAATCACCTATAATCAGATTTGAGTGTCTTAGATGTAATTGTGTTTTTGAAGCAGATAAGGATGACTACAAACTGATATTAACTTCAGACGATTTGGCGTATATAGCAGATTGTCCGCATTGCCACAAGAGAGTGGCTCGTATGATGATAACAGATAGGAGACATATATGATTTATTACTTGACAGATAGAACTCTTGAAAAAGCAATTGAGCGTTGCAGTAACAAAAATTATAACTACCTTGTTGTCCTTAAAGATAACAGAAATTTTGACGAAATTGCTGTTTCGATTCTCGAACAGGCGATTATGAGCGATACATACTTAAATACTTCGTCATATTTAACCTATGACCGTATTTCCTTTAGAACAGGCACAATCACTATCTATAAAGATTCGTTAATTACAAACGATTTTAAGGGCGTTTATGATGAGATACTCATTGACGAATTGGTAGAAGATAGTAAATGGGAAATGCTTGCTGAACACACAAATAGACACGGTTCATATAAAGAGAAGTATAAGTCAAAGGAGGAGCTTAGTTTTGCATAAGAACATTGATTATGAGTCCTTGCTTAGTTTTGTACAGGACAACCCTAACGCCGGCATATCACTGACAATATCAGAGAATGAATTTGACCAAGCAATTAAGACTATTATATCGGCATTGATTACCAACGAAACGCCACCAACACAATTAGTTAGCTACTTAGAATATAGAGCTCATTATATTTACATTGAGTTTGCTAACGAAGCAACGCTTGAAATAAAGACAATTGAGGGGTGAGATGAAAATGAACGACTATAAAACCAGACTTTTATCTGAGTATAAAGAACTCGTAGATAGGATTAGTAAACTGAGGGTGTTTCTTAATAAATGGGACAACGGACAACTTTCGTTTGTCCCAAAGCCCTCAAGGGCAATCTATTCAAGACAACTCGAAGCAATGTGTACTTACAAGATGTGTTTTGAAAGTAGAATGCTGACGGACAGAATATCCTTTAAGGAGGTTGAAAATGTTTAAATTTAAACCATACATAACGGTTATTGGGGAAAACGGCTTAACGGTAGATTTTGAGTTGTCGCAACTCAGCACCTTTATGGTAAACAACATTGACATTGATAATGGGTTAGTTTGGTGCAATGAAGTTTATATTGAAACTAAGGCGATTGATTTATCAGTTCTCGAACGCAGAAGTTCTCGTTTTAAGTTATTTGCTAACACTGTTACACAGATTATTCTTCATCCTTATAGAGCAAAAAGCAAATCTCTAATCTTGCATTTAGACACCGATGCCAAAGTTATACATAATAAAAACACGAACACGATTATTATTTCAAACTTATCAGATACAGAGAGGATGGTGTAATGAGTAAAATAAAACAATCAACAGAGATAGCAACTAACAGATATAAAGCAAAGCCAATTTTTGCCGAAGAAAAAAAGTTTATCGAATCACGATTACCTCAAATTGCACCTCTTCCAGATGCGTGTTGGATATATGGTGGCAATACAAAAACTGTTTGGGTGGATTTATATTCTTCACAATATTTACTGAAATTTAAAGTTGAAAATGGAGGAGAATTTTCTGTATTAAAAGATAACAGGTCTTTATTTAAAAACTACACCCCTGTATCATTGAAAGATACATTAGAGCGTGAAAAAGAACGAGTAAATAATTTATATAATAAATGCGTAGACAGACTATCTGATTATGTAAAAAACAATCCCCAAAAGACATATAAGATAAATCATTCAGGTGGTAAAGATAGTGAACTCACAATGGCTATTTGGAATGATATGTTAGATATTATTGGTTTTACACCTGATTATGAATTTGTATTTCTTAATTCTTCAAATGAAACGGCAGATGTATATAAAAGGATTAAACAAATTCCCAATATTAGAATTATAAATCCTAAAATGGGATGGAGACAATGGATAATACAAAATAAGAATTACATACTGCCTTCAGTATTCAGACGCTCCTGTTGTTCCGTGTACAAAGAAGGACAGGTACAAAAGATATTTGACAAAGAAGTAGAAATTGCACAGGTATTAGGTGTTAGAAAGTTTGAAAGCACTAAACGAGCAAAATATGAATTTTTTATGGATTATAATTTTGATAAATCTTTATTTGGATCTTCGTGTTTTCCAAAAAAATGGATTAAATTAGCTCCGATTATAGATTTACAAAATGTAGATGTGTGGCTTCTACTAATGATAAAAAATCTACCAATTAACCAGAGATACTTAAATGGTTCAAGTAGAGTTGGATGTGTAATTTGTCCTTATTCTTCAAGCTATGAAGATGAATTAATAAAAATACATCAGCCACATCAATATGAATGGTTTGTTAAGACTGTACAACAACAGTATGATATAACCACAGCTAAAAGATTAGGGTATACCAAACAAGAGTGGATAGATGGAGCTTGGAAAAGACCTGTATGCAAAAATAATGATTTTCTAAAAAGGCAGCCAACCAAAGAAAATGTGAGATGGTATGCCGAACTTAAAGGACTCTCAGAAAATATGGCTAAAAAATATTTTAATAGAGTTTGTGGAAATTGTGGTTGTGCAATGAAGGAAAACGAAATTGCCATGTTTTATAAGTTATGTGGTCGATTTGAAAATAAACCAGACAATAGAGAAGTTTTATGTGCTAAATGTTTATGCAAACAACTTGGTATAACTATCGAAGAGTACAGGCAAAAAAATGTTGAATTTATAGAACAAGGATGTAATTTGTTTTGATAAAAAATACATAGAAAGGAAAACTAAATGGGTAAAATCACAATCTTGCCAGAAACAACCATTGATCCAATTTCGTTAATGGGCAGACGAGCAGGTATATGTTGGGGAAAAGATATTACAGACAGCGAAAAAAACTACAAACGAGGTCTTGATTGTATTAAATCTAATCACGGTAGAGTGTTTGAATTTGTAAATATTGAAGCAATTATTGAAGATTACTCAGCAAGAGTAATTAGGGAATGGTATACACATATCGGTGGCAGTCCTACACGACTTCAAAGTAGCACAAGATATGTCAATTACGACAACTTTGAATACATAATTCCCAAAACAGTACAGACTGAAGAACAAAAAGCTTGGTACAACAATGCTATTGACACTATCAGTCAAACACTTCAAAATCTTGAAGAAAGTGGTGTCAAGAGAGAGGATGCTGCAATGTTACTTCCGTTGGGTATGGCAACTAAAATTGTAGACAAGCGAAATGTTAGAAATGTTATTAGTATGGCAGAACAGAGAATGTGTTCAAGAGCGTATTGGGAGTATAGAGAACTCTTTAACGAATACATAAAGCAGTTAAAACTCTATTCGGAAGAGTGGGCAACACTAATTCCTATGGTTATGCAACCGAAATGTGAAACACTTGGATATTGCCCTGAGAAATACAGTTGTGGAAGAAAACCGAGAAAGGATTGATTATTATACAGCAGAAACATTATTTAGATATTGAGAGACTTAAACCTAATTATTTAGATGCGTTTTCGGAAGGTGATGAAATTGTAATTCAAGAGAAAATTGATGGAGCGAACTTTTCAATTCGTTACGATGCCGAAAGTGATAACATCAAAGCATTTAGTCGTAGAAAGGAATTGAACGAAACCAACACTCTAAGAGGGGCTTGGAATTGGTCTCAAACACTTGATAAAGAATTAATTAAAACGGTATTGGGGAGTAATCTTATATTGTTTATGGAGTGGCTTGTACCCCATACTGTAAAATATCCTGATGACAAATACCATAAAGCATATTGTTATGATGTGTATGACACCAACATACAACAGTATTTAAAACAAACAGAAACAGAAAAAATTGTAAAAGAACTTAATCTCACATTTGTTCCTGTCTTTTACAGAGGTAGGTTTACGAGTTGGGACGATGTGAAAACTTATATTGGTAAAACACAAATGGGTGGAGAATACGGAGAAGGTGTAGTTGTAAAAAACCAAACAACTTTAAATAATCCAAACACAAGATTACCGTTTTATGTGAAGCTTGTATGTGAACAGTTTTGTGAAACGAAAGGACACAAACAAAGTCATATGGTTGACACAGACGCATTAGCCAAAAAAGCGGAGAATCAGCGTTTAGTAAGCACGGTTGTTACTAAAGCAAGAGTTCGTAAACTTATACATAAAATGGTTGATAATGGAGTTATACCTGAAAATTGGAGCAATACAGAAATGGGAATAATTGCTAAAAATATTGGAAAAGACATTTATTATGATTGTCTTAAAGAAGAAAAAGATGTTGTTGAAATGGTTGGTCACGACTTTGGTAAATTCGCTCACAGTTCCGCAATGAGATTAGCAAGAGAAATTCTGTCAGAAAGGGAACTGAGCATTTAACAGCTTATCAAACGAATGGGATAGATTTTTTGAAAACACATTGAAAACTTATGTTAAATATTTAAAAGGAGAGGTTATTTGAAAGACTGGACAGGAAATAGTAAAAGTGTTCATTCCGTTTTAGGAGCTTCTAACCACTCTCTCAAAGAGAGGGAAACAAATGATTATTATGCCACAGAGCCTAAAGCTGCTGAACTTCTACTTGAAGTAGAAGATTTCGCTCCTGACATTTGGGAATGTGCTTGTGGAGAATGCCATTTGTCTAAAGTGTTTGAGGCTCACGGTTACAATGTTAAGTCAACAGATTTGATTTACCGTGACGGAGGAATGTCTGAAACATTCGATTTTTTAGCAGAATCAAAACCTAATTCGTGGAACGGCAGTATTATTACAAACCCACCTTATAAATATGCTTATGAATTTGTAGAAAAAGCGTTAGATACAGTTACAGAAGGCAACAAAGTGGCAATGTTTCTTAAATTGCAATTTCTTGAGGGTAAGAAACGAAGAAAGTTGTTTGATAACACCCCGCCACAGACAATCTATGTATCAAGCTCAAGACTTTTGTGTGCCAAAAATGGAGATTTTGAAAGCACAACATCAAGTGCCGTAGCTTATGCTTGGTATGTGTGGCAAAAGGGATATAAAGGAAACACAATTGTTAAATGGATTAATTGAGGAGGAATGTTATGAAGGACACCATATATCTCATATCTGTATGTGTATTATGGTTTTGTTTATCGCTTAATTTAACAACTCGTATTAGAGAGCGAAACCAGTATTATGTAAATAAAAAATTACATAAAGCTATTTATCGTTACACAGAGTTGGGAATAGCTTTTGTTATAGGTGTAATATTAGTAAATATATTGATTTAAAGGAGCAAATATAATATGAAATACATTAAAAAAGCAATACCGATTGAAGCTTTTCAGTACAAAGGCGATTTTATTGAAAATGGAAAATATTGTATTCCTGAATGGGCAATTAAAGCGTATAAAGACGGTTTGCTTTATTTTAAAGATGATGGAAGTTTATATATTCATACACTTAAAGGTGAAATGAAGTGTGACTTAAATAGCTACATAGTTCAGGATGTCAGAGGTGAGATTTATCCTTGTAGACAGGATATCTTTGAGGAAACATATATGGCGGTGGAAGAATGAAAGTTTTATCAAAAAGTGAGTTGAAATCGTTAATAGCACAATTTCCAGACGGAGGTATTGTTTTTGCAGGATATACACCAGATGTGCTAACTTCAGAACTTATGGTGACTGACGGCGATTTTGGTGCAAAATGTATAATCCCTCAAGATGGAGAGGTGTTTGATTTCGATTGGAGTATTGGGGAATACAGAGATACAGATTTATTTGCAGTATTTGACAATAATGATATTTTACAAATGATTCAAACATTAACAAGTGGATTAAAAATATCATGCAAACCATGGTGGGAAGAATAAAATTTAGGATTTAAAAGGAAAGAGGTGAAAGATATGTTTTATATTACTGGAGATTTACATGGTGAATATGGCATACACAAACTGAGTTCTAAACGATTCCCAATAGGCAACAATCTAACACGAGATGATTACCTAATTATTTGTGGTGACTTTGGCTTAGTGTGGAATAATGGAAATTCTGAAATGTATTGGCGAGATTGGCTTAATAACAAACCGTGGACAACCTTGTTTGTAGATGGAAACCACGAAAATTTCCCTTTGCTGAATCGTTATCCTATAACTAAAAAGTGGAGTGGAAAGGTACATCAGATTGAAGATAATATTTATCATCTAATGCGTGGACAAGTGTTTGAAATTGATGGCAAAACATTTTTTACAATGGGCGGTGCATCGAGCCACGATATACAGTATCGCACAAAGAATGTTGACTGGTGGGAAGAAGAACTACCCAATGAAGCCGAAATGCAGGAAGGGTTGGCAAATCTTGATAAGTATAACTGGAAGGTGGATTGTGTAATTACGCACTGTGCTCCAACCGAATTTATCGCCAGTTGTATCAATGTGGGGTACAGTCCGGACACTTTAACCGAATACCTACAGTACATTGATAACAAGTTGGATTATGAACATTGGTATATGGGACATTATCACCTTGATGTTATATTTGGTTCGGATTCAGAAAAGCAAAAGCATATTTTGTATAACTATGTGGATGTGATTGATTAACACGGAAAGGATAACGAATATATGGGAATGGTAATTTGCCTTATATCACTTTATTTATTGAACGCAAATGGAATTATAGTACCTGATGGATGCTTTATTATTGCATGGAGTTTTTCTATTGTGACTGCGGTAGCAACTTTACTTTCAGCAATCGGTCAAGTAATGAGTGATAAAAAATAATTAAGGAGAGTTAAATATGGAAATTAAAATTAAATACTTTACAAACATCGAAAAGATTAAGCAAATTCCAAACGGAGATTGGGTTGATTTAAGGTCAGCTATTGATGTTACACTCAAAAAGGGTGAGTTTACTATTATTCCACTCGGAGTAGGAATGAAGTTACCGTTTGGCTATGAAGCTCACATTGTGCCAAGAAGTAGCACTTACAAAAATTATGGCATTATTCAGACAAACCACATAGGAGTAATTGACAACTCCTATTCGGGTGATAATGACCAATGGGGTATGCCCGTAATTGCAATGAGAGATACAACCATACATAAGAACGATAGAATTTGTCAGTTTCGCATCACACAGAAACAGCCTGATTTTGAGTTTACAGAAGTAGAATGTCTTGATACAAAAAGTCGTGGCGGCTTTGGCTCAACAGGCAAGCAGTAAGGAGGAATAACTGTGATTACATATAATGATTTTGAAAGATATCTTACCAAAATTCAAAGAATCCATGAACTTGAAGATAAGATTTTGAATCTTGGTGATGAGTATAGTGATTTGGTTTTAGAATATGTATCGCCATTTGCATATCATGGTGTAACTATGGAAGATGAGTTGATTGACTGTCTCGAAAAAGGTTTAAACCTTAAGCCTGATGAATACGGTGATACTTGGATATCCTATTGGGTTTGGGAGACAGATTGTGGTCAAAGAAATACAATTGTAGAAATTGACAATAAAGAAGTAAGCATTGCCGAAATTGCTAACTTGTGGAAAGTTATCGAATGGGAAAGGTCGGGAGAATTGAATGAATAAACAAACGATTGTAGTTAATCTTTATGGTCAGCCCTCCTGTGGTAAATCCACAGGGGCTGCTTATATATTTAGTCAGTTAAAAATGAGGGGTATTGACACGGAACTTGTCACTGAAACGGCTAAAGATATAGTATGGGAGCATAATGATACTGCCTTAACTAACCAATTATATATACTTGGTTTACACTCACAAAGATTTTGGAGACTGAGAAATCAGGTTAGAGTAATTGTAACTGACTCGCCAATCCTATTGACCGAAATTTATAACTCATTTGAAAAGTGTGGTTTTTACCCCTCAAAATCTATTGAAAAGTGTGTAAACGATACCGCCGAAGCGTTTAGTTCTCTCTTTGATAACTTAAACTTCTTTGTTAAGCCTGTTAAAAAATATAATCCAAATGGCAGATTACAAACCGAAATTGAAGCAAATAATATAGGTACACGAATTGAATCAATGCTAATCGAAAAGAATATCCCATATGAAATTATCAAAGGCAACCAAAAGGGGTACGATAAAGCTGTACAACTAATTGTGGATTACATTGACCGAGAGGATAAAATGGATGCTATTAAAGAGGATAGAGAAAGGAATGGATTGAATGTTGTTTGAGGTTTATAAAGACGGACAAGGCAAATTTATGTGTAGTGATACAAGTTGTTTGCCAACGGAAAGCCAGCTTAAAAGCATGAACAAAAATGGGTATGAATTTAAGTTGAACGGTAAGAAAGCAACGCTAAAAAGCGTATTGAAATTGATTGAAAAGTAAATATAGATAATAACAATTTAATATTAGTTAGGTAGGTGTTCATATGAAACCAATGCTTACTCCAAAGGATATTATGGAAATTTTTGGTGTCAGTAAAAACACTGCATATAAAATGGTTAGACAAAAAGGCTTTCCTTCAATTAAAGTGGGAAATAGGTATGTTGTTAGAGAAAGTTCCCTTGAGAAGTGGATTGAAACGAACGAAGGTCGAGAATTTATTTTACTTGAAAGAAAAATTTGAAATTTCATAAAATTTTACCATAAATTTTTTCAAAAACTCTTGACTTTATTCGTTCCATCCGTTATAATAGTCACTGTTGAGTTGAGAACAGACAACATTTTTAAAGTCACAACTGTTGTCAAACTGTTGTCAAATTCAAATTTTGAATTCAAAAAATGTAGTGTTTAAGCCAAAAGTAGGCACTCCGACTAACTGCCTTCTAAGCAGTAGGTCAGGGGTTCGAGTCCCTTTTGGCGCGCCAACCTAACAAATTAGGAAACCCTTGAAAAGTGGCTTAAATAGTGGCTTTTTGAGGGTTTTCTTGTTTTTGTCATTATACATAGCCTCGTTCCAAGCGTGGCAAAAACCTACTTGTTTTACCAAGTAGTACCAAGTAATACCAAATAAACTGTTGTCAAAACTGTTGTCAAAATTTCAAAATTCTCTGACAACAGTTTTCAAAACACAAAATCGGAGGTCAATTTATGAAAAACACAAAAAATGACAAAAACACAAATCAACCAGTTCGTACCAGAAGAGACAACGGAGCAGGTTCAATTACCCTACGAAAAGACGGAAGATGGATGGGTTCAATTCAGTACGGATATAAAGCTGACGGTAAACCAAAGCGCATTACCGTCTACGGAAAAACACAGCAAGAAGCAAAGAAAAAACTAAGAGAGAAAAGTGAAGAGTTTGTTAAAAACGATGGCAATATCATATTAGCTAAATCAATTAAGGATTGGTTTTCAGAATGGTTGTACAAGGAATTGAAATATACCTTAAAACCGAAAAGTTTTGATGCAAAAGAAAGAACGATCAATAAATTTATTATTCCAAATTTTGGTTATATACAAATTAACCAGTTGACATCTAAAGATGTTCAAGCCCTTATAAACAAAATGGTGAAACAGGGGTATTCTTTATCCCAAATAGATAAAGTAAAAACAACAATAGCACAAAAATATCGCTTAGGGATGCAAAATAATGAAGTAACAATAAACCCAGCACTTAATGTGAAATTGCCAGCATCATTGAAAGCTGAGGTGGATACTAAACAGGTTTCAGCATTAAGCGAGGAAGAAGTAAAGAAATTAACCGAGCTGGCGTATAAAACACATCCTAATGGAACAAAAATATACTCCAGAGGAGAATTTATTGTATTTTTGCTCAATACTGGCTTAAGATTTGGAGAGGCAACAGCTTTAACTTGGGATGATGTTGACTTTCAAAACCACACAATTACTGTTAATAAGAGTTATGTTACAGTATTAAATCGGGATAAAAATAATATTAATCCTCGAACCAAAAAACCTTATGCAACTACAATGGTATTGCAACATTCTCCAAAGACAACACGCAGTACAAGAATTATTCCATTAAACAAAGAAGCTCAAAGAGCTTTAAAAGGTTTATGGGATTGCAATAAAAAATACGAGTTGGTATGTGCTAACGAGAATGGAAATCCTAATAGTTCATCTAATTTAAACAGAAGTTTAAAATATATGCTTAAACGGGCGGGTATAAGCACCTCGTACAGTGTTCATTCATTGCGTCACACCTTTGCCACACAGTTATTTCGTAACCATGTGGATATAGAAATAATTAGTCAATTATTAGGACACGCAGACACTACGATAACCTACAACACCTACATTCATATTATTCAGGCGGAAAAAATTGAAGCAGTTGGTTCGTTGGATTTTGTGAAATAAAATACAAAAAAATAGGGGTAACTCGATTTGAGTTACCCCTAAAAATTTAAAAACTATGGGAAAGTCATTAACCCTCTCAATGCAAAACCTAATGGTTTTTGATACCTTATTTTGTTTCATCTCTAAAAACTTCACGCAGAAACTCTGCTCAATTATTAATAATCTTCTTAATCATCCTCTTTGTCTGTTTTATCGTCCTTAACCAAGTGAATCTTATTTGTTCTCTCTCCAAGTTCCAACAACTCTTTAACCGTATATTCACGAAAATGAACCGTCTTTTTGTCTACTATAATTTCTTGATTTTTGTTCTTTTTATGTGACTTCTTCATTTGTGTTACACCTCTGGCATACATTTATTTTTATTTAAATTTAGTAAGTAAGACAAACCTACAATGTCAATATACGATTTTAAATATGTGTTTATGAAAGTTTCAATCTCTATTTCGGTTTCTTTACGACTTTTTGCGTGTTGTCCAAATGGCGTTTTATGTAGACAATCTATTTGTAAAATAAAATCTACACTGCTTTCATCCATTACCGAAACCGCAATACCAATATACTCTTTAATATCAATATTGTGAGTAGGATTTTTATACCATTTGCTATTCTTTGCATTTATTTGATTTTCAGACACAAGGCTTATTCCAACCTTATTGCTTGAAAAAATATAATACGAATAATATTTACTCCTACTTGTGAGAGGTTTAGAACCCTTGCAAGTATCTCTATTTGGACTCCTTCTGCCTGACATTTTTACATGTCTCTCTATTTTGTCTTTAGATGTTTTATTAAACACATACTCAACCGATACTCGTGTGCTACAGTGTAAAACTTCCTTAAACAAGTGCTGTATCTTTTCGCACACAATTTCGCTTGTTTTCTTAAAAATATGAGATTTCCATTGTGGGTTGCTTTTAATTTCTATGTTTATTGTGTTCATTAGCGAATTTTGATTACTCAAAGCTTCGATGGCTATTTGCTGCTTTTTATTTTGATGTTCTTGATATTTTGTACAGACCGCATTAAAAACAATGCCACCAATCAATAACATAAAAGTTAAAACAAACCAAAGATAAATTTGTAAATCAAAAAATATAGGGATTATAATACCTAATACAGACGCAATAATAGCCATCACAGTATTATTTGTCCCTATCGCATAGATGAATTTTAGAAAACTGATGAATCCGCTATTGTCGTTTTTATGTTCTTCTACCCATTTATACATATTATCAGTACCCTTAGCAATTATTTATTATATTATTATAGTAGCACAAATGTTGTAGAAAATCAACGACAACCAGTATTTTTTGGAAGTATATATTAAAAACACATCTTCTCCCAATTTATTATTCGCTAGTGGTGAGCGAAAAACATTTTCGAGCCAGTCACTTATTATTCGCTAGTGGTGAGCGAAAAACATTTAAAAGGATTATTTTAATCCCATTTGATTTCATTTTTATTATACTTAGATAATCTATCTAATATCCATTGCTTTTTGTGGTGAGACTGATTGTCAAAATCTTTAACTTTATTTTTATCTACCTCGAAAGACTGACTTATCGGTACTGCAAGCACTGACATTTTTAACATCCTTTCTAAAAAAACGAAATTGGCGTTTATGACCATTGGTACGCCATAAACCAACCCACCTCTTTATCTTCCTCTATGTTGGTCAACCATAGTCTTATCTTCGCTCGCTGTCCAATTATTTTGAGTCGCTGGCATCGTGCTACGACCAAGAATCTAAACCATTTCATCTGTATTCTACAGAAAGGTAGTTGCGTTCGCATTCCTGACATCTAAAGGTAGATGTTACCACTATACAAATCTGCCCAAGTGGGCTGACACTAAATGTCATAATTGCCTGTGAATCCTCAGATTATCACAGGGCGATCACTAATATATTATGCCCCACAAGCTCGAAAAACATTGCAGAAATACCAAGACCGTATACCCTAAAGTATCACAGTACGAACTTATGTGTTATCTTTTGGTCTGTCAGCCAAGTGCCCTTTTAGCATTGGCGATTTTGGTGTCTTTTGCTCGAATACCGTCATTAATAAGATGATAGATAGCATTGATTGTCTTTTCTCCAACAATACCATCAACTGTGACCTTACCTGCTTTCTGTGCTTCTTTTACAGCCTTTAAAGTGCCATCTCCGAAACCGTCCGAGTTGTCAACCTTTGTCTTGATGATACCCATATTATAGAGTGTAATCAACTGTTTCTTGAATGCAAGTATAGCTGTGTTATGTAAACCGTATTTAATCATTTCTTCTTCCTCCGTATCTGTTGTTTTACCACCAAGTTTTGCAGTTACTGTTTTTGCAAGATTGCCAAGACGGTTGTAAAGCCAATCGCCCGGACAGGATTTATTTGCAAACCATCTATGTACAGTTAAAACCATTTCATTCGACTTTGGCGAATAATTTAGCGTCTTGCTCTCATTGCCAAACCAAAGCAGTTTAGTTTTGCCGTTTCGCTTGCAAATGTCAACACATAAGTCAACAAGTTTGTTGTATACTTTGCTATTCATCGTGTACGGTGCGGTTGTGTCACTTGCACATTCAATTGTTACCGCCCTCTGGTCATTTGCATTTGACGAACTACACCAAGAACGATTACCTTCATCAACACAAAGCAATACTCTGCCATCATAACCAATACCATAGTTACAACTTGCATCGCAAGCTGTGTTCATAAAAATATTGCCGAGGGTTTCAACACTGCACTGACCTACAACACAATGCGGAGTAATGCGGTCAATACTGTGTGTGCGTTTACCGCTGTGGTTTGGGCTTAATTTTGTGTAATCAACAAGTTTTGAATTACTCATAATTATTCCTCGCTTTCACAAATAATTTTTTTGTTTTCAAACTTTTTGTATGCGTCAAGATACATTTCGTTTTTATCGCCATTGTATGTGCATTCGTAGTACATACCATCGTGTAATGTTGTGCTAATAAGGCATTTGTGGTTTTGCAAAGTCTTACATGACCACACTACAAAAATGTCAAAAACAGGTGTACCATCTGACTTATCTAAGTGATTTAAAACATACCTGCGTACCTCTGATATTGCAAGTTCAATAAAATTTGCATTTGTCATAATTATTCCTCACCTTCATCTGTTTTAAATTACAAAGCACCCACCTCAATTAAGAGATGAGTGCTAATTTTATGTATTGTATTTAATTACTTAGGCTCACCATAAGTCATAGCCTGTTCACTATCTGATGTACCCTTAGTTGTAGGATCGACCACAACACCAAGCACTGCAAGCAAAGCAAATATGGTATTCACTACCGCCGTAAGGTTGTTGCCAAGTTCACCAAAATCAAGCTCAAACCCAAATACTTTAGCTACTGCCTGAATAAACAGAAGTGCCGCAGGAATAAGTGCAAGCCAAAATGTTTTATTTTTAAATCTTACTGTCCAGTTAATCATATAACCAACTCCTTAAATATTCTTTTCTGGCAAATGTAATGCCAGTTTATATCTATCAGTACAATATGTGTCTCCTCCGAGATTGTGATACTCTTTATACAGGTCAATCAAATTGAGCTTTTGTATCGAGGTGATACTATTTTTTGCAATGCACTTGTCACACAACTCTAAGATACTATTTCTCAAACCTGCCTTCACTGCTTCAGCCAACTTAACCGACATATCCCACTTCTCTGTATCAAGAGAAATGTGAGACTCTAACATTTCTTCAATTTTGTTCAGTTTCTCTATTGTGTCATTAGTGTTGTTTGTATTTCGCACCCAACCGATTATTTTACGGCGTAGAGGAGTGACGATAGCAGTCAACACTGTTAATATAGCAGTAGCACAACCAAAGCATACACTAATAGTCTTAATGATTTCAATTATTTCATTACTCATTCAATCACCACATTGGTTATTACTCCTTTGTTTGTATTATTTTTTCAAGCGCTGCAACTCTTGCCTCAAGATTGCCTTTTAAGACTTTATTGCGATTAGCAAGAGATACAGTGCATTGCATATCAATTGTTTTGTTCGCTGCAAGCTTAACTCGTAAATATGTAATAGGTTTAGTTACACCGTCTACAATCAATGACTTGGAAGCCTTATTCAACGCTAACTCCAGAGATGTATCAATTATGTTATAAGACGAATCTGCGAAAGTAATTGTCACATCTGATGAAACTGGTGTAATATTATCTATATAGAAATTATATGTACCGCCTTTCAATTCCAATGAATCAAGCTTAACATAGACGAAAGACTTGCCACTTGTGTATGCTGTATCGCATTTAATACTCAATGTATTGTCTGTTGCTACGACACTAAAGTGAGTATTGGTTTTGCTTGTATATGTACCATTAGTACACGATAAAATATTTGGAGCATCCTCTAACACATCTGATACATTAGCTTTTGGCGCACCAAAGTCGCTATCTAACAAGTCATACATTCTAAACAATTTATTATAATCGTCTGTAAGATTATTGGTGTACAGCATATGATTAGGCTTAATATATGTTGTTGAACCAATATCGAGAGTGTTACCACTATTCGTTAAACCAAAGTATTGATTATTTGCAGTTTGTACCTCGTTTTCAGTTGTACCATACTTATAATTAACATCAGATAAAGATAATTTATTAATTGCCGAAATCATACTTGCATCAAACATAATTGCAGATGCACCACGATAATGTCCTATTTGACAATCGTCAAAAATGATAGACTGATACTGATAAGTCAATCCTGCTGCATACCCTGATCTTAACGGACTTGTCACATTTTCAATTGTGCAATGTCGTACAATAACACTACACGGTTCATTGGTATAATATGTACCTGTTACAGACAGTCTCTGATTAAGCACAATGCCATTGCCAGTGTATTTGTCTCCATGCGTAGATGTTTCAGTTTTATCTGCTCCATAAAGTTTACAGTTGTCAATATAATTAGTGCCGTTATCCCAATCAAGAGTTACACAACTTGCATACTTATTGTGTATTGTTGAGTCTCTAAGTGTCATCTTACCGTATTGTGCTTCAATTGCCGCACCCCAACCATCAATATCAATGTAACAATTGTCAATGTTGGTATATCTTGTACTTACTTTAATGCCTCTTTTTGCACAGTCAGTAATTGTGCAGTTGGATACAGTAATATAACTATCACCACTACAGTCAGCAGAAGGTCTTTGAATTAAATAAATACCATCTCCATCAGGCTCTTTGTTGCCAACTTTGTATCCATTAATATTGCTGATTTGAGAGTTGCTGATATATCCGTGTTGACTAAACTCACCATTAACATTTGACACTCCTATACCGACTGCATGAATAAATGTATCCTCAGATACAGTACCAGCCTTAATGTCAGATACAATAACATTATTGATATTAAACTGAGAACAATCTCTAATTAAATTAATGCCAGCAGCAAATGAAGATGCTTTGTTTCCTGCACCTTTAATGGTTGCATTGGTGATATTATTGTTTTGGCAACCAACTAATGTAATACACTGAGACACTTTGTGCTGTCCATCAAAGCAACCCCCGATAATTGTTAAGTTATTACAATTAGTAAACTTAAAAAACGAACCTTGCACAGTCGTTTCAGCAGCGTCTGTCGAATTAGTAGCTTGATTGTAAAATACAAAATTAGCATTATCACAAATAATGGTCAAGTCATCAATATTAGATAAAGCAATACCATTACACTTATAAGTACCTGCTGGAAAATAAAGACATCTTTTGCTTAGCAAAGCTGTCGGTATTTTCGATAAGCTTGTCACTACTCCTGAATTGCTAACACCATACGCAGTTGAACTCAATAGTGACAAATTATTGTTACTCCAAAAATTATTTAGGAGGTATTGAATGCTTGGATAATTCTTAGCTGCATCCGTAATATCAGAGTTCTCCAAAATCTTCAAATCCTTGTTTTCAGGATTGATGTTAGAATATTTGGATATCAAGGTTAATAATGCACTAAACTGTTCACTGGCTTCAATTGCACGACCACTGGTTGACTTGCTAATAGTGAGATTAATACCGCTAATTTTCAAAACTTTGTTATCAATAGTGATATTAAGTTCACCTTCACCCATGCCTGCATAAGCAGTCATAGAGGGCTTAACTTCAAACTCAACAACGCCTCGTTTAGCATCTATAATTGTTGCGTCAACAATTTCTTCAGAACCACGAGGGAGAGTTATTGTGTATGTAACTGCCGAACCAGTTAAGTCGATTGCTCCCTTATCATCCACGACCATAAGGCGAGGATATTTGATACCACCCTCGCCTTGTGTCACAGTAAAAAACTTGTTGTTGTCTTTCCAAGCGTGTACTGTATATATTTTATTGTAGGTTTTCATTATTTTCCTCCTTATCACTTCGTTAATATATACATTGTATTTTCATAAATAGAAATATTACTTGTACACTATAACGAATAATTTGGCTTTAAAACCCTCCTTTTAAAACTCTTCAAATTCGCTGTCATTCCTATTAATTATTTAGAATTTCCTGCACCTATGCCTTAATTTTTTCGGGTACATCGTCAGCTGTATTAAAGCCCTCTTTAGTTAATTTTCGTTTTGCATAAGATACATTAAACATCTTAATTCTGCATCCCCGTACTGATAATAACCCTCTGGGGCAGGATGTACATCATCTGTAACCATTTCAATCGTATTAACTGCGTAGATATTAGGCTTTGTATTCTGTTTTCGCATATTGTTATAACTGTCAAACTGTGATGCAGTATGAATAAAATGTACAAAAGAAAATTCATCCTCGAATGACTTGTACAAATCATTTAATTCCCATACGAATTTATTTCTTGATTCGTAAGGTAGATTAGGGTGCATATTTCTTTCTGCTGTTGTAGATACATGATATCCAACCAAAAGAACATGGCAGTTTGGATATTGCTCATGTAATCTACCTATAAACTTTCTCGCCTTTCTTTCAATAGCAGATATTCCTTCTGTGGCATAATCCTTCCATGTAGTATTCCTCATGTCGTAATCATTCCAGCCAATAAGGGCAACCACATAATTAATAGTTTCCCCATTTCCATATTTTTGCATAAAATAATTAAAATCAATGTCGTCGGTATTTGGATTCCACAGATGATTATTTCCGAGGTTACTTGGCAAGAGCGCAGGGTCTTTGGTATAATTATCCCAACTATATCCTCCCGTGGCAGTAAAACGATTTTCACTATCGTCAAGATTCGTGTTCACTCCTACGAGTTTTGTATTCGTTAAGCCATAGCCTTTTAATTTGTCTTTCACATGTTTTGAAATATATCCCATAGTAGTAAGAGAATCGCCAAAAAAGCATATATTGCGTTTTTTGTTAGCTATTTTAGTTTTATCGGACATGTAGATATTAATGTACTGATAATCCAGTGACTTCATATCCAAATCGTAAAGTCTAAACGCAGGCGCAGAAGTGAATGGCTCATATATACCAAGCTTGTTTCCAGTAACAGTATCCGGGACATTAAATACCAATTTTGAAACATAATCTTTAATATATCCTGGACTATTATTCAGAGAAATGAGATAATCACCCTCGGGTTTTGAATAATTACCATATTTTTTACGAATCATTCCGTGTCTAAATAACTCCAATGGCTCGCCTTTGACTAAATAGTAATTTTTTCCGACATCAATTTTCGCATCATCAACAATTTGCTGTCTTTTGATTTTCAACCATTCGTAAAAATTTGAAGATGCGTTCAAATAAATCTTCATGGATGGCAAAATATCAAGTCTATACTGTAAACGCACTAAGTTGGCGTTTGGATAGTTTGAAAGCATAACGGTCATGCGTTCTGAATCAACATTTGCAATCACTTGCTTGTTGAGATATGCCTTATTTTTATCATAAAAAAACATGACAGCGTTTCCAGCTGGAGATTTACCATTAAAAATAAATTCAACACTTTCAACAAGCAAATTTCCTTCTGAATCTTTAATAGGAATATAATCGCTAATCATAACATTTTTAGAAGAAGCAAACTCATAGCCCGTATTTCCGTTAATTTGATAATTCTTAATTAACGGAAAAATATCTTCTACATCAATTTTATTTTTTGTATTTAATAAAAAAGAAGGTTTTGTAAATGACGCTAATTCATTCAGTTTCTTAGTAAGTGCTCCTGACTTAATTCCAGATACAGCGCATAAATTAGCAATGCTAATCGGGAATTTAGTTCCGTCTGTTTTTCGAATCATAAAGCGATAAAATGGACTATCAGGAATAATTACAACTTCTTTTGTTGCACCATTTACTACAATGCCTGTATAGTTTTTGTTCACATCATACTTATAAATATATACTTTACAGCCGTTTTGAGGTGTAATGTATATAGGGTTATTTCCAAGAATAGAAACAGGTATAAAATCCGTAATAGCATTGTTTTTAGACTTACCTACATTTCCAGTTGCACTATCAATAACACCTTCCTTCCATTCTAATTCTAATACCTCGAATCCAGCAGATTTAACTGTCGAATTTAAAATTTGTGGTATATCACCTGTATTATTCTTTAACTCACTTAACTGATTGGCAAGCTCAGGCTTTAGATTTTCAGTAACTTCGGCTGTAAATTCCGATTTATCCTCAGCAGTAAAATAATCAACACCTTTTACTGGAGTTTTACCGTCAAGACCGTCTTTGCCTACGATTTTGCCAAGATTTGTTGAATCTCCATTCGAGTATGTAATTACAAGTTCTCCACTTGCATTAACTTCGGATTTTGCAATACCTACACCATCGTTTCCGTTCACACCGTTTGTACCTTGTGACGGTTTATTTGTATCTGTTTCGCCAATAAACCAATTGCCGTTATCACCAATATGCGGAGTAATTCCGTCAGCACCCGAAACACCATCTTGTCCTTTTAGTTCACCATTGTTGAATTTCTGTTGGAAAGTTTCACCATCTGCAAACGAAATATCATCGGCAGTATAGGTTTGCTTGATGTTCAAATCTTCAAGCGACTTATCTCCATTAAGTTCAACGCCATTGATAGAAGGTTTATTGTCCAAATGTGCATAATCACCGTCAAACTCTTTAAGTGTTCGCCAAATAGTGTTACCGTCATTGTCTATAGATAATACCTGTCCGACAACACCGTCTGTAGTCGGTTTAGAGATAAAATTTTCTAAGATGTTAAAATCATCAGTGCTTTCAATCTTGGTGTCATCTGGTGCAAAAGAAACCTTAAAATTAATGCCTGAAAATCTTACATTACCTTCAGGAAACTGTAATTCTACAATACCTTTTAGTACACCTTCAGCCGTTGTCATCTGTAAATACAAAGGTAAATAAATCAAACCTTTATCTTTATCTACTCTGCACTCAACACCTACTTTGTGTTCGTCTGGTTTCAATCCATAATAGATGGCAAGCGTACATTCTGAAAGGTCGATATCAGCACCGTGATTCTTAACCTCAATCTCAAACTCAGTCACACCGTGTTCTCTTTGTGTGATTGGTTCAAGAACCTTATTAATATAAGCACAGTCAATACTTAAATGTCTAATAATCATATAATCACCACCTATTATTCTGTAAAATTAAATGTTGTATTTCTAACACTTGTTTGCGAAATCGTATTGAAACAATCAATAAATCTCTTCTTGAGAGGCTTGGCGGAATAGTTTGTATTAAATGTCAAACTGAAATCTGATACATCATCATAATTTATATGGATTGAAAGCAAAATAGGGTACTGCCAATCACCGTCTTTTACTTCAAGAGATAGTGCTGTACCAAGTGTTAAATCTGCAATGTTATCCTTCATTTCAGGAATTGCCAATATATTCGCTGACTCAATCTCAAATTCGTAACACTGCTTACTGAGATAATTGTCATGATCAGATTTAGCTTGAACCATCACTTCTTGCAATGTTGTTATAATATCATTAGCGGAATAGGTATCACTAAATACAACATTGTCATTTGTCCAATCTCCTTCAGTAATGTAGTTTTGAAGTTCCAAAATTTCAGCAGGGGAGAGGATTGTTACAATACTGTCTTTGTTTGCTTGCAATGCCGTCTTGTAGTTTAGTGTAAACTTTTTAGCTACTGTTTGCATCTTGTTATAACATGTGTTATATTTGGTTACTGCGTTATCATAATCATTTTTTGTATTCCAATATGTCTCTGCTGCCGAATACAATTTTGTATATAAAGATTTGGAGTAATAGCAATCGTAATTGATGTAATCGTATGGTGGGTTTCTCATTCCACTCGGAATACGCACATGGTCATCTACAAGAACTTGATAAGCATAACGCAACTCTCCACTTGAAGAGTTAGGGAGCGGTTTGTTACTAAACCCATATTTGTCTATTAGATGTGTATTAATTGTATCTGCGACTGTTAAGTATGTTGTTAAAGCTTTTGACACTTTAGAAACTTGCTCTATTTTCTTCTTATTGCACTCAATCAATAATGCCCCGTTATTAGCATATTTTACAGACTGTTTTTCAATGTTTGTTTGCCACACCGTAAGAGCTTCTTTTAAGGTTCTATTCTTAGTGTCATCAGCCACATAATCTAATTGATTTTCAATATTACTAAAATTGTACAATATATTATTTCCCGTAGGGTTGATTAACCCTAATCCGTATTGATCGTTAGATGTATGCACTCTTAATGCACTAATACACCTATCATCAGTTGTGTGAATATTCGTATTTTTGATTGCATTTTGCCATGTTAATATCGTCTTAGAATGAGTACCCAAATATTTGTTATCAGTATTATAATACCGCCGCTCTTCTGTCTCTATGTTTCCATCTATTATATTAATTGTCATATTTTCTGAATCAAAAATGAAATAGCATTGGTATGACGAAGCGATATCATTATTTAAAAAAGTATAAACATTTGCATTATCAACATCGTCAAGTGTTCTATACCTAACACACACGGCTTGCGAAACATATCCTATTTTCCACTGTGGAAAATAGTCAAGTATTTGATTCAGCAATCCTCGGACAAACTTTTGTTTATGTCTTGTGTTGCCATAACAATCGTAATACCAATTATCACTGGTAACAAGGTCGTTAATATGATCAGGCACAAATAGTGGTAATGTACTGTTTGATAAAGAAAACGCTCTTTTTGATAAAGTCATCTCATAAGACTGGGCTGTTACTTTTAGCACAGCATTACTTCCGTTATCATTTATTTCTTCTGTGTTAGTAATAACCCACCATACATTTCGTATGCCATAGTTTTTATTTTTATTTGTTTCAAAGTGTGTACACAATCTTTCTCTTGAAAAGATTTGCACCCAAGAGGCATTGGGAATATATGTACGATAAGTATTGTCGCTATATGTTGCTTGACTACATACAAGACTTATTCGGATATACCCTTCGTCAATAGTATCAGTATTGTTTTCAACATTACCATCGCTATCCTTTACTGTAAAATCTACATATCTTCGGAATGGTTGTTTCGATGATTCATGATAATAATTATCATCAGATTTAAGCCAGCTATCTGCGTTAGCTTCCTTATAGTAATGAATTTTAAATGAGTACCGCAGAGTGTCACCGTTAAAACATTTTGTTGCAATAACATCGCCTTTATGCACAGGTATAAAGCTTTTACAGGCTAAATACTGGTAAGTATACCATCCTTGCTTGTACAAGTCTAAGCTTTCTGAATAATCTTCAAATACCCCATCATTAATAGTGCCACCCCACACCCACTCGTAACCATATGTAGTGCCAATATCAAAAAGCATAGTTTCGTTTTTAATATTGAAATTGTTAATTGCTGTATTAACATCAAACGATAACTCATAATCTTTTCGTGTACCTCCGCCTTTTAAATTATACAGATAATCTGCATAATAACTTTCTCCTGTAAATTTAAAATACTCAGTTGAATCATTGAGATACAAAAGCATATCAGGCTTTAGATTATCATAATTAGGATTATCCATCCAACTATTGGTACGAGTGTCATAAACTTTTTTGGGTACTTCAAAACTCATTTCCGAAGCTGTCCCAAAATTATAATCAGCAGTCCAATTGTGTATATTTTTGACATAGCCAAGTGAGGTCTTTTTATTCTGTCTATACAACACCATGTCGGGAGTCTCTTGTGCGTAATTTCGTGTTTGCATCAAATACCACCCAACCTATGCATTGTAGTATACTTTAAAACTAAGCTTTTATCGGGATCGAAAACATCGTAAGCATAATTATGTGTAGCATCAGTTTTATCTGCGGATTTAATATATAGATAAATCTGATTTTGACCATTGCCAAGCCAAAATAAAGATACATAATCGAGATTATCTTTAATAACTCCGTTGTATTGAATGAATGGGGGAGTGAGTGAATGAAAAGTTTTTTCATTAGGTTCTTTCATTGTTACCATTCCATATTTAGTATCCAGTTCATATACGGCATCTTTATTTGTATGATAATTCACATTCGCATCGAAAACGAACATAGACTTATTAAGTTTATTTCCAACATACACTCTATAATTCGATAATGTGTAATCTATTTGATGTTCTGTCCAGTTGTGTCCGATCTTTAAATCAATAATAGGACAAATTTTGTTATTGATAGGTTGTCCTTCAATATCAATTGTAGTTTCAAAAGATAATGTTTGTCCTGTATTTGACGGTTTAGTTGCAACCCCTTTAAACTCAACTTCATTGTCCTGATACCAAAATCCACTATCATTTTGTACCTTACAACGCAAACCTCTATAGCCTCGTGCATCGGTAATATCACTGTCAGGAATAAATAATGCGTTGAGGTAATAGTCGGATGTGTCGTTTTGCAAGTAAAGTCGTTTCCAACCGTCTTGTCCGAATAACCAATTTTTAATTTCAATCATTATTTCGGCTGGAATATTATCTTCCGGACTAATAATTTCAACTGAAAATTCAAGTGGATGTTCAGCATAATTAAGATTGTATAAAAGCTGTTGTGCATTATGGGGGAGAGTCACAGTAGTGGGTTCATATTCGCCTCCACTTGCAAACTCATCACTGTCGTCGTTTATAAAAGCTAAAATTAAATTATAATCACCTGAGTATATATCATTATAGGTAAAATAACAATCTCTATACAACCAAAACACCTCCTTAATAAAAACATAGATAAATATATAATCTTACTTGTAAAAATAAAAATATTATGGTAAAATAAAACAAAAAGGGAGTGAAAAATAATGAATGCAAATAATACTAAAAACAATAGTGGAAAACTGATTGCCATTGGCATTGTGGTGGGCGTAATACTGTTACTTTCATTGATTGGCTCAAATTGTTCATCAACTTGTATTGAAGATGGATGCGACCGACCAAGAGCTAATAACAGTTATTGGTGTACTTATCATGAATCAATACATTATTTAGCTCACGAAATGGAACAATCTAAGTAACACAAAAGGCTGTCAAACGACAGCCTTTCTTTATATACAACTAAATATGCCTGTTATTTACAGTATATGACATAAGTCTTTTGATAGTGTTATTCATAATCTTTTCGGATTCTTTGTGCAGTGCATTAACAGTAGCCTGAGTAGCATCACCCTGTACATTAATGTTGATAGTAGGGGAAACAACAGTTGATTTATTGTTCACTATATTCGGTGTTATTTCAGAGCCAAATTTCTGTGCAAAATAATCAGTTGGAGCTGATGCAAATTCAAACAATTCATTTGTCATAGCTTTGCTAAATACAGGGTTGCCTTGCGGTAAGATTGTATATCTGCCATTACCAAGAGATGTAGGGATAAGTTCTGAACCAATGCCCTCTTCGTCAACAATAGACAAACCACCTTTGGCTGATTTTGTACCAGAAGCATATGCTTTCATTTTAGACCATAAAGAACCTGCCGGTAGCGCTCTTCCGCCATACCAGTCTTTACTGATCCGACTTATGAAATATGTTTCAGCATCCTCTTTGTTCGTTAGGTTGGTTTTATACACTTTGCCGTTATAGGTAATTTTATACCCATGACCTGTTATACTCGATGGTTGTATTTTAACTGAATCAATCTTTGCTTTAGTGGTCTGCGCAGAATTGCCCAACTCGTCAATTTTTTGTTTCAAACTATCAATTCGAGAAGTGTAGTTGTCAATGCTTCCTGTCACATTAGCAATAGCAGAGTCTACATCGTAGATACGAGATTGTAGTGTATTCATTAAATCCATAACATTGAGCTGTGCAGTGCCATATTCATAAAGAGCACTTTGAGCCGACTGCCACATATGGTTAAACTCAGCCTCTGTGGTTGTAGTGTAATTTTGACAATACCACAACAGGTTGTTATACAATGCGCCATTGTCATTGTCAATCATATTACATGCAGCTCTGTGTAAAGACACCTCGTTGTTTAAGAAATCTTGAATAGTTTGGATTTCATCATCATAATGCTTATCTGTCTCTTCTTTCAGTTTATCCAAAGCTTCTTTGCGAGTATCGTACTGATAGTCTGATAGATAATCATATAAGTCTTCTCTGGACTCAACCAAATCATCAACATTTTCTTTGTGAGCTTTTTTACCTGCGGAACTATCGTCCAGTCCAGTAATAGCAGCAGACAATGCGTTTGAAGCAACAGCATTTTCTTTCTCTTTGAGCTGTTTGTTGAAATCAGCTTCTTCTTTTTCTTTGTCAAGAAGTTCCTGTTTCTTTTCAATAAGCTCATCAATTTTATCTTTGCGTTCTTGTAACGCATCTATTTCGTTCTGCTTAGTTTGCTTAATGTATTTTTCTGTCCAATCGACTAAATCTTCAATTGCAGATAAAGCGTCTTCATAACCATCCTTGCTATCTTCTAATGCCTGCTTTTTGTTTTCCAAAGCCTCTTTAGTTTTTTCTAAAGCCTTTTCCTCGTTTTCAAGTGCCTTTTTATGTTTTTCTGTAGCGGATGTGACTTCATCAGTAGTAGTTGATAAATCGCTTAGTGAAGACTCATAGTAGTCTATTAAAGCCGCCTTTTTACGCCAAGCACTTTCTGCTGTAATTACAGCTTGTTGATATAGGTCGCCTGTGCCTTGCTCTGCATCTTTTACCGCCGCTGTTGCGTAAGCTTCTTGCCACTTAGCATCTGCTAAATTTAATGCCGACTCAGTTGCACCCTGTTGATTTTTCTTTAAATACTCAAGCACTTGAGTTTCGTTTTCTAACTGGTTTACTTCGTCCAAAGACGCTTGCAAATAAGAAACCTTAAGCTTTTCCAACTGAGCCTTTGCCAATTCTCTGAACTTATTAGAAGTTAAATCTAATTCGCCTTGCTCATTGATAAGCATATCAATGTACGAACTATCTAATGACAATAAAGATTGAAGTGTAGAAAAGGAGAGTGCTCCGTTTTCGCTATACTCAGAAATAGCCGACTTAACGGTATTGAAAGCTGAAAAAGTTGACTCTAAGGATTTATTGGCATCTTCGGTTGAGATCTTGAACGAGAACCCATTCGATGCTTCTGCTTTGATTTTCTCTACTAATTTTTGAACATCTTTTAAACTGTTTAACGCAGCATCGCTGTTGTATATCTGTTTAATGGTACTAAAATCAAGCGTAGATAAATATTTATTAACATCTTCACTTAACTGAATTTTCTCTTTAGAGTCTTTTCTAATATTTGTACCCGGAATGAACCCACCTTGCAGATTGCCAGCTACACGCTTTGTAATATTCGCAATTGCTTTATTAATATCCACATCGTCAGCAATTTCTACATCAGAAAACAACATTTTTACAAAAAGTTCTCTTGTATCGGCGTTCATTCCATCAATGCCCGACAAAGCATTGATAACTTTATTATTAAGATCTTTAAAACCTGAGACATCTATTTTTCCGCTTTTAATATCATCTATTTGGGCTTGTACCTCGTCCAGCGTATTGGTTAATTCTGGATTCTTAAATGCTTTAACAATACTCGATACAGTTTGCTTAACTGATTCTAAATTGTCTGCTGTGCTCGCTTCAGGATCAATAATCTTACTGTAGAAGTTATCCCATGTGGCACTATTTATATATTGTTCAATAAGAACTTGACTTTTACTATCTAATGTGCTAAACTGTTCATCAGTATAGTGAATATATGCATCAAGCACAGGCTTAAAGCTGTTGTTTACCAAATCGTTAATTTGACGATTTAAAGCTGCCTTGTAGTTTTGAATTGACGAGATGGCAGTTGATATGTCTTTATCTTCGATTTTATAAATTGACTCTCCAGTGCTTTTATCGTAACGGAGGATATCTTCAATACCAGCACCCTTAATAATAGTGTCCAAATTGTGCATATCTGCCCACATCAGAGAGATATCTTCTTTAGATTGTACTTTTTTTACAATTTCGTCAATATTCTTGAGTTGGGTGAGATAGGTTTTATCATTCCCACCAAATATTCCCTGATTCGTAGCAATGTTCTCTAACGCTTTGCCGAAAGTATCCTGCTCTTTAGACACGATAGTTTCGTAATAAGCATTCTTTTCATCAGCCATTGCCTTATTAAGAGCTTCGACATTATTTTTACACTCTAAGATAGCGTCATTCTGGGCTGAGTAACCTTTTACCAAGCCCGGATACATCTGTGCAATCTCATTAGAAAGTTCAATATATCTCTCGTACTGAGTAGAGGTTAAAGAGATATTTTCTCCATAAGAATTAACACCATCAGCTAATTCGTAATATTCATTTTTGATTTTGTTTACAGATGTTGAATGAGATGTATAAGCGTCTTTTTTGTCGTTAATCTCTGTTGTAATTTTTTCAAGGTCTGATAGGTTATTTTCAGCTCTGTGGGTATAGTTATCAAGTTCTCCAAAAGCCCAAGAAATTACACTCATTACACCTTGTATAATAAGCATATTACCAATACCTGCGGCAATATTCTTTAACGAAGAGCCTAATGAAGATAGCTTGCCTTTAATGCCTGAAAAGGCACCAGACATTGATTTAGCATTTTTACTTAAGAGACTCTCTGATTCGGCATAATCTGTGTTGTATTGTATGCCTTTTAATAATTCTTGGTTTAAATCTTTAGTAGCTTCTGCAAATTTTGACTGCTTGAGTATATCTGCTTCATTAGCAGTTACTTTATTTCTTAAAACCTTGTCATCTAAGCTTTCAGCGTAGGTTTTGTATTCTTTATATTTGTCAATAGCCTTGTCAATATCTTGCGTTGCTCTGGCTTTGGCAGCCGTAGTAAACCATCCGATGTGTTTACCATTATCACTGTCTAAGTATGTTTGGAGTATCTTTCCCTTAGACACAATATATTAATAAGAAGGTGTTTTAATGCTTGAAGTAGCAATATGTCCAAAATGTGAAGAAGTTAATTACCCTGCATTGGATAAGAAATGTTATTGTTGTTGGGTTGGTTTTCTTAAAAGACCTCGTAAATTGCTTTTTGAAGTTACAGAACAATTACAGCGAGAGCACTTTGAACGAGATGTTTTGGGAAGCAAAGAGGCTGAATATCTTTTTTGGTATGAAAAATTCCTTAAAGACTGTCCTGAATATGATAATAGTCTATATGAAGAACACTTAAATAACAACAGACGCTGGGATTTAGTGACGAAACAACGACTTAATGAATTATCTTCCAAGCCAACTGTTAAATGTCCATATTGCGGTTCTCTGCGTACTACTAAAATTTCAACAAGTAGCAGAGTAGCTTCATCTCTCACACTCGGCTTAGCAAGCAACAAGATAGGCAAGAACTATCAATGTAATGATTGCAAAGCCACCTTCTAATTAATAATTTGAGCAGTGTTTTATAATACTGCTCTTTTTTTGTTTGTTTATAAAACTTTTCTTTTATATGATAGTCACTGTTGTCTCAGTGTTGATGTGGACTATACAATTTAAGGTCATTTCATATCGTTGAAACCACCTCAAGAGGCTTATAGTCTCTGAACCTCCGCTTATGCGGCTGGATGCTGATTATGGCTTATTACGGCGGTTAGCTTTTGACATACGCCGAACAATAACTTGTTTCTGACTTTCGTCTCCATATGGCATATTGTTCATCACCATTTCCCAGAACGGCTATCATTCCGTTTGCAGTTTAACCTCTCATTTAACGACATACATCACCATTTCTTGATTATAGCACGATTACGCCACTTTCTCGAAATAGATAGGCATACTCCTAAAACCCGTCAATTTGGGTTTACCCTTGTCGCTTCCCATTAATCCTGACAAAACGCCAGATATGGAAAGAGTACCAATGTTTGCTCCAAGATGAGAGAGCAATTCATTAGCTTGTGTTAAAAATCCTAACAATCCAGAGCCAGTATCAACTACGCCTTTAACAATATCACTTGATACTGTTGTTGTTGATAATTCTTGCCACTGTGCCTGAAATTGTTTTACTTTACCTTCAATACTATCTATGTACTTTTCGTGTTCCTTTAATGCAGAACCATCTGAGTTCTCAGAAGTATCTAATGAATTGATTGCTGTACCAATGTTTTGAATTACAGCAGAAGCGTAGTTAGACCTGTTCTTACCGGCGATAAGCTCAAGTAATGACGCTTTATTTTTGTCAGCCAATTCATCCCATACGAGAGCGATATCTTTAAGAATATCATAGGTGCTACGGAATGCACCATTGTCCATAATGTCCACGCCCGAAGATGAAGAAGTTTTTGTTAAAGCTTTGATTTTGTCTTGAAGCTCAGAAGTTGTTGTGCACATTCCTTCCGTATCTTCTCCAGCCTTTTCAAGCTCTACCGACATACCTCTTAATCTCATAGCAAGCACTTTAAGTGCATTACCTGATTCATCTGCACTCTGTGTAACTTCGGTCATTGCGGTCAGCAACGCAATGGTTTCATCAAGGCTATTACCAGCAACAGCCATAGATGCGGCTGAGTTCTTCAAGCCTTCGCCTAAATCACCTGACGAGACAGCGTAATTATTACTCACCTCATTAAGTTTATCGACAATGCTTTGTGCCGATGAAGCTTCCATGTTAAAAGCTTTTAATATGGAAATAATGTCACTACTTGCTTCGCCAACACCATCTAAATCGTCACCGACATTAGCATATATGGTTGCTACCTCTGCCAATTGCGTTGAGTCAGGTATATCATAACCCATACGAGCAAAATCAGCGGTACTTGTAACAAAGTCACTAATAGTAGTACCCAGCTCTTTTGCTTTGCCAGTTGCCGTAGTTAAATATTTGTCATATGTCGAGTCGGTGCTGTCTGTAACTTTCTTAAGCTCCACCATAGCAGTGTCTAACTCGGTCACAATGTGTATCATGTCTTGAACAGTAGCAATAGCTTTGTTCATAGACGAAGTGATAAAATTCCACGAACCATATTTAAGATAGTTCTTTGCAAGTGTGCGTAGAGCGGTTGCACCCATCAATCCAGCAGACTCGGCAGAAGTCTTAATATTTGCAAACTGTGACTGGAAAGATTTAAGCTGTTGGCTGCTGACTTTTGCAGCATCTGATGTTTTATTTAAAATGGTTTCAATCTGTCCAGCGTATGCTTGAGCAGCTTTAGGATTGCTACTCGCAAATTTCATAACCTGCAAACGCAGTGTTTCTACTGCTTTGCTACTTGCGATTGTGCTTTTATTTGCGGTTTCTAAACTCTGACTCCATTTGGTTTCAAATTTATGTAAAGCAGCATTACTCCCAAGTTTGCCAGTTACTTGATTTGTAGCGGTTATTTCTTCGTTAAGTAATTGAAATTTTTGGAGGTAGTCACTAAGTTCGTTTTTTAGATTGTCAGGAATATTGTGTCCGTTAAGTAAAGATGTTGTTTGCTGACGCAAAGCTCGCATATTAGCCAAATATTTATCCAACTGACTATTATTAACAACCTCGCCTGAGCCATTTAAAATATCATAGTGATATCCTTGCGCTTTGCCAGTTGCGTTGGCAGTATTGAGCTTCTCTTTAATATTGTTAATCCTACTTTGAAACTTGTCTATAAAAGAATCATCTGCGCCATTCCATACACCATTTTCAAGTAGTTTTTCACATTCTTGGCGTATATCTTCCAAGTCTGCTTTTGCTTCTTGTAATTGTCCTTCGGGAATAAACGCTACATTTTTACTGCGGTTTTGAATGTCATCATATACTGCATCAATATCACTACGAATCTTTTCTATTTCAGAACGGTTGTTGTTTACAGTATTAGAGATAGAGGTTGATAACGCTTGTGCCTCTGTCGCAAAAGACGAAAGAAGTTCTTTTGGTACATCTTCTCCATTATTCCACATATCGCCAATAATATCTTTTTTAGATATGAGGGTTGTAAGTTGAGACCACGCAGTACGATATTCAGACACAGTTAGCAAGTTTTTGCTTTGCTCTTGTGTTAATTGATTAGTCGTTTGTGATACAAGAGCTTCGGCATCTTGAAACTCCTTTAAGGCAGCGGTGCTTTCTGTAATAACAGTTAATTGACTTTGTAACTCGGAAGCGGATATTTCATTTGTGCGACCAGTAGGAGATACTACACGACTCCCTGTATCAATAAGCTCCTGTAATTCTGCTTTAGTTTTGTCTATAGACTCAGCACTAATTACACTATTTGAATTATGACTCTCAAGGATGGCATATAAGGACTGGGCAGTTTGAATAATATTATTAATTTCATTAACACTCTGTCTGCCTTCTGTATTGATTGCAGTTACATCTTGCGATAATTTTACAACCTTTTGGCTCAAATTGTCTAAATCAGCGACAGGAACTTCCAACCCCTGAGATAATGACTGCTCTAACTGTCTTCCTTCAGAAGCCAAACTTCTTGATACCGTAAGAAATTTCTCAATATCCTGTGTATTTAAAAACTGATATCCTTGTTTTTGAAGGTTTAAACCGCCAATAATGCTTTGGATTCTGCTCTGAATCTGAGCTAACTCTTTTGCGGTTTGTTGATAACTTGTCACATCGGTCGTCGTCCGATTACTATTGTTATTCTTGTTATATTGACTACGAGATGCTTTGACTGTATTTCCAGTAACACCAACCGAAATACTACCAATTGCTTTTTCAATGTCTTTCTTCAAAGACTTCATCGCGTTACTACAGTCAAACTTTTTGATTGTAACTACTGGAATTTTTGGAGGGTTTTGAAGAGATTTTTCAAATAGCGTCTGAACGCTCTTTTTTAATTGGTCTTTGGCTTGTTTGCTCTGATCGGCTTCTATATTATATATTTTAATACCGTCAATAGCTTTAGCTAATTCTCCAACACTCTTTTTGAAAATTTTTTTGTCTTCATTTCTTGTTCCAGCTATCACTTGGACGGAAATACCAAAAATATCGTTTTCATTTGCCACACATACCACCACCTTATTTCAACTTTGCTATAATTTTTCTTGTAATACTTTTTTTAAAGTCTGAATTGTTTAGTTCTGCTCTCGTTGACGCTATAGGATTACGAACCCCCATAAAAGCATATTTTTTTGCATCATATCCGATAGCTCTCCATAAGTCAGAGGTGTAACTATATCTCTTTCTGGTATATCCATTCCGACTATATCCTGCTATCCAACGAATCAATGCGTCCGATGTAGTGGTTGGCACTTGATGAGTAACAACTGAGCGGTTTGGTGTTGCTACAGAAGTTATGATAATCTTATTGCTCTCTTGGGACACATCTTGAATTTGGGAGCTGCTTCCTAAGCCATTCACACTACGCCTTACATAAGTTGTAGGAGTATATGTATCATAAATATCTGCTTTGATATTTTTTCTCAATTTGCCTTTAATATCTTGAGCAATATCGGTTTTTAAGACCTGAGAAGCCGCCTTGTTAATTGCTTTGACAAATGTGTCATACGAATTGAAAGTCTTGATACCACCAGCCCCTTATTTAGCAGAAGGGAAGAGGGGAAGTGGACTGTTGCTTGGCTTATCTTCTTCCTCTTTGATAATGTGGTTTACCATATCCATCATCTTATTGAGGTCTACCTTATCGCCAATAGACGATATGTTTTCAGTTAATGCTTTAAACTGATTCATAATTAATGCAGTTTCATAGGTCTTTTCGGAGATTTCCTTTTTCTGCATATATTCAATTCTCTTCTGAACACCTTCATATATTAACGCCAATTCTTTTTGATTGATTTTACTTTTAACAAACTCTGCAACACCTGTTTCTGTTACAAAAGAATACATTTTTTCAAAAACAGTAGGAATTGCAAAATTTGCATACTCTCTAAGAATCTGCATGTCAATCAATGTAGATGTGATTTCGGGAAGGTATCTATTTTCTGATATATCAAATACAGTTTCCGCTACTGTACTACAGATATTTGAAAGGCGTACTGCTCCGATACTATGTTTAATTCTTAAAGAGATGTGTTCTATTTCGTCAGGCTTTTTATCGTCTGTTGTTACTGAATGAAATACATAATCATAAAACTTTGGCTCATTTTTTTCTGCGTAATAAATTTTTCCAAAAGTCATTACTGGAATTTCTTTATAATCCTTTTTTTTATTTGTGCTTTTTTTCATATATAAAAATCCTTTCATTCCTTGTGCTGTATATTAATATTATGTACAGCGTAATCTCCGATACAGATAGCATCTGAAATGTTATCGTTATCGGTATCAATGTCATATTTATTCTTTACATACTGCAATGATAGTATTTTACTTTGCTTTTTCGCTTTGTTATCGTTAGAAATAGTTGCAGTAATTTTTGCTTTAATTTCTTTACTTGTTCTGCCTCTTGCGTTACAATAATTTTGCCACACAGAGGGTGATATGAGTTGATATAAATAATGCTTTTTTTCACAGAGGTTAATTAATACGCCTTGTAATTGTGCCAAATTTTTAAATACTGATACATTAGCTCTCAAATTAATGTCTTCAAGAAACACAACTGAAATCTTTCTCTTTGTAATAAGTTGACTAATATACTTTTCAATCTCACAAACAGCCTCTGAAAATGTGTATTTACCATTAGGAAAACTAAAACTGCCATAGTCTACAAGCTTTTGCTTTTCGTAGTCATATATCGCCCAACCACCGTTGCGAGCCTGATCAACCGCTAAAATTCGCATTTTATTTACCTCCTAAAAAGAATAGGGAAGATAAGGGAGAAAATCCCATCTTCCCTATAAGAACATCATTTCTGACTACTATTATCTTCGTCAGTTTTCTTTGTAATTGCTGTTTTTCCTCGCTTTGCGGTTGCTACTCCATTGTCAATAACATTACCCTTAATAAGTACATCCCTTATTTCTGGCATCATGGATTGTGTAGCCTCTTTACTAATCTGTGCAAACTGTTCTTTGAGTTCTTTCGGAGAAGCACCGAGACGCATATCCTGTATAATCGAGTAAATTTGATAGTGTTCTGGCGTATCGGCAACTGCCCTCCATCCACCATATTTAGAACAGTTCACACAAGCTTCATATTCTTTACCACAAATGAGGCACTTTCTGATAGCCATAATTATGCCTCAGCTTCGTCTTCGGGAATGACTACATAGAACTGTTCTTTATCTTTAGAACAATAGTTAGTCATACCTTCAAATTCGATAGGCTGTGTACCATCTGGTTTAATTTCGAGTGAAAAATTGTTAGAAAGCTTTGCTCTTTCAAATACAATAATTGTATAAATCTTTGTTGATGGATCGCAAACATCATGACAAATGCTATCAAGAACAAAAGTGCCAGCCTTAGAAAAGTTATCACTTGAGTTGGTAATCTTAACCGCATTCTCCATCTCACACTTATAGATAACAATAAATGTCATAGGAGAACCGTCTTCTCTCTTAACAGGGATATCATCACCAAGAGTGATAGTTTTACCAGCAATAGTGAAGTTTGTTTTGTTTGTTGCAAGGTCACTCGCTGTGACTGCAAATTTCTCACCAAGACCGCCCTCTGTAGTAAGCGCCCAAATAGCTGTTACAGGACTTGTCGTGAGAGGAGTCCAGTTGAGTGTAATTGTTTTAGCAGTAGGGTTTGCCTCAAGAACATCTACCTTCTTAGTTACAACCTTCTTATCAGCGGCACCAACTTCTTTCTTTGTGCCTAACTGGTCAGCAAACACACCAAGATTAATAACAGAGTTAGATGCTGTAAATTTTGAAGTCTTAGTTCTGTCAAATGAACCAATTGTTGCACCGACATTATCTGTAGCATTTACTGCTTCGCCACCGCACTCAAGTGTGCCATCTTTAATCTGATTAGCTGTCCACTCAATATCGCCTGAACTAATGTCCTGCTTTGTAAGACGAGTAACCCTGTCAAGTACAAGATTGTCAATGTTATGCATAATAAATCCTCCTTATAAAATAAAAAGCACTCCCGTTGAGTGCTACAAATTACGCATCCAATTAAGAATGCTTTTATTACTTATTTTCTTTAAATCAACACAGCCACTATAGTACCCAGTCATAATGTTTTCATAGTCATTTATTGCGTTAATACGATCGGCGGCGTCCATTAAAACATAAATAGGCAAACTCCAAACCGTTGAATAACTATATTTAAAATTTGCGTGATTAGTCAACGCAGAAACAATAGGGAGTAGGGTTGACTGTGCTTTCTGGTGCTCTTTCCGAGCGTATTTTTTGTTATCCCTATCTTCATCTACCATGAACCTTTTGGTGGTTGTGTTTCCACCTTTCTCTTCGTGCTTTTTTAATCTGTGAATTTTTCGTATGTAATTAACTATAATTTCGTAAACAAACCTATCAATAATTAATTGAGTATTAGTATCGATTAGTTTAATATCTTGAGAAGTATTATCTTTAACCAGTACCATTCTTTGTAAATCAATATCCTCTTCAAAAAGCAGTGACAAAATATCACTATCTATAGATTTATAAATTAAAGTAAAAAAATCAAAATCATCTACTTCATCCCACCATAAATTAAAACCATCATATAATTCTGATTTGTAATCAGAAGGTGTTGCGCAAATTTTACCTATTTCTGCAAAATATTGTTTCTCGCCAATGTCACATATATCATCAAGCGTTGGTTGTTTTAGAGTTAGATGAGTAGAAATTTTAATAGGTTTGCCTCGATATAGCGTCATCTCGTCTATATCTAAAAAATCAATTGCCTTACTTCTCATAATTTGCTTCCTATGCGGTTATGGTCTTGCAAGGTGTATTCTAACGCTTGTCCGTAATAATCCTGTATGGGGTTAAATTCGTTAGCCGATACGAGTTCTAATCGCCCAAAACCAACATCTGTCATGCCATTAATTTCTTCATCAATATATCCTGCAAGCAAATCAGTGCGGACGCCCTGCAACATATCCATTAACTGCTCGTGTGCAAATATATAAATCATTAAAGATGTCGTTTTTACAGCCGACGAGTTGACTTGTGTTACCCCTGACTGCATTGTCACAAATACACTTTGTTCCTCTATAGTCTCAGGAACATAAGGAAACAGCTTGATAAACGATTTAGCTGGGCTTTGACTTCCTTTAACTACATCTACGAAACTATCTTCATTATCCGTATCTATACATATTAAATTCACAATATTCTGATTGTTTAAGCAACGCTTTTTAATCAATTGTTTAAGAAGTGTCATACCTGTAAAACTATTATGTTTAACATCTTGCATTACGACCACCCCTTAATCACAAATTCTTTTTCTGTCGATAAATTGTATAATGAGGACATAACCCTTAGCGTAACTCTTTTTCCAATAAATGAATATTTAAGCGGAACATAAAGCGTTAAGGTGTGATTGTCGGCACTTGGCTTAATTGATACATAATCTTCACCATTCTCTAAAGAGTATTCGTACCCATTTGAGTTCTGAATAATATCACCTTGCTTATCCGCTATACTAAACGATAGTTCACAATCTTCGTCTATATACAAAACTCCGTCATTACATCCCTCAATACGAATACCATATGGCTGAGAAGTTGGAACATCTATATCGTCTTTGCTTGAGTTATTAATCAAGGTGTAATAATCAGCAACCATTAATTCAGTATTATCATTGGTAGATCTGTTACATTCTTTTAAACCAAAAGTATATACACCTTTACCATTATAAAGCCCCGGCAGTCGGTCAGGTTTTGTAATCTGATATGCCAGTATGTTCTGTTGTGCATCAACATCATCAACCAAAAATCTTTGTCCTCTGTATAACTCTTTAGTTTCACTATCCTTAGCTATAATAAGGTTTAAACGGTTGTCACCAACAGTAATTTCTTTAGTTTCTCTTTCGCCAGACGAATTGCGGTCATTATTGGTAATAATACAATGCCTTTCGATTATGTCACCATTGTTGTTAATCCATTTGAGTGTGTAGTTACATTGCTGTATTTTTGCTCTTGTGTATAACTCATCCTGTACATCATGCGATATAATCAACCAATAATTATCTTGCCATTCTACCAGAGAACCCCTTTCAAACTTTTCGTTGGGGAGAGAGAGTAAATTCTTAATATCATCTCCGTTATCGCTCCTCGTAATGACAGCTTCTCTTTCTTCACCGTTTATTGTTACAGTTACATAAGACAAGTTCTTATTTCGTAATAGTTCAGTTTGTCGCTGCTGCACACGCTCTATCATTTGCTGTCGCTTAGTTTGAGGTAACGAAACATGCTCATTCATATACTCATTCCATAAAGACACAGTTATCACCTTCAATTCTATATTTAAGCTTTTCGCATAAAGTAATCATTTTGAAAATATTTCGTCTCACATCTTCAACGCTACTGACATAAATATTTTGTTCATAATAGCTTAATATAGCAAGAATACGCATAATCACAGCGTCATACCCTGTGTCTTTAATAAGCATATCAAACCCTTTTAACTCTTTAATAATATCTGAGATATGAGTATCTATAAATTCAGAGTTTTGCTCTTTTAAGGGGAGAATTTTAAATATCTGATTAATTAAACACGATAGATAATGCAAATATATTTGTTTGTTCATATATGTAAATCCGTTAAGTCTCCGTGTTCAAAAGAGTAATTATTTCCTCTGTTTTTGAAACATGTTTCAGCCTCTTTATATGCTGTTCTTACACGGTTTAAAATTTCCGCAGGCGAATACCCACTGTAATCTGTTGTGTTAAGTGTGTTTTCCAAGTTGTCTGCGTTATTTGCATATGGCTTAAACCACTGTGCAACCATACCTTCGGTAATAATGTCTACAATTTCGTCTACATCTTCAGCGTTAAAATTCTCTAAAAATGTTCTTGTTGTATCATCTCTATTGTAAAGATTATAACCACACTTTCTATTGAAAGAAGCACATGCTCGTTTTAAATATCCATCACATACTCTTGTTTTTTCTTTATCGCTAAGATGAGGATCTAAAAACTTCCACTCTTTTACTTTATCCAGAAAAACTCTGGTAAAATCATCATAAGAGACTATCATCGGAAACCTCCTTATCTATCGACTAATTTGACACCAAGACTCTCTTCTAATGCCGTAATAACCGAAAGTGAATCGATTTCGTGATTTGCTACTGCATTGCGTGCTTTGTAACATACTGACATCCTCTGAGAGTGGTTTAATTTTGAAACAATTGCTTTAATCTCGTCGGAGGTTTTGTCAAACAATGTATCAAAGCCTTCAACTGTGAGTGCATTGGTGTAATATTTTTCAGCATTAAGTACCTCAAGAACTAAAGTGTCCTCAAATAAAAACCAATTATTAGAAAAGAAGGCTTTATCTGTGGAATAGATTGACTTTACATCTGCAAATGTCAAATCCTGAACATCACCGAACTCTTCCCATATAAATTCTTCGTGAGTTCTTCTGTTCTGTGCAATAAGTTTGCCCTGAAAGCCGTTAATTACAGGAATAATAGCTTCAGGCGGAAGTGTTTTTCTTAATTTAATATGCTGATTTTCCAGAACATCCGTATTTGCAGATGTTTTTGTTTTTGTCTTGGTTGTTCTGCGTGTTGTTGTAACTGCTGTTGCCATTTGATTTATCCTTTCCTTCATTGAAACGGGCGTAGTTAAAACTACGCCCGAATATCAGTATCATTAGTTAGTAAAAGTATATCTACCAATACCAGTGTTTGCGCCACCTGAAAGCACAATGCCAATACCATACTTTTCACCATAAAGGTACTCGTATGTAAGGTCAGCATTTTCTGTCGGGTTGCCAAGAATAATTGTTGATACACCCTCGTATACAACCTTGATAGGCTTATCATCGCCTGCAACGATATTGAGAGTCTTATCGTCAAATACAAAATCAGTAGTGCCGATCTTGTGTCTCTGCGGAGTTGCAAGTACATTAGAACCATAATACTTACCATAATAACCGTTATTGTAAATATCGCTCTGTGAGTCTCTGCCCTGTACGCTTGGAGCAATCCTACGAAGACCAGCCTTTGTGCCTGAAATTGTTGCTGTCTTACCACCAGCAGCAGCCTCTACATGTGCAATTGTGTCAAGGAGAGTATCTTCGCTATATGTACCCGCAACAGGGAAGAAGGCTGTACCACCGAAATCGTCTGCTGTAGCAGATGCCCATACCTTGTAGATATCATCAAGAATCTTCTGACTAAAGGATTCACTTACTCTTGCAATAAGTGTATTAAAATCCACTGTGCCATTAAGCACTCTCTGAAGCTCCTCATAGATTTTTACCATTTTGAGAGTTGTATCAATTGTTACAGTATTATAACCACCAAATCTCTGTCTTCTAACGCCCTGTGTGCCATCTGCAACCTCAGCAACCTGATAGAGAATAGAATCCTGTACTTCAAATGCGTTTACATCACCGGCTGCAATATTTCTAAACTCAACAAAGTTGTTAAAGAAGTCACTCTTCTGAAGACCTTCTACTACAGTGCGAGAAAGAATTTCCTCTACAATTGAGAAGAGCTGACCGCACTTACCGTCTCTAATTCTCTTGTAGTCAAGCTTGGTTGAACCACCATTAGCTTCGACAAGAGACTTTCTAAGAACTTCCATTGAGTCCTTATTTGAATACTTACCAACTTCACCGTGATATGCGTCAACAGCAAGCTGAACAATGCTATTATTATCTGCCATAATACAATCCTCCCTTACTGTACTTCAATTGTATAGAGTGTGTATCTCTTATACTTTGTTTCGTCAACAATTTTGCCAATCTGTGTTGATGCGGCTGTTGCAGTTTCAACAACCTTCATCTTTGTGCCTGCCTGTACTTCTACTGCGTCACCCTTCTTCGGTGTACCATCAAGAGCTTCCGCAGAAACGCTAAAAGTATCACCTGTATGGAAACGGAAACCTCTAAGAGTTTTTCCAGCTTCGTTTGTGTATTTTTCAAGGTTTGTGTCTGATTTAAGTACAGCCTTCTTGTCCTCCTCTACAGTTGTAACAATAGCAAGCTGAGCTCGTGGGGAATTTGCTGCGGGGGTTGTTGCCTTATGAATCTGCTTTTCGCCTGCCATAAGTTCACCCACAAGTACAATATTGCCGTTATCAATTGCTGTAGCTGCACTACCAGAACCCATATATTTCATTGAAACAATAAGTGAACCATCTGTGGTTGCACTAACATTATCGCTGTTATACACAGCATGCTTTACATCAGCCATATAAATGCCTCCTCTATTTAATCTTTGGGTTTAATGCCAAACTTGGCAAAAAGACCACCGTAATCATTTGTGTCATCAATAACACTATTCTTATCCGCTACGCCACCTACATTTTTATCAATACCAAATGCCAGAGGCTTGTCTGTTTTCTTAGAAAAACTCATGCCGTTTTTGCCCATAATTGCATAACATTTCTCTTCAATATCAGAAATGTTCATACCTTCATGCTCGGCTTTCAATGTCTCGTATTCATTAACCCCTGCCAAATTACTGAACTTTGCAAACACAGCGTCTTCCTGTGACTTACGCTCTTCTGCTTCTTTTGCTTTCTTATACTCTTCCAGTTCAGTCTTTTCTGCGGTAATACTTGCAAGACTTGCTTCATACTGTTCTTTGTTTGATTTGAGTGTCGAATAAAACTGAGATTTTACCTCGTCTACCATATTAAACACCGCAGACTCAATCTCTTTGTCGCCCTCTACATAATCAACAATGGCATACTTTTTTCTCTTTGCTGTAGATTCGTCTACCACAACATCGTCACCCTTAAGTTCATAGTTAAAGCCAACGAGCTGCCTGTTTTCGCAATCTGCGTAATATACCTCTTTAGACTCACTGTCGTAGTCCACAAACCAATACTTGCGCACTTCATAGAATGAATCATCATCGAGAGTAATCTTTGTTTTCTTATCATCCATTGCATGGATTAATTTCTGACAAACATCAGACTCCAAAGCAAACTTTCTGCTTTCAAGCTCAGATGTTAAATCCTCGATAGAAATATTTTCAATATCCAAATCACTTACATCTACTGCATAGCTTTTAATCAGCTCTTGTTTCTTATCCATAATATCTCCTCCTTTCTTCTGTGTGCTCTTACTTATTTCTGAGAGCATAGCTTTATAATCCTTCATCATCTCGCTATATTTGTCATGAGTGCCACTTTGAGAATACATTTCGACACATGCTCCTTCAAAACAAGGCTCAACATCTTCGCCTAAAACACAAAAAGCCTCAAATTCAAAATCGTTGATCTGATATACTCCATGCTCGTCCATTTCACCATCTATAATAGAAATCTCCATTGACTCAGATGCACTGTTTTCGGAAAGTAATTTATACACACCTTCTTGCCTTGTCCATAAATAAGCTTCAACACACAGATATTCATGAGTACCACCGCTATCTTCAATGGATTCCCACCAATACTTTGCAGATTCAGGCACTACTCCGATAGGTTCTGTTAAATTAACCAATTCTGTTTCTGTGTCTGTGGTGACTATCTCAACATCGTGTCCACCATAATCCTTTTCTTCTCGTAGATAGTGAGTAACAACAGGACAATTAAAAATTGACCAAATAGCTCTTTCAAATGCTTCTTTCGATATGTATGTCTTATTGCGATTAAGTCCCGTATAAGCCACTTTAATTACACCTTTTGCAAAAGAACTATTAATTTTTTCTTCGTTGTCGTACTGTATGATGTGATTAGGGATACTATATTGAATCGTCACACGCTTTTTATCTTGCTTCACTCTTACTCACCACCTTCCAGATGATTTTAAATATGTAAAAAGCCCCACTCTATAACGAGTGAGGCTTAAAACATTAACTTGTCTGAATAAATACAAGCCACATTTTCAAATAAAGCTTTATTATTTGAGAGTGATGATTTGTTCTCAAATACATATAGTGTTGGGCTTATAGAACATTTTCTCTTATTATCAATAACAGAAATAAGAGAATACCCTGCATTGATTAACAGTTGTTTGTCTTTTTCATTTGTTACATAAATAAATTTCACTACTCTTCGTCTCTTTCCTGAGCAATTTCACCGTTGTCGCTGATTTCTCCTAAATCTTTGGTTGGCGCTCCCGCTTCTCCATTACTATCCGCTGCCTTTGTACTCTGTGTAGCCGAACTGCTCAATGGAACAAACTTATCGGGAATGCCCATAATAGAGTTTTCCAAAAAGTGCATACTGTCAATATCTGACTGGTTAAGTCCTTGTGATGCACAATAATACGAAACCATCGGCAATCCGTATTGGCAGGCTTTTAGATACGAGTCGCCAGCTTCTTTGCGATTGAAACGACTTACATCCAAAAATGATATCTTAAACATTTTTCCATGTGAGAGAGTATGAATGTAACGATTAAGCATCTTTTCAATGCTTAATACAATTCCATAAGTAATTGCTTGGTCTGCTTTTATAGATAAAAGCAAAGCATTTGACGATGCTTTTGCATTGTTAAATAGAAGACTCGAAACACCTGCTGCCGTAAAAAGATGATTCTCTGCGTCTGCTACATTGTCTACATCAGAGGTGTTTGCATGATTAAAGCTAATCTTCTCAACCGGCATTGGAGTTAAAACCGATCCTACTTCATTAGGCAGTACGGAATCTAAGTTTCTCCATATATCTTTAGCCATTTCATAATCCATAGGAAATGAGCCGTCATCATTCATTAACAGTTTCATTACCAGTAACGCATAATTCTCAATTTCTGTTTGTGTCAAATTGAGCTGCTTATAGTCTTCAACTTCATACAATTCACGCAAAAGTCCAACAAAAGGAGGCACTGGATAACTTAAAATATCTTTATTGCATTTGATTGCAAAAGATGTCGGAGCATCCAATAACTGCCATTTATATTGTGTACTGTCTTGCTTATATAAATTATATTTAGTTGTAAATTCAACAGGGTATAGAGGCAGTAATTCCGACCTCGAATCAAAATACTGAAAATTAAATGAGACATCTAATACACCATCTTGAATGGACGCTATGTCACAATAATCAGAGGGAAGCTGCTGAATCATAATATTATCTTTGGTCACCCTCATAGTTCCATAGAACACATCTTCTCGTAAGCACACGGTTAAGATAGTGTCAAATGAGCTTTTAATGTTAAACCCATCTAATGTATGCAAAATCTTTGTGTAATTTTTCTTAATCTTTTTTGTGTCTGACACACTTGATATATCTACATTGTATGGAGACACAATATAAGACAAGTCTGTCAATCCAACAAAATACTGGATAATTCTACGAAAGTGTGAACTCGCCGAATACATGTAAATAACCGCATTGCGTAACTGTGCTTGATATCTATATGGATTGGACAAATATGTATTGATTTCGTCTTTTGTGTACAGAAAAAAGGAAGGTGTGTTTCTATCATTGTTTAGGTCTCGAAGCACAAGCTGATTTAAAGCAGCAAATTTTTGCTGAGTCGTTTTGATCTGCTCTTTATATTTTTTATCATCTTCTGTTCGTTGTTTCTCAGTATGAATTTCTACACTATCAATCTTATTCATTTTTCACACCCTTTCTTTTAACGGTACTTGTACATGTCTGGTGCTCTAAACACAAAAAAGTCTTTTGCCGAATAGATCGTGTTACCTTTTTGTCGTATACTGTCTTCAATCTGTCTTGCTACATAATAGTTATAAGACAAACTTGAAAAACGGTCTTTTCGCATACCAGACATTTCTTTAACTTTAATAAGTTTATTGTTTTCTTCAATGTTGAGCTTTACTAATTCATTAACCAATAGCGTGGTATTTATATACTGCTTAATGATTTTTGTTCGCTCAATAGGACTAAGATTACTATATCCTTTAATATCATTAAGACAGGTTTCTGCATCAAACTCATTTATGAGTAATTTAATACGACCAGACTTAAACCCTTCTCTTAATGCTAATGCACAATCTGAGTTAAATTTAGCACCTGCTTTAATTGCCCAAATAACTTTTGGAGCAGATTTATCTTTACAACGACTTGCCATATCTGGGTTGTTACAGCAAGACAATGGGGGATAGACTACACCAGTTTCAGTGTCTTTAATTTCTTCCACCAGAGCATCGTATACACCAGAGCCAACACCGTTCGCATCAATGACTATATAATCACAATCAAATTGTTCATATAATTTTCGCACAATCAATGCTTGTACTCTTGTCAGTTCGCCCTCAAGTGTGTCGCTGTATATGATATTATGAACAAATCTACCGCCTTTTTGCTTCTGAGGCACACAGCTATTAATAAAAATAGCAGAAGCATCATTCTTGTGTTTTGTTGTCGTTGCCATAAGCGCAATATCAATTGACAAAATACGCTTTTCATCGTGTTGCTTAGGCGGAATAATTAGTTTTTTGTCTCCTGCCAACCTACTATAATCGGGTGGCAACCAAGGATATTTGATTGTTCGTGTTTGGTTTATCACAGGATATTCGTAGAAGCTACCTTCAAAATCACCATAAAACAAACAATCCATTTCCATTGACCATGACACTTCATTGTAATCCGATTCAGCCATATCATCCTCAACTTGCTCTCTCATAAGCAGACCTTCTCTAATTGCAAGCTGATACGGGAAACCACATATAAAACACTTTTTACTATCATCTAACATAGTAGCCGCATAACCCTTTGCTTTTGCATAAGACCAATGAGAACAAAACCATGCTGAAGACATATAAATTTCCTTGTTTCTCTCTTGGTATTCTGGTTTTACATGCCAACTACCATCTGATCTTTGATATTGATATTTTTTCAGTTTGAAAAATCCGGGCTGTCTGGGATTCGATAAGAATTTTTTCAATACAGTTTGAATGACATCCTTTGATACCATTCTAAATTCATCGGTAATAAGAATATTTGCTCTTGCACCTCTGGCAGAGTCTCTCGAAGTTACTACCAATATTTTTGATGTATTCCTAAATTTGATTTCGCCTTTTTCACCTGTAATACTCCAAGATTCAATTTCAGCTCTCAAATTAGGGGCACCGGGCATAATAAGATTTATAATCTTGTCCAAAACCAAATTAGCCTGTTTTCTGTTACCAGATGCAATACATATTGTTGTTCCCGGATATAAAATACATCTAACAACACAAAAAATAGCAACCAAAAATGTCTTACCTAAGCCTCGACAGGCTAAAAACATAAACTGGTTGCATATATTCATAAAACATATAAGTATAGATTGAAATGGTTTTAGAATAATATTTAGATAATCTTCAACAAAGTGTTCTGGGTGTTCTCTGTAGTATCCAGTTACCGTGTTTACTTTATCCATTGTTTCTTGCCGTTGTTCTTTTATTCGGTCTTTGGTTGTAACCGAACTTGTGCTATAAATGCTGTCAGTCTGTGTTGATGTCATCGGCATCACCGCCATCCTTGTCAGAAGGTGCGGTCTTTAATGCTTCCGCAAATACCGACTCAAAAATAGCTTCATCATCTTCACCAGCGTATTCTGGACGCTCAACCCTATACCTATTCATTTCTTCTTCGTACATATGAGCGTACCTGTTATGTATTTTTAGCATTTTACACAAATGTCCGAGAAAATAAGTTGTAATATACCAAACTAACTGATTCTTGTTTTTACACTCATCTATAGGTTTACGCTCTTCATATTTTTTTATTAATACACCAAAAGTGTTTGTTTCAGCTAAGTCACTTTCTTTTGTCTGGTTAGGCGATATTCCTAACTTGGTCATAATATTACCCATGCTTGTCTGTAGCGAATCAATTTTTTCGTTATGTTGATTTGCCTCTGAGATTCTTAAATCTGTAATACATAACTGTTTGTATAACACTTGTTGTTCAACTGTTAAATTGTGATTGTCTTTAGTGAGTTTTTTGTATAGTGACTTAAGATTAGCATAATTATAGGCTGGATAGCCATATCCCCAAAAGGCTTCGTCTGCGGGAGTTATGCCTAATCTAACTTTTAACTCATCTTCGCTTTCACCACTACCACCAAAATTTAAAGCACCTGACGGCACAGAATCTATCACATCGTCCTCTGTAGCGCTTCCTTCTTTGACTTTTTTGAACTTTAATTCTTCTTCGTCCAGAGTATCGTCAAAAGTTTTGCCTGAGTATTTTAATAAGTTTGCCTTCTCCATATAAGCTCTAAATCTTGGACGAGATGAACTTGTATCTCCTAACAGAGCGTATATCTCAGGAGACCAGTAAACATCAAAGTGTAAACACACCCGCCTTAAAGCTTTCTCTTCGCTTCCAAAAACTTCTCGATAGTGATTATATAATTCATCGACACAATCTTTACATACCGGAAAAAACTTTCCGTCGCCTTGCCATAATGGAGAAGAACCTCTTGAAAATGCTTTGGCTCTTTGAGACTCTGTAAATTCCTTTTTGCATTTCTTGCAGCGATATACTGGTTTAAAGTCAATACTTTTTTTTGGTGGAGCGATTTTACTAACTTTAGGCAAAGAATCACTCCTTATCGTGATTTAATTGTGTGTTTAAAGACAAGGACGCTGTAAATTTTGCACATCTCGATGCTTCGATGTTGATAATTTCGTGCGTGATAGGATTTGTTCCTCTTCGAGCCTTGCCCTCATTAACATAAAAAGTACCAAATTTGTGTATCTGTACGGGTTGACCAGTACATAACATTTCTGCAACGCAATCAAAAACATCTTTGATTACTTCTTTTGCGTCCTTTTTTGTGTAGCCTTTATCGGCTAACATACTAATTAGTTCTGTTGTTTGTGCCATTATTTCTCCGTTTCTTCCGTGTGCAATTTAGATATTGCACTTGTCTTTATTTGCTTGTAATTTACTCTTGTCTTCTTTGATATAAAACCTACGAGTAACATCCGTGCTTTTGTGATTAAGCAACACTGATACCTCTTCAAGCGACATACCAGCATTTTTATATGCTGTTGCTCCGCTATGTCTAAAATCATGAGGATGTAATGTTGGAACTCCAATCATTTGACCAATCTTTTTACAATAGTCACTTAGTGTTGATACGGTCGCAGGGGTGCAAGAACCACTCTTTCTATGAGCTGATACAAAAACATATCCACCATCTTCAATATTGTTCTCTGTTCTGTATTGTTTTAGATTTAGCAAATATTCTTTAGCTTCTTCGCTAAAGAACAATTCAACAAGATATCCTTCTTTTTCAAGAACATCTTTAGCCACACGACTATCAAAATCAAGCTGTTCCCATCTTATGTTTGCAATAGCATTTATTCTTGCCATTGTGGTCAGTGAAAAGATAGCGTATGCTTGCATTGTAAGTGCTTCGTAATACTGCGTGGGCTTAGTCTTTCTTTGTTCCTTAGCCTTTTCAACATTCTCTTGTAGCTTTTCTCTCATAAACTGAATTTGCTGTGTAGTAAGAAATGTTTGTGCAACAACCGCCTGACCTTCTTTTGGTCTATCTATAAAACTCATTGGGTTTTCATCAATCAATCTTTTTTTCTTTAAAAATAAAAAGAATGCCGATATACTTGACATTCTTCTCTTAATACGATTTGTATTATTGCCTTGATCTTTGCAATAAACGATAAACTCAGAGATATCTGAATCATCAATCTCTTTAACTGATTTATTGTCTTGATAATCGTATATATAAATCCACCAGTTAGCTAAATCGTTATAATAATTATAAATCGTCTTTTCCGAAAGCTCTCTGATTTTCATATCTAATAAATATTTATGATATAGTTTGAGTGTTTCGGGATTGATTTTTTTTAGCTTCTCTTGATTTAACATACATATTCGTTCACTTCGCTTCGGCATATTTCACCACCTACTCAAAAATAATATTCACTTCGTCTCCTTCTATGTATTTAACATATTGACAAAAGAAACGAAGGGATCTACGCATTGCCGAAAGTCTTTGATAAGACACTCCTCGTTCGTGTCTCATATATTTAATAAAGTTATTGATGTCTTCACTTGTACACTTCGTAAAAGACTTATTTTTGTTAAAATGCCATAGCCACTTAAGAAACATCCGTGTGTCGTCAACATAGTGCTTTACAGTGGCAGGAGAGTACGGTTCATAACTCAAATATGTTTCAAAGTTATCCATTAGTTCTTGGTTATATGCACACATTTTTTCTTTATTAAACATATAACCACATCCTTAATTTAAAGACATAAGTTTGGTTTTCTCACGAATAGCGTGACCGTGCTCATCGAAACACATATATACAAATCCTTCTTTCTGAGAATTAACCAATCTTCCTTCGCTATATTTCATTTTTCTTGTTTCACAACAAGCTCCCTGTTCATAGATTGCAGAATTTCCGATGACATAATACCCTTGACGATGAGTATGAGCCATAACAATATTTCTAAAATCAAATCCCTCGTTGCGAAAATAATACAAAGCTTTTTCTGCGGTTTTAAGCATTACTGAAGAGTATGCTCGTGGATGACAGAATACCGTATCACCAAACTGAGAGTACCATTTACCTGTAAATTCAATTTCAATGTTGCTATCTTTGAATACATGCGTCAGGGGAGAATACTCAGTTTTCGTTCCTATTTCGTTATCATAATCAATAAATCCGTCTGTGAAGATATAATCAAGTACAGATGACGGCATTATGTCGCATAATTCACTGTTTGTCTTTTTTGCAATATAATCACCTATTCTCAAATCATGATTGCCGTTGTTTGCAATTACCTTTTTTGGATTCAACAAATGAATCAGGTCAATTAAATATTGTCTTGCTCTGATAAGTTCTTTGGTTATGCTTACATATTTCGACTTATTCGTAAATTTTGACAACTGGGCGCAATCTACAAGGTCTCCATTTAATTGCAATATATCTACACGACCTATGTATTTCTCAAATGTGCTAAGAGGCTTACAATAAGGGAAATGCAAATCCGATATTGAAAGAACTCTTGTACTTACATTATCTTGATTTTTATAATTATAATAGTCATATACACCTGACGCATATTTTCTAAAGTGGTCAGATGATACGCTCTCGCCAAGCAGGTTTACAATTTGAGACCATTTCAAAGGAAATTTTGTGCCATTTAGCTCTCCGTTCTTTTTAGCTACTATTAGCCTGATTTTCCATTCCTCGTGGGTTTCGTCTGGTCGCTGTAAACACCAATTGTCTATATATTTATTTGTGTTAGCTTTCTGCATAGTAAGACGCTCAACCCTTTCGTCTCTGTTTAGAGGCACGATTTTTTGCTTTAAGTATTTTAGCTGCCTCAATATTTGTGTCTGCAATCAAACGGAGATATTCGGTCACTTCTGGCAAATATCTTCTGTGCCTTTTTGCAGGCTTTCCTCGTCCTGTCTGGGGAATCCATACATCAGGAAACTCTGAGCGTATAATCTGACTCTCTTTTTTTGTGATTGTAATAATTGTAAAAACTCCTTAAATTCAATTTATCACTTGACTTGCAATGCAAGAAATGATAGTATATTATGGGGTATTGTATTGAGTCCCCCTATACAGCCTAACTCGCAAGACAAAAAACCGCATAAAATTCGAGATTTTTGGGTGTCCGAATGCCAAAAAAGGGCGGGAAGTACCCCAAAATTGCAAAAAATCACCCCGATTATGACTATAATCGGGGCAAAATTTTTATGCTTTTTTAAACCTAACCCCAAAAAATTCTATATCTCCTTGTTCACACATTTTTAATTTTTGTACTGGGGTTTTACTTTTACGCAGAAGATATAAGAAATCTTTAGGTAGGGAATAGAATAATATTTTAATCAATAGGCGGTATATGTCTTTGTTTGCTGGTTTCTCGGCTTCGTGTAGCAAATAACTCATTGTACTTAAACCAATTCTCTTATAAGACACATATGTCAATAAGTCTTGATAAATTTGTTCTGACTGCTCGTGTTTTTCTATATTCGATGATTCTTCTTTTAGCCATACAGCATTTATTTCACTTTGTTTCTTTCTTACAGTGTAAATAAACTCATCAGCTTGCTCTTTATTAATATGTGAAGAGTGAGGCTTGAAATCAATAAAAGAAGTCAAAGGCAACATAGGGTGTTTATCATTACCAACTATACGCTTACGCACTGATTTTTCAAGATAGTCCATAGAGGTATCATAACAACGGTAAGTCTTATTTTGAGAAGTACAATGTTTATGTCTTTTATGATTGGCTTTTTGTTTGCTCACCTCTAACATAAATTCTGGCAGTGACTTGCTTCCGTTTTCGTCTTTGAGATATTTTGTGGTTAGTCGTTCGAGCTCTTTTGCCATTTGTACATCAAACTCTTTTTTAGCCTTATCTATTTCAATATTAGACATTACAGACAACTGACAGATATCGGTATATATAGGTTGTACACTTTCAAACGATGCACCGTTATTAATATTATCCCACATAATACTTGTAAGCACTTGCGCAAGGTTAATAATTTCTCCAATCTTATTTTCACTTGTTTTAATATCCAAGTCTGTTAAGTCATTAACGGTGTAATGCCTCTTGATTTTTTTAGCTTCTACCATATTCGTTGGAACAAGCCATTTATCATAATTTTTAATGGCTGCCTTTAATAGAATGGGATTGTCTGTGATTAATACACTATCTGAGTCAAAATCACAACCATTAAGCCGTTGCAAAACATTTTCTCCTATGCTGTTGATACACAATATCTCTTTAGTGAAGTTGAAGTATGTGTCTATTTCCGGACATTCTTTGTTATAAGCGACCCATACATTGCCTGTACAACAATGAGGACTTCTTGATCCTAATAATTTTTGGTTATAGGCAAATCTTTTTGAATGTATATTACCTATACCCAAGTGAGATGTACCGTCAAATTTACCAATTGATTGTAGGAGCATCTCATAAGGATTTCCTACAAGTGTTGAGTAATTACCAGCTACGGAAATATGACCTCTCTTCATATTATTCTTATAAGATCTAATAGTCTCTCTTACTGTGTCATAATACAATTTAGTATCACAAAACTTGTCATTAATACCAAGCAAAGTGTACACCAAATCGTTTTTAGAGGCTATGGCTTCGCCTGTGAGCGTGTTATTTGTCTGAGCCTTAATGTGATACCTCAAAACAGTTTCGTCCGTTTTAAGGGCTTTTAGATAGTCTTTTGAAGGTTTCAAAAACTCTTCCATATCTTCTTGTGATAACTGTAAGGTATTTAAAAGCTGATAATGGGTTTGAACTAATTTACCGTCCATAATATGAGTCGGCTTTTCGTACTTAACTATGCCAAATTCTGTGTCGAGATTGTCAAGCCATGCTTCAAATGTTCCAAACTTCAAATATTTAATACTGCTTGGAGTAGTTACGAGTTTTACATCCTGTATACATTTAGCTCGTGTATATCCATTAAGCTGTGACACATCAGTAATACCGTTGTCGGCAAACCATCGTTGAAGGTTAGTGTTAAAACAAGCTGACTTAAAAAATCTATTACGCAATAATAAAAAACCTTTATACTGATATTCTCCAAAAAGACTAACATCCATAAGAGATTGCCCATCCCAAATGCTATTACATATCTCCACCTCTTCTGGTTGTGTTTTTAATACACCCTCATCTATACGGGTGGTCATTACTCTATCTGTAAACACATCTTCATAATCGTCTACAAGTAAAATATTTTCGGGCTGAATATACAGGCTTGCAATAGTGCTACTCAAAGGTAACGCTGTATAGGACTCAAATGCGGGCAAATCTATTTCTTGCCCCTGTTTGATAGTTAAACCACACTTAGACCAATTAAAAATCCCTCTATATAAATTCTCATCAATGAATAAGCATTTTCCTAAGCGGGAACTGCCATTGCTTCTTTTATATCTTACATATTTTACTCCATCACAAACAAAACCGTTTGCGTACAAGTCGGCTCGTAAATCACCAACCGAGTGTAACACCTTTATGTTGTTCTTAGCCTTATACATTCCATCATCGTAATAAAAGTATTTGCCAAGTACATCTTTATGTATAGGAAACTCTGTAGGAGTGTCTGTCTGAATAGCAAGCAGTTCACCGTCTTTAACACAGACACAATCTTGTAAGGTTAATTCATCTAAACGATAGCCGAATTTCACATAAATGTTAGCGGTTATTCTATTGTATTCTTTGTTACTGTAATTGAAAGTAATGTTAATAACTTTCTGAGTGTATTCTTTTCCGTTGACCGTACAGGAAAAGCGATTATTTCGGAACACCTTCTTATATACCTCAATGATTTTCGGAAGTTCTTTGCTATGAGGAAGTGTGTTAATAAATTTTCGGTAGTTAATATCTCCGTTGCGATAACGGATGTTATAACCTACACTATCGGGTTTATTATAATGGTTTGCGATAAATACATCTTTAGCATCCAAAGAGAGGATGTTTACTCCGTGTATATAATCACTCAACAACACTCACCTCGCTCTCATACATAAGCGAATATGTGTTGTCTTCATCATTTAGTTCGTGTACAACCTCTGCGTAAGCCATAATACGCTCGTTCATGTCCTCTGTGACCTCCTGAGCGATTATTTCTTCGGCAGAGTAATTTGTACAAGGTAAACTGTTCGTGCCACACAGGTCAAACCAGAGGCATTTACGACAATCCTTCACCTCCTCTGCTGTAAAATTCTCTGTTGCTGTGTAGTTAAATGTATATTTGTTCAATGGGTTGGACTCCTTTATTTATTATTATTTATCCAACCGACCAGTAAATTTCTCATCCTTGAGGATGGGATATAGATGTTAATTTCTTTGTTATCTCTGATTGCGCTTCTCCAGATAAACTGAAGCATTTCACTGAGAGCAAAACCGTCTTCATCGACCGTAACGCCTTTACTCTCTAAAAATCTGACGAGAACAGGGGAGATATACCTATTGACCGGATAGGCAATTGCTGTTCTGTCTCTTAGTTCATTAGATGCTCGTAAGTTACAAGCTATAAATCCTTTTGTGTATCCTTTACCTTGCACTTTAGATTTATACTCTTTAAATGTTGTCCACATACACTCATTAGATTTTGCGTTCAATATATTTCTAAAGAAATTATATATATTTTTTTTAAGTGTAGGGATTTCCTCGCTATGTGTCTGATACCAGTGTTTGCTAAGAAATGTTTCCTTCTCACCAATTTCATTCATTTTTTGATTATCACATATGTGTATAAGATTAGCAAAGTCTGGAATTTCATACTGCACATCGTAATCTACAAATGTAAAGTTTTCGTAATTGTCTCCCTGTATCCACCAATATTTGGGTGTAATTTGAAACAACTCAAAATAGTATGACATTAGAGAACTCTCGTATAGATAGGTAAGAAGAAACACTTTTGAAAATGACCTAAAATTTTCAATAGGAACTAACTGTACGAAGTCATTATTAGCTGCATACAAATTATGATTATTACACAATTTTTCTATCCCTTCCATATAGGTTGTCCCTTGAACAGAATTCCAAGTGGCGCATCCAAAAGTGTCAAACTCACACAATGAAGTGATAAATTCTTTGTCTTTTGCAGACATAATCAACTGACTGATGGGTTCTATAGTTTCGTCAAGAATAAGAGTGTAATTATTGTTTTTTATGAGCTCTCTGATTTGACTGTCTATACTTAGAAATAACGCATGAGTTGTCGCAATATTTTTTCCTTCCATTATAACTCGTTTTAAGTGTTCTTTCTTTGATGGACTCTTTTGAGGCTCTATAAACTCTTTGTCAGAGCAAGCTGTTATCACCCTATCAACTTCTGACAAATACGGAGTACAAAAAATGAAGTGTTCATCTTTAGGTGCGTTATTAATGTAATTAATTGCAGCGGAAGTTTTACCTTGTCCCATTAAAGCGTTTACAACATTCAGTTCCACTTGCAGACCTCCTTTATATGATGTGTATTTCGTTGGTTGTTGTTCGTAATAAACTCTCTCTCCTTTACAAGTAAATGTTTGTGTTGATGTGTGAATTGCCTTTACATCAAAATCACCCCTTTCAAGACTTATAATATGGTGTTCATTTTTGTCACAAAAGCCCCAAACCCCCAATGCCAATGCGGGTTAGCACCATTTTGACAGTTCGGAAATATTACACTCTTTTCAGAACTACCTCTCTCTTATATATTCTTTATTATTATAGAGAGAATGTTAAACACACCGATAAACACTGAGGTTTTAGACACAAAAGCACCTATAAGTGAAATTAGATGCTTTCCATTTAAGTAGTAGTTCCAAAAAGAGCTCCATACCACAGGGTAGAATACATTTGTCCCAAAAGTTTTGCAGACTAAGCCTTTACAGACAAATGTATTGGTCGCTTAATTCTCTCGAACAGCAAGCTTATTCTGAGATTGCCAATCGTTCATTAAGCTCCTTTACTTTAAACTTTACCTTAGAATCCGTAGATAGTAGTTGCAAGAGAGTGTGTCTATGTTCAATAAATTCATTTCCCAACAAGGGAAAAGAAAAACTAAAACAGTAGTTACTCCTTTATGCAAGTGACTGGAAGAGATTAGTAGCTTCTAAATTGCTATTAACTACATAACTGTAATCTGTACCAAGGTTGAGTTTTTTGCAGGAAGCTAAGATTATATCTTGTGTTAAGCCTATATATCTTAATGTAATGGAAGGAGAACTGTGTCCAAACATTTCCTGTAATAATAAAAGCTTATCGTTGCTAAAGTTGCTCATAGCCATTTGATGATAACCAAAGGTCTTTCTTAATGTATGAGTGCCTACTTTTTCTGTAAGATTACATTCAGTTTTTAAGCCTTTAAGAATACTATATATATATTCTCTGGTTAAAGGCTTACCTAAGTTCTTAGAACGGTTGCTGTTGTCACCAGTAAATAAGTAGTCATTCAGAGTTTTGGAATTGTGGTTGAGGAACAATTCTACGGCATCCATTACTGCTGAGTTAATGGTAACTACTCTATTGATTTTTTTTCTTCTTGTTTTTTTTGTTTTTAATTCGATGATAGGGAAGTATTCTTTGAACACTAACTGTTGGTTCTTGACCTCTAATAAGTGATTAAAGGTAAGTAACCTTAAGTCACTGACTCTTAATCCAAAATTGATTCCCAATATAAAAAGCATGTTGTCTCTGTATCTACCTTTACTGATTAAGTAATCAGAGATACTTTTTAATGTATGGGTATCTTTGATAGGATCTACATCGTGTCTCTCATAAGATTCTATATTTTGAATTTCTGAGGGTACTGTGAGTTGAGCTGACGCTCGGAGCTTATTGTTTTGCCTAACTAATTTCTCAGGTTGTATAGGCTGTGAGAAGTCTACATAGATTAGGTTGTTATTCTCAGTTTTCATATGTATCGAACATCCTTTCTAAATTGTTTTCTGAACTAATTGTACCATATATCCTAAAAATGTCAAGTAAAAATGACTTAAAAATCAAAGTTTTTTGAAAAAATTCCAAGTTATGGAAATGCAAGTATATTCATTATTTTTTGTAAAGGATATTTTTATCGGAACAAATTCACCATTTGTATAGGAAATAAATTTCAGGATTTGTAGAGGGAGAGAGAAAAAGAGAAAATAAAAATACGAGATTTTAAGCCTGACTGTGAGAAGAAGTTACTGCAAATATAAAGCATAATTATACAGTCTTAAAATATGGAATATATCCCCCATTTAACATTGTGCAATTTTGTGAATTGAAATTTATACATTATTTTGCATAAATATTCATTTCATAGTATATATATGATTGCAATCATTAATAGTTTTCAAAAATAAAAATGATTTGACAAATTGCAAATAGTGTGTTATCATAGGTACATGGGATATCCCATAGAATACAAAAAATGTTGCATATGCAACACAAAAATCAGGGAGGTTTCATCATGACCATTAAAAAATTTACCTATGCACCTACACACACACACAAGACACATGTACATGCTTGCAAAACTCTACACGGTTACAAGGTTGTAAACCCTCAGCCGTTCGCCAGTTATAGTATAGCTTTGCAAGATTTGTACAAGACTGCAAGCCGCATGTGCGTTAATCATTGTTACCGTCATTCAATCAATCAACCCCGTTTATATGATATCGTTACATATAGGTATGGTGGGGAACATCAAAACTTTGACGACCTAACACAAGTTACCGTTATCGGTATGTGGGAGTACATGCAAAATAATCTATACATAGGCACTTGCACTTCCGACTATGCAGCTTATAAAAAAGCAGTAATACATGCCGGATATAAGGCATTGAATAACTATTGTCAATCAATTAGGGGAATTAACAGTCGTATAGACACGGCGCACAAGACGGTGTACATTGAGGATATCACACGGAATGGGGATATTGTCAATGTATCGGGCGAACTTAATCGTACCATAAAGCACGGAGAAAAATTGCAAGCCGTAGACACTTTGACAGGCGTATGTTACAATATACCATTAATTAATCAGATGTTGACCGCCGTGTTGCCTACTCTCACACCGACACAAAACAAGGTTTTAAAATTAATGTGTCTGAATTATACCGCCGACAACATAAACGATAAACAAGGATATGCAAGGAAAAACAAAACGGCACAAAAACATATAAGAGCCGTTCGCAAAGCATTTCAATGTTTCTTGAATGAAAACAGTTTGACCTTTGACGACTTCATAATAATCAATAAGTCATATACATATACTGACAATGATTTCAAAATGTTGCAATTCATCAAGTCGTTACAATGTGAAAATTAGTTTAATTTATTGCGCCCACTTTTTTGGTGGGCGCTTTTTTTATTTTCGAGAGGAACGGACACCCTCGGCGACACAACAGTCAGAGAGGAACGGACACCCTCG
>ERZ894248.24-NODE-24-length-120312-cov-25.4394_pt1 | contig 120312 bp, 112 predicted proteins | sample MGYA00380300_ERZ894248 | MGnify/ENA primary metagenome ERZ894248 (study PRJEB32331, sample SAMN06328432) | human gut metagenome | biome: human gut microbiome; feature: stool | host: Homo sapiens | collected 2014-03-14 ... | reverse complement strand
TATTGTATCATAAAAAAATCAAAAATAAACCCTTGACAAAAAATTTAAAGTGTGTTTTAATGACTTAAACCGATGAAACGGAAATAAAACTGCAAAACGAACATTTAGCGAGCCGGAGGCGGTGTGAGTCCGGTTGTTACGGTGCAGACAAATGGTCCGCTGAGGGCGCAATGAAAAGTTGCGACGGAGCTTTCACGTTACAGAAAGAGGAATATGTCAGTATTCCGTCAGAGTGAGCGTTTTACGCTAATCAAGGTGGTACCGCAGGTAATTTCCTGTCCTTGTATTTTTACAAGGACAGCTTTTTTATTATACAGAAGATTTCAGGAGGATTTTAAAATGAAAAAGTTTTTTGCAGTTATGCTGTCACTTATGCTCACGGTGCTCACATTTGCATCCTGTCAGAGCACAGGCAAAACAAACAGCACCACGAACTCCGACCCCGGCACAAACAACACCGGTAAGAAGTACAAGGTCGCAATAGTTCAGCTCGCAGACAACGGTGCCTTCACAGAGATGCGCGAGTCATTTATTCAGGAGATGAGAACACTCGGCTACGATGAAGCGCAGATGATATTTGACATCAAAAATGCACAGGGCGATCAGTCCGCGCTCAACACCATAAGCCAGGGACTTAAAAACGGCGACTACGACCTTATAGTTCCGATAGTTACGCCCGCCACAATGTCAGTCGTAAATCAAGGCCTTAAAACTCCCGTCGTATTTATTTCCGTTACAAATCCCGTCGGCTCCGGCATTATGACAAGCATGGAAAAGCCCGATAAAAATGCAACCGGTACCTCAAACATAGTTCCGGTTGACCAGATATTCGGCCTTGCAAAGGAGCTTACTCCCGATGTCAAAAAAATAGGCATACTCTATTGCTCGGGCGAAGATAACGCCGTAAAAACCGCCGCTAAGGCTAAGGATTACCTCTCACAGAGCGGCTATGCCTACGAAGAGGTAACCGTTACAAATTCCTCAGAGGTACAGTCGGCCGCAACCTCGCTCGCCGCAAAGTGTGATGCTCTTTACATTCCCATAGATTCCACCGTACAGGCTGCCATGGAGCAGGTAGTAGAGGCGGCAACAGCCAAAAAGATTCCCGTATACGGCAGCGACCCCGTAATGGTTCAGAAAGGCGCGCTTGCAAGCGTCAGCGTAAGCAACACACAGCTCGGCGAAAAAGCTGCCGATATGGCTGATAAAATCTTAAAAGGTACTCCCGTATCGGAGGTTCCCGCAGTTGCGCTCACGGATTATCAGTATGTCATAAACAGCAAGACCGCAAGCACACTCGGTATTAAAACACCTACCGGTGACAACTATCAGTTCATCGGCGCATAATTTGAGTCTTTCAGGGGTTAGGAAAATTTTCGAAAAGCATCTCGGCGGCAGAGCTTTAACACGCCGCTTTGATTGTCGCTTTCCGAGCATTTTGCAGCCCCTTTAAATTTTTGTTAGGAGGAAAGCTTATGCTTTCTGTTGTTTCGGGCGCGGTGCTGCTCGGCTTTCAATACGCTCTTTTGGCACTCGGCGTCTATATTTCATTCCGCATACTGAACATTCCCGACCTCACCGTTGACGGAAGCTTCACCTTCGGCATTGCCGTCTCCGCAGTCCTGTGCGCTTCGGGTCATCCGTTTTTGGGTCTTATGGCGGCCGTATTCGCCGGCTTTGCCGCAGGAATTGTCACGGGATTTTTACAAACAAAAGCAAAAATTCACCCGATACTTGCCGGAATACTCACCATGAGCGGTCTTTACACAGTCAATATAACTGTTATGGGTGCTCCCAATGTATCTTTGATAGGCAAAAAGAGATTTTATGACGGTTTCGCGTCACTGTTCGGCGAAAACAGCTCGGGGGATCTGCCTAAAATGATTTTGGCGGCGGTAATCTGCGCGATATGCGTAGCACTGCTGATTATGTTCTTTAAAACCGTTCTCGGCTTATGTATAAGAGCCACAGGAGGCAATAAGGATATGGTAAGAGCCTCCTCGATAAATACCGACATAACCACCGTAACCGCACTTGCAATATCAAACGCGCTCGTTGCACTTTCGGGTGCCGTGATAGCTCAAACACAGGGCTTTGCCGACGTAAACTCCGGCAGCGGTATGATAGTTATAGGTCTCGCCTCGGTAATAATAGGCGAAGTCATATTCGGCAAACGCTCGCTTTCAGTAGGGCTTGTTTCGGCAGTCGTCGGTTCCGTAATTTACAGAATGATAGTCGCCTTTGCGCTTGAGACAAATGTATTTTCGGCAAACGCGCTAAAGCTGCTGTCGGCGGTTATAGTTGCCGTAACGCTGTCGGTGCCGGCCGTTAAAAACGCGATCTCCGACAGAAAAATGAAAAGGGAGGGTATGAAAAATGCTTGAAATTAAAAATCTCTCCAAAACATTTTTAAAGGGAACGCCAAACGAGCATAAGGCTCTTGACGGGATTTCATTATCGCTTGATAAGGGCGAATTCGTCACCGTAATAGGCTCTAACGGTGCAGGCAAATCCACGCTGTTTAATGCGATTGCGGGCGAGTTTTTGTGTGACGGCGGTAAAATAGTCCTCGACGGAAAAAACATAACTTACCAAAAAGAGCACATCAGAGCCAAAGACATAGGGAGGCTTTTTCAGGACCCGATGCGCGGCACGGCTCCCGACCTTACGATTGAAGAAAATCTCGCGCTTGTCTATTCAAAAGCGACAAGACACCTCTTTTCACCTGCGCTCAAAAAAAGAGACGTTGAATTCTTCAGAGAAAAGCTCCTAAAACTCAATATGGGTCTTGAGGACAGACTAAAGACAAAAATGGGTCAGCTTTCGGGCGGTCAGAGGCAGGCCGTAACGCTTATGATGAGCACGCTTGTAACGCCGAAGCTTCTCTTGCTTGACGAGCATACCGCGGCGCTCGACCCTCTCACAGCCGAAAAGGTGCTTGACATCACGCAGCGGATTGTGGCGGAAAACAGCATCACAACCATGATGATTACGCATAATATAAAATCCGCGCTCAAGCTCGGCACACGCACAATTATGCTTGAATGCGGCAAAACGGTTCTCGACCTAAAGGGTGACGAAAGAAACAATATGACAGTTCAGGACATTTTGGGACTCTACCGTCAAAAGTCGGGAAAAGAGCTTGACAATGACAGAATGCTGCTGACCGGAGAATGATGTTTCGGAGTAACCGGACGGATATTTCAGTCGGCACAATTCCGATTGTAAAACAAATGCGTTAAACAAAAAGACACGATTTTCATCGTGTCTTTTTTCAATGTCATTTTTCGGCTGTTTCGGGCTTTTCAAGCTTTTTCATTGCGCTTCTGAATCTGAACGCAAACAGTATGAGCGTGAAGGTTACGGCCAAAACATCGGCTATCGGCTCTGCGGTATAAACACCAATGGCCTTATCGGATATTATATGCGGCATTATATAGATAAGCGGTATCAGCAAAACGAATTTGCGCACAACGGCTACTATTATAGAGCACGGAGCATTGCCTATTGACACAAACGCCATCTGGCAAGCTATCTGCGCACCCATAAGGAACATACCTCCTAAGTAAATTCTGAGTGCCTTTGCGGCAAACCCGACAAGCTCCGAATCGGAACTGAAAATTCCGGCAAACGCCTTTGGGAACAGCATTATCGCCGCCCACAAAATCACGGCGTAAATCATATTGACAATAAGCAAAAGACGGTAGGTCTTTTTTACACGGTCTGGATTTCGCGCGCCGTAATTGTAGCTCATTATAGGCTGGGCACCCTGCCCTATTCCCTGTAAGGGAAGCATTGCAAACTGCATTACGCTTGTTAGTATTGTCATGGCGCCGACCGCTATATCGCCGCCGTATTTTAAAAGAGAAGAATTGAAGCACACGGAAATTACGCTCTCGCTCGCCTGCATAATAAATGTCGCAAGTCCCAAGGCAATACACGGCATTATGATTTTAGGCGACAGGCGCATATTTTTGAGCCGAATTTTAAGTCCGGTCTTTTTCGACAGCAAAAAGCACACCGCCCAAACGCACGATACGCCCTGAGAAATTACCGTGGCAACAGCTGCTCCGCGCACTCCCATATCGAAAACAAATATAAACAGCGGGTCAAGCACTATATTTGCCGCCGCGCCTATTATAACGGTGAGCATACCTGTTTTTGCAAAGCCCTGAGCCGTTATAAACGCGTTTAAGCCCAATGTAAGCTGAACAAAAATCGTTCCGACGGCATAAATATCCATATAAGCCGCAGCGTAATCTATTGTATTTTCGCTCGCGCCGAACATCAGCAGAAGCTTTCTGTCCCATATAAGCAAAACGGCAGTCAGCAAGACCGATAATATAAGCTGAAGCAAGAAACAGCCTCCGAGTATTTTTTCTGCGCCGTCCTTATCGCCCTTGCCGAGACTTATCGAGGCTCTCGGTGCGCCGCCGGCGCTTACAAGCGCCGCAAATGCCGAAATTATCATAATTATAGGCATACATACGCCCACTCCCGTCAGAGCCGCGCTGCCCTCACCGGGGATATGCCCTATATATATGCGATCAACAATATTGTAAAGCATATTTACAATTTGCGCAATTACGGTAGGCACGGCAAGGCGAAACAGCAGCTTGCCTATTTTTTCCGTTCCGAGAAATTCTTTATCCTTATCCATTGTGTCAACTCCGTTTCAAATCAAAATGTTCCGCAACATTTGTTTCCATTTTATCAAGCAACGCGGAAAATGCGCTGCGCTCCGCCTCGGAAAACCCGCCGTAAAGCGTATCAACAAAGTTTTTTTGAGCCGATTTTCCGCTTCTTGCTATCTCCTCGGCAAATTCCGTCACCGACAGTCTCACAGCACGCTTATCCTTGCACTTTTCGCCGCGCAGCAGCCCCTTTTCCATAAGCGATTTTACAGAGATTGAAACGTGCGACTTAGGTATGTGCCGCATCGAAACTATCTGTGCCGCAGTATTATATTGCGGATTGTTGTAAAGAAACATCAATACACCGAATTCCATATACGTAAGCCCGTACTTTTTGCAGACGGGCAAGACCGTATCCTGATACAGTTTTGCCGAGTCCGACAGAAATTCTATCGTGGTCATCACATCACCTCAATTAGTTCTAAATTGAACTAATTTAGTATAACACACATTATCCATTTGTCAACATGAATTAAAAAAAGCGCCGAACGCCCCAAAGAGCGCACGACGCATATTCTAATTTGAGTCGGCTTAAAATTTAAACAGATTAAGGCCCGTAGCATCGTCATAAAACCTGTCAACCTCACCGTTTATCTTCCTTATTACGACCTCGGCGGTCGCGCTGATATGTGCCTCATTAAGATGTCCGCCGAAAACACGGCCGCTCTCGTCTCCGGCACTTATGTGCAGATGGCTGTAATACTTGCCGCCCTTGGTGTTTACGGTTCCCGTGAGCGAAACGATCTCGAAGCAGCCTTTAAATTCGTTTTTCACATATCTTTTCTCGTCCACCATATATACTCCTGCGGTAAACGCATTTAATGCGCCTATCGCCGAAACGGACGCCAGCTTAATATTTTCCTTTTCACAGAGCTCTTGCAGCGAGCCTGTAAATTCCTCGCCGCGGTCAAATCTCGCAACCACGGTATCTCCGAATTTTCTGTAATCCATTGTAATTCCTCCGTTAAACTTTATAGTGGAAAGCTGTATACAAAAATGATATACTTATGATAATATCAATTATAATTTATGTCAATAAAAGAGAAAAAGAGGAATTTAAATGAGCTCCATGAAAGACAAAATGCACACCGGTGAATTGTATTTACCCGGCGATGAAGAGATAATACGGCATCAATTAAAGCGTCTCGACAGGCTTTACGACTTTAATATGACTCGGCCGACCGAGCTTAAAAAGCGCGAGGAAATGCTCAGGGAGATGTTTGCGGAAATAGGCGATGACTGCTACATAGAACCTCCTTTTCACTCAAACTTCGGCGGAGAGCACGTACACTTCGGCAATCATATCTATGCCAATTTCGGCTTGACGCTTGTTGACGATACTCACATATACGTCGGCGACAACACAATGTTCGGCCCTCACGTTACCGTGGCAACCGCCGGTCACCCGATAGATCCCACGCTCAGAGCAAAGGAATACCAATACAATATGCCGATTCATATAGGCAAGAACTGCTGGATAGGCGCTGGCTCGCTTATTCTGCCCGGCGTTACGATAGGCGATAACACCGTCATAGGCGCGGGCAGCGTTGTTACAAAGGACATTCCGTCATCTGTGGTCGCCGTCGGAAATCCGTGCCGCGTAATGCGTGATGTCGGCGAGCACGACAGGGAATACTATTTCAAAAACAGAAAAATAGATTACTCGTCAATCGAATAATAAAACAAAAAACAAGGGGCTGTAAAACATCGTTTTACAGTCCCCTGTCCGTTTTAACGGTATTGATCAGCCGTTTACTTTTTCTTCTTTTTTCTCGCTGTTCTTTTTGCTCTTAACATAGCTCTTCATAGAGTTGATAACTATTGTAAGGCCGAGAACTATAAGCAAAACAGCTATGACAAGCTGAAGTCCGTTGTTTAAGAACACCTTGCCCCAAGTGGTCTCGCCTGCGGGAATCGTAACCGCTGCGGCTGTGCTTATAGCCTTTACCATAGCTATAAGGCGCTGAACGAGTGCCGTAAACGTAACGCAAAGCATTATTATCATCGGCGGGAAGAGCATCTTGTTGCTTCTGCCCGTAACCTTCATAAATACGCAGAGGGTTATAAGTACGAGAGCGCTCAAAAGCTGGTTTGCCGAACCGAACAGCGGCCAGATGTTTGCATATCCGATTTTTGTGAGTACAAAACCGAAAAGAAGCGTAATAATTGTTGAGAAATACGGATTGCAGAGAACCTTGCGCCAAGGCTTCGCGTTTTTCATATCGTCAACCGCAAACAGCTCCTGGAAGCTCATTCTGCCTATACGCGCAACGGCGTCAAGGCTTGTAAGCGCAAGTGCCGAAACGCACATTGTCATAAATACCGTAGCGAAGTGTACGGGAATGCCAAACATTTCAAAGAAACCGGCAACGCCGCGGCTGAATATCTGGAAAGGCGTGCCCGATGCAGGTGTGCCGTCCTGAGAAGCCGCCGCGCCTGCTACGCACAGAGCAAGTACTGCGAGCAGGCTCTCAAGTACCATTGCGCCGTAGCCGACCTTTGTCATATCTTTTTCGTTTTCAATGGTCTTTGATGAGGTTCCGGAGGATACAAGGCTGTGGAAGCCCGAAACAGCACCGCACGCAACCGTTACGAAGAGTATCGGGAACAGTGTGCCGAGCTTTTCGTTTGTAAAGCCCGTAAATACGGGAAGATTCATTGTGGGGTGAGCAACAAGCAGTCCTATAACCGCACCGGCTATCATACCGATAAACATAAACGTGGTCATATAATCACGCGGCTGCTTTAAGAGCCACATGGGAAGCACCGCCGCGAAGAAGATATAAACAAATGTAATATAGCTCCATGCGTCCTTTGAGAGAATGAGCGGGAAATGCATACCGATAGCAAAGGAAGCCACTACACAAAGAAGACCGACAACGGCTTCCTTCCAGCCGGAGAGATTGAATTTCTTTTGGATAAGTCCGAATATTACGGCGAATACCATAAACATTATTGAAATGGTACCTGCACAGCCGTTTGTATTTGCGGCATCGGAAAGTACCGAAACGCCGTCCTTTACGGTATATGCATTAAATGTTCCTGCAACCATATCGGCAAATGCCGCTATTACAAGCAGAGTAAACAGCCAGCAGAACAAAAGGAAAAGCTTACGCCCTGTTTTGCCTATGTATTTTTCAATAAGCACGCCCATGGATTTACCGTCATTTTTAACCGAGGCGTAAAGAGCGCCGAAGTCCGTGACCGCTCCGAAAAATACGCCGCCGAGCAACACCCAAAGGAGTACCGGAAGCCAGCCGAAAGCCGCCGCCTGTATAGCGCCGGTTACGGGGCCTGCACCGGCTATCGAAGAAAATTGATGGCTGAAAACGGTCCAGCCGTTTGTCGGTACATAGTCCTTGCCGTCATTGTATTTTACGGCAGGAGTCTGCGCCTTGGGATCTATTCCCCATTTTTTCGCAAGCCAGCGTCCGTAAAGCAGATACGCTGCCACAAGGACAACCGCCGCGATAAGCACAATTACAAGTGTGTTCATTTTTCTAACCCTTCTCTTAAAAAAGATTCTCAGCCGAATGCATTTTTGCAAAACAAAAAGCCCTCGTCCTCACACAGCATACCCGCTTTCGGGTAGCCCGTGCAAAGACGAAGGCTAAACTTACAAAACGTATATTTGCGCCGTTGCAAATTTACTTCCGCGATACCACTTTGCTTGCCGATATTTTACTGTCGGCCTCTCGACCGCCGCCCATAATGGATGGCGCGCCCCGTTAACGGTGGGTTTCCGGCTTCGACTACTGGAAAATCTTTCACCGAAGCTGCTAACAGGTGAGAGCCAAACGTGCCTTGCTGCCGTCTCGCACTGCCGACGGCTTTCTGAAAGCGGTGATACGAATAGTCATGTCCTGCTCATTGCATTTGACTGATACATTGCTAATACAATAGTCTTTTTAAAATAATTTGTCAATAATCTTACAGGACAAAATTTATTTTTGTAGAACAGAATAAACAACGGTATATTTTGAATGTTATTTCTTGTTGAAATTGCAAACAAATTATTAACAGCATCATAAAAACAGGGTGCCGAACAAAATCCGGCACCCTAAAAAGTCAAAATTAAAGCCTGACAAAGCTACCGCTTATTTCGCCTTACCCATAGCTTTGACCTCGTCAAATTCATCGGTTATTTCCTTGCTCGGAGCTTTGGTGCAAAGGCTCACAACAATTATTGTGATAAGTCCCATAAGGAACGCCGGCAAAAGCTCATATATTCCGAAAACTCCGCCGAGCGGCTTTATAAGATATTTCCAAACAAATACCATTATTCCGCCGACAGCCATGCCCGAGATTGCGCCCGGGAGATTTGTGCGCTTCCAGAAGAGCGCGCATATAACGAGCGGTCCGAACGCCGCGCCGAAGCCTGCCCAAGCGAACGAAACTATGCCGAATACCGAACTGTCGGGATTTCTGGCTATAACAACGCCGAGTATCGCTATTATAACTACCGTAATTCTTGCGGCAAGCATACTCTTCTTCTCCGAAATTTTAAGTCCCAAGGTCTCGCGCAATATGTTCTCGGATACGCTCGATGCGGCAGCCAAAAGCTGTGAGTCCGCCGTGGACATTGTGCTTGCAAGAATTCCCGCCAAAATAAGACCTGCCATAAGTGCCGGGAAAACACCGTGGGTTGAAAGAAGTCCGGCTACGCGAACTATAACCGTTTCCGTGTCATTTCCGTGGAGGCTGTCGATAAGTCCTGTACTTGAAAGGCCTCTGCCGACTAAACCTATAAGCACAGCCATAGCCATTGCTATAACGACCCAAACAGACGCAACTCTTCTTGAGAGTTTAAGCTTTTTATCGTCCTCAATCGCCATAAAGCGAAGAAGGATATGCGGCATACCGAAATAACCGAGTCCCCACGAAAGAGTTGTGATTATGTGCAAAAGGTTGTACGGCTCGCTCTCGCCCGTAGTTTCGGAATATGACGAAACGAACGAAAGATAACCGGGAAGCTGTTTTGCGTTTTCCGCAACAGCCGAGACGCCGCCTGCCGACACGGTGGCATATATCAGTACAAACACAATAGCCACGGTCATAATAATGCTCTGAACAAAGTCGGTGGTAGAGGCGGCAAAAAATCCGCCCGCAGCCGTGTAGCCAACTATTACTATTGCCGAAAGCAGCATTGCGGTCATATAATTCATACCGAACAGCGACGAAAACAGCTTTCCGCAGGCGGCAAAGCCCGACGCCGTATAGGGAATGAAAAATATTATTATAATCAAAGCCGCCATACACGATAATATGTTTTTCTTATCGCGGAAACGGTGCGAAAAGAACTGCGGCAGGGTGAAAGAGTCGGTTTTATGGGTATATCTGCGAAGTCTGCCGGCGGTTAAAAGCCAGTTGAGATATGTACCTACGGCAAGTCCTATGGCAGTCCAGCCGACGTCGGCAACACCCGACAGATACGCAAGACCCGGCAAGCCCATAAGCAAATAGCTTGACATATCGCTCGCCTCGGCGCTCATTGCCGTGACGAGAGGACCGAGTTTTCTGCCGCCGAGATAAAAGTCGGTTGAGGACTCGTTCTTTTTGGCATAGTGAAATCCGATTACGAGCATTCCGACGAGATAAACAAATATCGTCGCCAAAATGCATACAGTTGATGACGTCATTTCAGCACTCCTCTTAAAAGCAAAAATAAAACGAGCCGCCGAGATGCTTCGGCAGCTCTCATTCCCGTATCGCCGTGTGCGATTCCGATAAAAGTTATTTTATCACACAAATTAAAATATTTCAACGATTTAATACATAAAACTGCCGATAAATTGTAGTGTTACAATTCGAACGGTTGCCGAAAAGCAGCCGTCCTTGACATACCCCATTATTTCCGCTAATATGCAACTATGTGCGGTCAAGCCGTTTTCGACTTGACCGCACATTACCGTTCTGTCTTTTATGTTGTTTTTGAGTTTACGCAAATTGTGAAGAAGAGCCGTTTTTTTATTTTTCGCACAAAAAAGGCAATAAATTGTCAACAGCTGTTTCTAAGGCAATACGATCAATGCTACCAGATTTAATTTGAATCATCTTCTTGATAATAAATTCTCGATTGGCTTTGTTTTTATCTGGATCAGTATTACATATTTTTGCACCTTTAAAAATACCCATAGTACCTAAAAATATTTCTATTTCTTTTTCATACAGTTTTACAACATCGTTATTATCCATAACTCCTAATTCTCCTTTATAATATGTTATCAAATTTTCGTAACAATGTTAAAAGTTATAAACGCTTAAAACATTATCGTTTCGTCCAAGTACATTCTGCTGAATTAAGATATCTTTTAGAAACATTATTTTGAATACATAAAAACTCATTCTTATTCCCGCAACAAAATAATCTGAATAATTAGAAGTAGTTGTTGCAGATATTGAAAATACTTTTGAGCCATTTAAATGTGAACAATAATTGGATTCAAAATGGCTATATCCACTGAAATCTAAAGAATATGCCGTTGCACAAAGTACTTCCTATGTACTATTCTCTTCAAAAAATATTTCTATGCCTGATGATATTTGCAAAGCATGTGATTTGATTGTTGTAATAGACTTTGGAATTATTATTTTTTAATTAAAATCGGACAATCAACTGTTATTTTTTGCTTTGTTCCACTGACCGTATAAGGACCAAAAGTGCAATTGTATAAATCTAAATCGGTATATAATAGACTTTCATTATCCGTCCAATCTTCTAACGGGATATTTACAATATAGTCGCTAACATAGTTCTTAGTAGACCAAGCGTATTCATGATCAAAAGGAGACATCTCATAAGAGAGGTTACTTACACGGCAACTTTCAACAACATATTTTGATTTATCAAATGTGACAGAGCCTTTATTCATACCAATAAATGCGTCTTCTATACGTTCAACAGAATCGGGAATAGTTAAGGTTAAGGATTTACAAAGAGCGAAAGCACGATTATTTATTGTTTTTACACTGTTTGGAATATTAACTTCGCTTAAATTTCTACAATCAAAAAATGAACGTGCACCTATTGTAGTTACCGTATTTGGTATTTTCACTTTTTTTATTATATGATTACTATAAAACGCATCTTCAGCAATTTCAGTTACATCTTTTCCGTCAATTTTTGCAGGTATATTAATTATATCAAGAGTTTTTCCGCGTTCGGATAAACCGGTGATTTTATATGTACCGGAATCGAGCAGACTATAAGTAAAATTCAATTGATCTGTTGTCACATAATTATCGCTTGTTATTTTACCAAGATTATCCGATGTTCCGTCGGTATAGGTTATTACCAATTCACCGTTAACAAGCTCGGTTTTTGCTATTCCTCGTCCGTCGGCGCCTTTGGTGCCCTGAAGTCCCTGCTGACCCTGCTCGCCCTTGTCGCCTTTTTCGCCCTTGATATTGCCGAGGTTGGATATGGAATTATCGGACATTGTAACCACAAGCTCGCCGTCCGGGGAGAGTGTAAGCGACTTAATTCCGAGTCCGTCGGCTCCGTTCGCGCCGTCCTTACCGTTTTCGCCCGTTACCTTGCCGAGATTTTTGACGTCGCCGTTTGAATAGGTCAAAACAAGCTCGCCGGAGGTATTGATTTCCGCCTTGGTTATGCCTAAGCCGTCGGCGCCCTTGATGTTGCCGAGGTTAAGAACCGTGCCGTTTGTAAGCGTTACGGTCAATGCGCCGTCAGCCGTCACATCGACATTCTGTATGCCCACGCCGTCTTTTCCGTTAAGTCCGCTGTCGCCTTTATCTCCCTTGTCGCCCTTTGAGCCTTTGATATTGCCGAGGTTTATAACATTGCCGTTTGAGAACGAAAGCACAAGCTCGTTATCGGCATTTATTGTAACATCTGTAATGCCTACACCGTCGGTGCCGTTTGTACCGTTGATACCGTCAGTACCGTTGATACCTGCGTCGCCCTTATCGCCCTTGTCACCTTTTTCGCCTTGAATGCCTTGGTCGCCTTTTTCACCTTTTTCACCCTGTATGCCTTGGTCGCCCTTGTCGCCTTTTTCGCCTTGAATGCCTTGGTCGCCCTTGTCACCTTTTTCGCCTTGAATGCCTTGGTCGCCTTTGTCACCTTTTTCGCCCTGAATGCCTTGGTCGCCCTTGTCACCCTTTTCGCCTTTTTCGCCTTGAACTCCCTGTGCGCCGTCATTACCTACCACTCTGCCGAGATTTACCGTGGTTCCGTTGCTGTATTTTATAACAAGCTCACCGAGAGCATTTATTTCGCTGCTTGCAACGCCTACGCCGTCGGTGCCGTTTTTACCGTCTGCACCGCCAAGGCCTGCGTCGCCCTTTTCGCCTTTTTCGCCCTGAATGCCTTGGTCGCCCTTGTCACCCTTTTCGCCTTTTATGTTTCCGAGATTAAGCGAAGTTCCGTTCGTAAGGGTAATCAAAAGATTTCCGTCATTTGAAATTTCAATATTATTTATACCGGTGCCGTCTTTTCCGTCGGTTCCGTTGAGACCCGCGTCACCCTTTTCACCTTGAACGCCTCTTTCACCTTTTTCGCCTTTTTCACCCTGCACGCCTTGGTCGCCTTTGTCTCCCTTGTCACCTTTTGCACCGACAACGGGGCCGAGGTTTTCGGTAAGGTCGTTTGTATATGTGATTACAAGCTCACCTGCGCTGTTGATTTCGGACTTTTTAACTCCTATACCGTCCGAACCGTTAAGACCGTTTTCGCCTTTGTCACCTTTTTTGCCTTGAGCTCCCTGCAAGCCTTGGTCGCCTTTATCGCCTTTGTCGCCTTTTGCGCCGACAACCGCTCCGACATTGGCGCGCTGACCGTTAGAGAACGAAAGCACAAGCTCACCCAACGAATTGATTTCGGCGGAAGAAACGCTAACGCCGTCTTTACCGTTTGTGCCGTTCACACCGTTTATACCGTCGGAACCTACTATTTTGCCGAGGTTTGCCGTCGCTCCGTCCGAATATGAAATAATAAGCTCACCCGACTCATTTATGACCGCTGCGGAAATGCTTATACCATCCGTTCCGCTCGTGCCGTCGGTACCGTCTCTGCCATCTTTTCCGTCAGCACCGTTTTTGCCGTCACGACCGTCTTTGCCGACTACTCCGCCGAGGTTGGCAGTTTCGCCGTTTGTATAAGTCAACACAAGTTCGCCTTTTTCATTTATAATCGAAGAAGCAATACCGACTCCGTTGTTTACTGTTTCACCGACAACCTTGTCAAGATTTACGCTGTTGCCGTCGGAATAGGAAATGACAAGCTCGCCCTTATCATTGATTTTTGCCGATTTTATTCCTATGCCGTCTTTACCGTCTTTTCCGTCTTTGCCGCTTGCACCGACCGCCTTACCGACATTGATTTTTGTTCCGTCGGAAAGCGTAATTACAAGGTCGCCTTTTTCCGAAAATGCGGCGGAGCTGATATCGGATTTGTCTTTTTTCGACATTGCGGTAAGGGTTTTACTCCAATCCTTTTCGCTGCCCGAATATCCGTTATCGACGGCAATCTGATATGCCGATTTACCCTGGAGAGAAACAAGCCAATCATCAAGACTTCCCGCATATCCCTGCTGCACCGCAAGCTCGTATGCGGACAAGCCGTTTTTAACGCTTGATGCCTGCACGCTTTTTCTGTTGTGCACAAAATTTGCGACTGCGAACGATATGCCGGTCATTATAGCTATCAGCAATACCGCCACAATCACTTTGATTGCCGCTTTACGTTTTGATGACGTTTTCTGTTTTTCCATTTATTTACAACTCCTTCTCAATAATAAAACACTTCATTTATGATAATACTCAATTATTGAGTATATGTCAATACTCAGCTTTTGAGTATGCTAACATTTTCACAAATTACAATGGAGGTTTTGTGGAAATGGATTACAGAACAAGGATGAGAAACATCAGGGAAGACAGAGATTTAACACAAAAGCAAGTAGGTGAAATCATCAACAAATCCCAACAGGGCTACAACCATATCGAAACCGGAAGAGCGGAATTGAAAATCGAGGATTTAATCAAGCTCTGTCAATTTTATAATGTTTCCGCCGATTATTTTATAGGTTTAACCGACCAAGAGTAAGTTCGGTTACCTCAACGCATAATTTAGCGGTGCTTTGCGGTTTTTACACTACTTTTCGCGATGCGGTGCTCAAATTTATCATATCTGTATATTGATGTTAATTTTTTTGGTGATATAATTGTGTTGCGTCCTACAAGGCGACACAGCTAAAAAAACAATACCGAAATAAAAAATACGTAAATGCAAAAAGGATAATTATGCCGAAAAAGACGAAGTTAAAAAACAGTAACAAAATGGATATGATAAACGGCCCTATATGGAACAAGCTTCCGCGATTTGCGCTGCCCGTGGCTGCAACCGCAATACTTGAGCAGCTTTTCAACGCCTCGGATATAGCCGTAGTCGGAAACTTCACGGGCGCAGCCAAAACGGCCTCAGTTGCCGCCGTCGGAGCGAACAGCCCGGTAATCGGGCTGATACTCAACCTGTTTATAGGTATAGCCCTCGGTACAAATGTAATAATAGCGAACGCAATAGGCAGGGACGACAGAGAAACCGTACAGCGTGCGGTTCACACCTCGGTGCTCACCGCAATAATCGGCGGTTTTCTTGTAATGATACCCGGTGAAATTTTTGCCGTGCAAATTTTATCGGCTATGAGCATTCCGGAGGATGTACTGCCGTATGCCGTTCTGTATCTTCGCATATATCTGCTCGGCTTGCCCGTAATACTGTTGTACAACTTCCTGTCGGCCGTTTTCAGAAGCGTGGGCGATACAAAAACGCCGCTTATAGTGCTTGCGCTCTCCGGCTGCCTCAACGTGCTTTTGAATTTATTCTTTGTAATAGTTCTTAAAATGACCGTAAACGGAGTTGCCATTGCCACCGTTATATCCAACGCAATCAGCTCGATTGTGTTGTTTATTGTTTTAATGAAGTCCGACAAGTACATAAAGCTGTCGCTCAGGGAGCTGCGCATAGACAAAAGAGTACTCGGTCAGATTTTGGAAATCGGTCTGCCGGCAGGCTTACAGAGTGCTGTTTTTGCCATTTCAAACATAATAATTCAGGCGGCTATCAACAGCCTCGGAACAATAGTTATAGCGGCGTCCAGCGCGGCATTTAATATAGAGGTAATAGCTTACGATGTCTTTAACTCGTTCAGTCAGGCGTGCACGACCTTTGTGGGTCAAAACTACGGCGCCGGCAAGCTCGACCGCTGCAAGAAAACCCTGCTTCTGTCGATTGCGGAGGACACAATCGCAACAGCCGTCACAATAGGGCTTGTTCTTTTCTCGGGACGATTCCTGCTCTCGATATTCACAAGCGACCCACAGGTAATAGAGCTCGGCTACACCAGACTTTTACTGATTTTCTCGGCATACACGTTTTCAATGCTTTACGAAATTATGTCGGGGTATCTTCGCGGCTTCGGCATATCCTTGGTACCGGCTCTCCTCACAACAATAGGCGTTTGCGGCACAAGAGTATTTTGGATATACGTCGTTTTCCCGTCGTCGCCTACCTTCAAAACCATTATGTATGCGTACCCGATAAGCCTGTCGCTTACGGCGGTACTGATATTTATAGCTCTGCTCGCCTATCACCCGTCGCGCAGGTTTAAAGGCGCCGTATCCGCCGAATAATCCGGCCGCGTAAAATTATATCTTAATGTAAAAAAGGCACGTTAGTTAAAAAATAACTAACGTGCCTTTGCCGTATATGCAAACGGAGCCGATACTCATTCGGCTATAATGTTGTCATATATCAGAACATTTCTGTGAACATCCTTGACGGGCTTCAAAAGACAAATAGGCTCAAACTTAATCGGGTCTTTTTTAGAAAACGTGTTGTCGTGAATTTTCATATTTCTGCACGGGCCGCTCTCGTACCAATCCCTGCAATCGCACGAGATGTAAATATCGGGCATACCGACGCTTTTGAACGTGTTACCGAAAATCTCCGACTCCTTATCGGTAGTACAGAGAATGCCTCGCGTCGGGATTGCATTAAATGTACATCCGCTCACGGTGAGATTCGGGTTATACGTGATGTTCTCAAAGACATACATTTCCGGCTTCATCGGCGGCAGCTTTTCTTTGAATTTCACAATGACCGTCTTTTTATCAATGTTGTCGTCCGTGCTGTCTACGGTATAAACGCCGTCAAGCTCCGACAAATCGGTTCTGCTGTATATTTTCACTTTATCGCCGGGGTAAAACGCCTTGTAACCTCCCTGCTGATGATGTACAAATTCAAGCTCGGCGGTTCGCTCGTCGCAAGCCTTTCTGAACCTTAAAAATGCGCCGTGCACATTGATTGCGTCATCGTGCGGGTGTTCAAAGTGAGAGTCGGTTATTTTCACATAGCCCTTGCAGCCGCATACGTGAATCAAATCGGCAAACGAAGAAACTCTGTAACCGCTCGCCGGCTTAAATGTCAGCTTATCAAAGCTCAGGTTTTCACACATTTGGGACAGCCACCCGAAGCCGTGCATATAGTTGACGGTTATCCTCTCGCAGAAGATATCGGAGCAGTTCTCAAAAAACAATCCGCAGTTGTCGCGCAGCTTATTACGAGACATCGCAACAACGTCTCCGACCTTGAATTTAGGCGACATAAAATATCTGCATTCGACGGTATGATCCCCCGTTTTTTTGATTTTTAAAGCGGTTTTCGTAGGTGAGCGCGACGTTCTGAAAACCTCGTCGCCTCTGTGAATTACGTTGCAGTAGCACTCGCCGTTGGCTGTATAGGTATAGTAATTCTCTCCGCTGAACGGACTTTTTTCAAAGAACGTAAGCTTGTTATTTTTGACCTCAAAGTCGCTTCCCGTCGGGATTTTATATGTAATTTTATTGAGCGAACGCTCGGTGACCTCCATTTCAAAATTCGTCGGGGAGGCATATCTTACGGTGAAATTTACAAGCCTTACATTTTTACAGCCGCGCAGAGAAAACGCACACATATCACCGTGAATCACAAGGGTTGAACCGCAGCCGTCCACGGTAATATTCTCCTTATTCTCGATAAGCACCGCAAAATACTTGTCTGGTGCCTTAAAGGAGTCCGTATTTGTCATATGGCAAACCTTGTGAATACAGCGGTCCTTGTAAAAATGATACTCATTCTTCGGGAAAATAAGAGTGTCTCCGCTCTGTAATTCATTTATCGCTTTTATAACGCCTCCGGCAGAATTTGAGACGTCGCAGAAATCCGTGGCTTTGATATTCAATATTATCCTCCGATTGTAAATTATAGCATAAGCTGTTTAGATGGTTTTTAACTATATGCTCGTTTTCGGCACATTCATGTGTGCTCGCATCACCGTTTGAGTCGGATTTTCAAGATGTAATACCGGCTTTTTTAAGCTCCCTCTTCAGTCTCTTGACTGCCGCTGCAAGTATGATTTCGGTGTTTGTTCCGGTTGAAATAAGGCAATACACCTCGTGATAAACCGCATAAAACGCACACTTCAAATCACACTTTTCCGAAACGGGATATTTCCTTTTATATGCTTTGTAAAGCCCGAAGCACTCCCCGGTCAGGTTTCTCAGCTGGAACAAATCAAATTCTTTGTCAGCCCACTTGCACTCAAGAGGGTCGATTATCGCGGTGATATTAAGTCTTTTATCGGACATTACATTCATAACATTCAAATCGCCGTGGATAAGAGACGCCTCTTTTACGGGCTCGCTGAAAATGTAATCAAAATTTTTCCACGCTGTTTGCATAACATTAAGCGTGCCGTCATTCAGCCGTTTTTTTCTGTTAAGCTCTGCGGCGGTCTGTAAAATATCCTGCGCAAACGGTCGGTAAAAATCAAGCCAATTATCGTACTCGGGGAAATCGAGGCTGCCGAATTTGTTGCAGGTAACGCTGTGCCAATTTGCAAGACAATCCGCTATTGCATCTGCAAATTTCGCTTTTCTTTTTTTGCTTAAAAACAATTTAGAAAAGTCGGTGAAGCAGTCTGTTCCGTTCACAAATTCCTCAATTATAAAATCCATGGGGATTTCGTCGGTTGCGTCAAAGGTAAAATAGACCTCGGGAATATGAACCGGCGAGCTTTCGGCAAGCTTTTTCAGCGCGGCGCTCTCATTATGCTGCATACCGGCGACGCGGCAGGCCTTTACCGTAAGAGTGTACGGCATCACGGGCAATTCGGCCTTGTAAACATATCCGAAGGAGCCGCCGCCTATGTATTTAATCTGCGTTGCTCGGCTCCCGTAATGTCTGAAAAGCACTTCCTTTGCAAATTCGCATGTCTGTTCTTTTGTGTATTTGCTGACTGTTTTTTGCTGCATAGGTACCTCCCCTTTTTCACACTGTTTTTCAATTTTGTTAATCCCCGTTTGTTTTCGACGTACCGATTTACACATTTATGTTTTAAAAATATAATATCAAAAAAAATAATAAATATCAATAAACATCTCTGTACAAAAGAGCCGTCGGACATATAGCCCGACAGCTCTTAGGTCTTATATGTATTATGGTGCTTTCGACGTCCGCAAGGCTCACCGAGCTCCTTTTCAATTTGCTTTTTAAGCGCAGCCAGCCTGTTTCTGACCGTTGACGACGGCATATTTTTTATCTTGCCGATCTCTCTGCTCGACCAGCCGTAGCTTTTAAGAGTCACTATTTCTCGGTCGATCTCGCTCATTTTCAAAAGTATCTGCTGAATTTCAACAGATGTGATATCATCAAACACCTCAAGACATTTAATGCTTTCAAGCTCATCAAGCGAGTCGGCAAAATTGTTTTTACGAAATCTGTCGGCAAGCACGTTTTTAGCAATTTTAAAAATCAAGGACTTTTCTTTTTTGATGTAACCGAGCGTCGGCAGATAACCCCACAGCTTCATAAAGGTGATTTGAGTCAAATCCTCTGCCTCGTCGCTGTCAAATCGCCTTGAAAAATACGAAACTATGCTTTTATAATACTTTTCATAAATTTGGTTAAACAGTTCAATGTTATTCATTTTTTTCCGTGATTTTGTTGCCTACGGTTGAATTTACTTTAACATAGCCCAAAATATTTTTGCCGCATTTTACCTCGTTGCCTGCCGCAAATGTTATCTTTTTATCGGAGAGCATTTGCTCGGTCACGTCATCATCAATATCGACATTGTTGCCTGCGGCCACCAATGTATTGTAATCGAAGCTCCTCACCGTATCGCCGTCGATTTCGATGGTGTTAGGGTAAGGCTTTATTACGACGTTATCCTCAACCTCAACACTTCTGCCGTTCATTCGCGTCATCTCATAGCGTGATTTTTTTCTTTTAAGCAGAAGCCCGTTCACGCATAAATCCGGAATCTTTTCAACGGTCTCAAGGATAACAATGCCGTTGACAATATAGAGGCAATCATCGGAAACATTTTTATCGTTTAATGTAACCATTCCGTTTAAAACACTGTATTTGCTGTAGCTGACCTCTATAATGCTTGCAACATTTCGGATTGTTATCTTGGCATAGGCATTTTTCCATTCATCACTCGCATTTTTCGGAATAAGAAGCATCGCACAGCTCTCGATTTTCTTGATTTCCCTTAACGCCTCGGCAGTAAAATTTTGCAAATCAAGAAGAGCTATATTTTTTATGGTTTTTCTAAGCATAAACATTCCCCTTTAAAAGCTTTGAAACACACTTCGTTTATTAAGACGAATTCAAAATAAAAACTGTCCGTATTATTTCAATTTATTTTTACTTGCGATTACACACCCAAACGACATGCAAAGTAACGCTATTATCCGCACAACTCCGTCGGCGAACTGAATTAAAACAATTTTATCCATAATTCAATTTCCCTCTTAAAAGTTATTGAAGCGCGTTTCACTTATTAAGACGAAATTGAAGAGGAAACTGTCCGCATTATTTAAAAATTTATCGGAGCCCACAAAATGCGGTATCGCAAAATAAACAATAAGGGCTCCGTTTTACGAAGCCCTTGAGCAAGTGTGTTCATATCAAGCGAAAAATCGAAGCCGTGTGATTTTACGTTCATTTTTCCTCGGCGGACATATTTTTGCGACTGTTTGCACGCAAAATCACTTTATTTGAAATATCCTTGATTACAATCGGAACCGCTACCGCCAAAATCACATAGAAAAGATAAATTCCGGAATCTCTCCACTGGTATGCGTACCACAATGTGCTCTTTGAAAATCTTGAATCCGCATAGCTGCCGTGGCTTCAGACTTTTTCAATTTATTCCCACTCGACGGTGCCGGGGGGTTTGGAGGTTATATCGTAAACTACGCGGTTTACGTGTTTTACCTCGTTTGTGATACGATTTGAAACCTTGGCGAGAATATCGTACGGTATCTTCGCCCAATCGGCTGTCATAAAGTCGTCGGTTGTTACTGCGCGGATTGCCACAAGGTTATCGTATGTGCGGTGATCGCCCATAACGCCTACCGTATTGACTCCCGGAAGCACACAGAAGAACTGTGCGAGGTTTTTTTCATAACCGTTCTTCGCCATTTCATCGCGCAGTACCCAATCGGCATTTTGGAGAACTTCAATCTTTTCCTTTGTTATCTCGCCGATAATTCTGACACCGAGACCGGGTCCCGGGAACGGCTGACGCCAGACAAGCTCGTGCGGAATTCCGAGCTTTTCGCCTACCGCTCTGACCTCATCCTTAAACAGGCTTGAAAGAGGCTCAATAACGTCGATGAATTCAACGTCGTCGGGCATTTTGACCTTATTGTGATGCGTCTTGATTTTATCGGCATCGCCCTTGCCGGACTCTATGCAGTCGGGGTATATGGTGCCCTGTGCAAAAAATCCCTTCTCGGCCTGTTTTCTTATCTCATCCCAGAACACCTTGTAAAATTCCGTGCCTATGATTTTTCTCTTCTGCTCCGGGTCGGAGACTCCTTTAAGAGCATTTATAAAATGGTCCTGACAGTTTACGCGCACGAAATTCATATCGAACAGCGAAGTGAATGTCTTTTCGACGAAATCGCCCTCGTTCTTACGCATAAGTCCCTGGTCAACAAAAACGCAGGTGAGCTGTTTGCCGACGGCGCGAGAGAGAAGTCCCGCCGCGACCGAGGAATCGACACCGCCCGAAAGGCCGAGAATAACCTTTTTGTCTCCGATTTTTTCACGAAGGCTCTTTACGGTATCGTCAATAAAGCTGTCCATCTTCCAGTCGCCGTGACAGCCGCAAACATTATACAGAAAATTGTGAAGAATTTTAAATCCGAACTGCGTGTGAGTTACCTCGGGGTGGAACTGCACGCCGTATATTTTCTTTTCTTCGTTTTCATAAGCTGCTATCGGGCAGGCTTCCGTTTTTGCGGTTATTTCAAAACCTGACGGCATCACTTTAACTCTGTCCGTATGGCTCATCCAAACTACGCTCGTTTCATCGACGTCGCCAAAAATCTTAGACTGTTTTTTTGTAACCGTAAGGTCGATTTTGCCGTATTCGGACTGTTCCGCAGTCTCAACATTGCCGCCGACCATCCACGAAATAAGCTGACAGCCGTAGCATATGCCGAGTACGGGTATTCCGAGCTCCAAAATCTCTTTTGTGTAGTGCGGCGAACTCATATCAAACACGGAGTTAGGTCCGCCGGTAAAAATAATACCTTGGTAATTGCCCTCTTTGATTTCGCTGAGCGGTACGGTATACGGCAGTATTTCCGCATAGACATTGTTGTCGCGTACACGCCGCGCAATCAGCTGATTATACTGACCGCCGAAATCGAGTACAAGTATTTTCTCCATAAATGTCCTCTTAATTATCTGTAAATTATAGCTTCTCTCTCTGGTCCGTTAGATACCATATTTATCTTGTGGCCGAGTTCCTTTTCGATGAATTCGACATATTCCTGTGCCTCACGCGGAAGCTCCGAGAAATTGCGAATGCCCTTTATATTGCAATGCCAACCCTTTAATGTGGTAAATACCGGCTTTGCCTTTTTAAGAAGCGAGGTGTTCGGGAAATCCTTTGTGATGTCATCACCTATTTTATAAGCTGTGCAAACCTTGATTTCGTCAAGATACGAAAGGCAGTCAAGAGCGGTCATGGCAATCTTTGTGGCGCCCTGGCACTCAACGCCGTAACGTGTCGCAACGCAGTCAAACCAACCGATTCTTCTCGGTCTGCCGGTGGTAGCGCCGAATTCGCCTTTATCGCCGCCGTGAATTCTGAGCTCCTGAGCCTCGTCCTCATCAAGAATCTCCGAAACAAATTCACCTGCACCTACCGCAGAAGAATATGCCTTTGTTACGGCTACAACCTCACTTATGAGATACGGAGGAATTCCGGCTCCGACAGCACCGTAGCCCGCCAAGGTTGAGGACGACGTAACCATAGGATATATACCGAAATCGGGATCCTTAAGCGTGCCGAGCTGACCCTCGAGGAGGATGTTTTTGCCCTGCTTTAAGGCGTCACGTATAAATGCGTGCGTATCGCAGATGTACGGAGCTATCTTTTCCTTATATTCCATACAGGTGTTGTAAAGCTCGTCCTCGTCAAGCAGAGGCTTATGATAAACGTGCTCAAGGATAAGATTTTTAAGAGTCACTATATTGTGAAGCTTTGCCTTTAACATTTCGTCGTCAAACAGCTCGTTGCACTGGATGCCTATTTTTGCGTACTTGTCGCTGAAGAACGGAGCAATACCGCTCTTTGTGGAGCCGAACGCGTTTTTGCCGAGTCTCTCCTCTTCATAGGTATCGAGAAGAATATGATACGGCATAAGTATCTGAGCACGGTCTGACACGAGAAGCTTCGGATTTACGCCTGCCTTTTTCACATCCTCAAGCTCCGAGCAGAACTTGTTTATATCAAGAGCGACGCCGTTTCCGATGACACAGGTAACATTGTCGTAGCAAATACCGCTGGGCATAAGATGCAATGCAAATCTGCCGTGTTCGTTTATAATGGTGTGCCCTGCATTTGCACCACCCTGAAAACGAACAACTATATCTGCTTCACTCGCAAACATATCCGTAATTTTACCTTTGCCCTCGTCGCCCCAGTTGGCGCCGACAATTGCTTTTACCATTAGAGTTTCCTCCTTAAAAATTACGTGCCCGAATATAAAAAATGCTAAACGGGCAACTTATTAAACATACAGTAGATATTATATATCACACCGTGCATTATGTCAACGAAAAGCGGAATTTTAAGTGTGTTTTCGGACACATATCAAATCGCATAAAAAAGGAGCTGTAAGCACATTGTTACAGCTCCGCTTTCATCATTGTTTTTTATTTTCTTTTGCGTTTTACCGTAATCGCAACAGCCGCCGCGGCAACGCACAAAACGGCAGCCGCCGCTCCTATCGCAGCATACTTACCCGAGGTCTTAGGAATTTTTCCGGCCTTTACCGTTTTGCCCTCCGATGAGACGGTTTCATCGGTTGCCGCCGGCATCGAAGCTGCTTCGGATAAGTCAACGGAAGCACTTACCGCCGACAAATCAATGTGCTGATTATTGGCATCGGTTGAGAAATCGACATTTATCGGGAAGTCGGTTTTGCCGGTCGCTCCGTCGTTCACCTTAAAGGTTATGGCGGCAACCTCGCCGCCGAGCGGTGCGGTGTTTTTCCAAACGGCGTTTATTTTTACCTCGCCTGCCGTGCTTGAATTTGTGGCACTGACGTCTCCGCTCGAATACTCGGCGGAAACATACGTGAGCAATTTTGTATCGTATTTAAGTGTAAACGAAAGCGTCCCGAGTTCCGTATTTTGCGGAAGGTAAATTTTTACGGTGACGACCGAATCCTTTGCTTCAGCCGAAGAAGTGAGCTTAAACGGATCCGCCGCAAGCACGGGAAATGCGGTAACAAGTAAAATAACAGCCGCAATCAGTACGGAAAGCACTTTTTTATTTAACGCCTTTTTCATTACAGTATACTCCCTTTCGATTCTCGCTTGCCGAAGCAGGCGAGAGCTTAACTCCATTGTTGAATTATACCATTTTATACGCGCTATGTCAAATATTTTTAAGCAAAATGCGTATAAACGTACATACAAGAAGCCGTTTGAAAGGAAATTTCACGCTCGAACGAGCAGCCGCATTCTCAAAGCCTTCAGGCGTTATCACCCGTGAAATTTTCAAGTACGGTGCCGACACAGCTTTCCTCTTCGAGAGCAGCCGAATATTCGGGGCAGACATTTCCCCACTTCACGCTTGTGTTGCGAAGCGTAACGTTATCGGCAAAGCGAAGATAAAAGCCGGCATTTTTATGCTTTTCGACCTCTTTATTAAGCCCCGGGCGCATATCGTAAAGACCGCAGTCCCACTTTGACGTTTTTGAGAGAGTTACGTCAACGTCCGAGAAAACTACGTTTTCAATTTTGTTTTCCGCCGTGCCGCATATCATAACTCCGTTTTCGCCGACGCAGGTTATGTTGCGGTAAGATATGTTTTTGATATGGCCTGCCCTTGTGTTTTCGTCGCGGTCAAACGCGGTTATGACTATCGGCTCGGCAGTCCCCCACCAATCCGGGCAAAAGCGGCGCGTACCTATTATAATGTCGGAATATTTGACATTTTCGACATTGCCGCCGTCGCGTATCTGAATTGAAAGACCGCGGTTGCTGCGCGAAATGACACAGTTTGAAACTATTATGTTTTTGAAATCGCCGACGCCCTCCGTGCCTATTTTTATCGCCGCCGAGGTTGAAATCAGCGTGCAGCCCGTTATCAGTATGTTTTCGCACGGTCCGTATTCGGAATTGCCTTTTGAAGTTTTAAGACAGATGCAGTCGTCGGCGCACTCTACGTGGCAGTCGCAAATACGCACGTTGTTGCAGTGGTCGGGATCTATGCCGTCCGAATTTGCAACATCGAGGTCGTTTAATATGTGAATTTTTGATATTAAAACATCGTCGCAGCCTGCCGGATGAAGCGTCCAAAACGGTGCATCGACCACAGTGAAATCCTCAAACACAATATGGTTGCAAGCCTCAAAATACATAACCGTGGGACGCGGATAAAAGTCGCCGGTGACATAGTATTTGTCTTTTCTCTTTACAAAGCTGTGACCGTTTGCGTCGATTTTTCCGCCTCCGGTTATTGCGGCATTGTCCGCCTTATACGCATATATAAAGGCAAACGACGGCTTACCCGTAACGGGATTGCCTATAAGGGTATTTGTCTCATCGTTTATAAAATCGCAGGGACGAAAGTATCCGTTTATGTCTGAGGTTGCCTTTAAAACCGAGCCTTTTTGCAAATGCAGCTCAACGTTTTTCTTCATTATGACCGAGCTTGAATAATACGTTTTTCCGCTCTCAAGCACAACCGTTCCGCCGCCGTTTTTTTCGGCCTCGTCAATAGCGGACTGTAAAGCGCGTGAATCGTCGTTTTTTCCGTCGCCGAGAGCGCCGTAGTTTTCCGGAAAGTAAAATTTCATTTTATCACCTTTAAAAATTCCGCACACGAGCTTTGCTGTCGTATGCGGAAAAATTTTTATTTTGCATATAAGGAAAGAGCCTTTTGCATAGTCTTATTGGCAACGGGAATTGCCACAGATGAGCCTCCGCCGCCGTTTTCGACAACAACCACTATCGCAAGCGGGAGATCCTCGCGCTGTGAATATCCGACAAACCAAGCGTGAGGCTTTGCACCGCCGGTTTCCGAGCTTACTTCCGCCGTTCCGGTCTTGCCGCACATTTTAAGGTTGGGGAACTTACCGTCGCTGTAATAATTCTTGACATTTGAGCGAAGCATATCGTTCATCTTTGATGCGGTATCCGAGGAAATAAGCTGAGTTGCCGCGCCGGGCTTTGCTTCATAAATCGTTTTTCCGGTCTGCGAGGTTATTTTGCCGACAAGATATGGCGGCATGGAGGAACCGCCGTTAGCCACCGCGCCTGCAATAGTTAACATCTGGCACGGATTTATGCGAGTGGTGTACTGACCTATACCTGCCCAGCCCACGTCGAGGTCCGACGCGCCGGTCACATCGAACGAACTTTTTGCGAGCTTTATATTGCCTACATACATCTGATTGCCGAGCCCCAGCTCCTTTGCCGTGGCCATAAGCTTATCTGGTCCGAGTTCTATCGCAATCTGCGCAAATGCGCTGTTACAGGACACATTGAGAGCCTTTTCGAAATTCACGGTTCCGTGAACCCCGAGGCACTTAACCGAGCTGCCGCCGACCTTGTATTCGCCCGTGCATTTGAATTTTTGCGAGTCTATATCCGGCAAATTTTCAATGGCACAAATCGAGGTTATCATTTTAAATGTCGAACCGGGAGTATAAACGCCGGAGAAAAACCTGTTTAAATAAACACCCTCGTAGGCACCTGTCTTATCGTTATTTATGCTTGAGACGGGTTTATTTGCAATATCGTAAGACGGGCTTGATACAACGCATAAAAGCTGACCCGTTTTGTAATTATAAACGCCGACCGTGCCTTTGTTGCTTCCGAGGGCGCTGTATGCCGCCGCACAGAGCTGCGCGTTTATGGTGAGATTTACGTCGTTGCCCTTACCGTATTTTTTCAGGTTGTATATACCGTCAACGAAATTATAGCCGGTTATGACGTCCTTATACGATGTCTGAACGCCCGTCGCTATATAGCCCTCAGAGTCGCCTACCGTGTGCATGGTTGCGGTTCTTACGGTTTTGTCGCTGTTATAAACGCGCTTACCGTCCTTTGTTTCCGCAAGCACCGCTCCGGTTTCATCCTTAATGCTGCCCGCAACCGACAGCGTACCTGATGAATACAGGTGCCTGTTTGCCTTTTTCATAGCCCACGAATCGGCGTTCGTGTAAAATGTGTAAAACAACACAATGAGCCCTGCTAAAAATGCTGCTATAAACACATAGAGCACCCAGGCTCTTTTTGACATGGTTTTCATTGTTTCACACTCCCTTTCGGCAGATTTAATTTAAGACTTTGCCACCGCTACCTTATCGTACCGTTTGTACGTCTTGACATCAATGGCCTTTATAAATGCCACAAGTCCCCAGCAGCACATCATACTCGAGCCGCCTCGGCTGATAAACGGCAGCGTAACGCCCGTCCACGGAAGAAGATCGGTAACACCGAACACGTGCAGAGCCGCTTGGAAAAGAAGAAGACCCGACGCCGCGCACGCAGCAATAGCGTAAAAAGACGAACGAGCCGCCACAGCATAGCGTATACTGTAAACCACGAGGGCGACAAAGGTCAAAAGCACGGCAAATGCGACAATAATTCCGAATTCCTCACATACCATTCCGAACGCCAAGTCCTCTGTGGCTGCGTATACATCTCTCAGCTTGCCGTTTCCTATTCCGAGTCCGAAAAGACCGCCGCTGACGGAATATATGAGAAGTCTCGCCTGCTGATAGCCGCGGTCGTTTGCATACTCCCAAACATGGCGATATGTTTCAAAGCGTTTTGCGACATACGGCTTAAACGTAAGCACAAGACCGCCGCCGCCGAGAGCTGCCGCGCATACAAGAAATATTGTCTTTATATCTCCCGAGCGCAGGAATGCCATTATTAAGAATGTAAAGAAGAATATAAGTGCCGTACCGAAATCCTTCATAAGGAACAGACAGCCTATACAGGAAAGCGCAAACACAAGATATTTTGTAAGGCTTCTCGTTGATTGCAGGTATTCGAGCGTAGCCGCACCTACAAAGACAAAGCCTATCTTCACTATTTCCGACGGCTGTATCGAAACGCCGCCTATTCTTATCCAGTTGTATGCACCGTTTATATTGTGCGCCAAAAGCCTTGTGGCAACAAGTACGATAACGGAAGCTATCGCCACCGGCATACGCAGCTTTACGACTCTTTCTATATCGCTGAGCACCCAAAGCATAACTATAAATACCGCAATACCCATAATCACCGCCGCAAGCTGAACAAACGCTTTGTCGGGATACACGCTTGTGGTGAGTGTAAGACCTATTCCGGTAAGAAAAAACGCTATAAGCTCTATTTCAAAGCTCTTGCGGTGTAAAAATCCGCCGAAAAATATAAAATACGCCCATTCGATAGCTATATATGCACCGAATACAATATATAATGTAGTCAGCGGTATGTCGGGACTGTTCATATTTATCTGAGCGGCGCAAACGAGCTGAAAAACAGTCATAATTATAAGCAGAATCAGCCAGTTTACAGGCTTTCTGTATTTTTTGGTTCTCGTCTTTTTTTGCTTTTTACGAGCATTTTCCTGAGCCAAAGATGCGTCCTCCGTTTCTTTGAATATGACCTCTTCTCCGCTTTATTCGCGGAAAAGGAAGCTGTAATCGCCTATCGAAATAATGTCGCCGTCATACAGCGGGAATGCGCCGAAAACCTCTTCGCCGTTTAAAAGCGTGCCGTTTTTGGAGTTGAGGTCCGCAACATACCAGCCGTCCTTTGCGGGATAGACCTCGGCGTGCTCACCCGAGACGCTTTGCATCGGCAGGCATATATTACATGTTCTGTCACGCCCTATAAGGCACGTGCCGTTTAAATAAAACGCGCTGTTGTCGGCAAGATTTACAAGCCTTGTGGCGTTTGTGAAGTCAACCTTTTTACCGTCCTCAGCCTCCTCACTCTCAACGCCGTAGCCGTTTGAGGTGAACTTCATAACCGCGTTTCCGAACGAGACGGTGTCGCCGTCGATTATCTTGGCTGATTTTTTTATCTGCTCGCCGTTTACGTAAACTCCGGTTTTCGACTCGGTATCAAAGACATACCAGCCGTCTTTTCTGAGAGCCAGAACGGCGTGAAAACGCGATACCGTGCCGTACTTTCTGAGCGATATATCGCACGAGCGCGAACGGCCTATCGAGGTTTCCCAATTTCGTATCTCGATTTCGCTGTCGTCGGCAAGATTTATCAGCGTTGCCATAATCTCGCGGCGCGGTCTGAGCCTGAAAAGGGAAAAAATGCACCGGAGAAGTATTATAAGCGCAAGAAAAGCCAAAGCATATCGCGACAGGAATTCAAACTGAGTTAAAAATTGCTCCAATCGGCACACTCCCTTCAAATACATAATATATGTTAAGAATACATTTAAAACGCCGAAAAGTCAATAAAAATACTTTTGTTTTCCGGTTAGCATTATTTTCGCTCTTGCAAGTTTTTTCGTCTTTCTTGACAACGGCGCGCACGGATATTATACTTATTAAAATGCTAAAAATGGGGTGGTAGCTTTGAAAATAACCAAATCTCTCTACGGCAAAACCGCCGACGGAAAAGAAGTCTTTTCATTCACAATAAAAAACGAAAGCGGAGCCGAAATCGAACTGCTGAATTACGGCGCTACGCTCAATAAAATATCGGTTCCCGACAGAAACGGAGACTTTGCCGATGTGCTTGTCGGCTTTGACACCATGGAGGGTCAGCTGAGCTGTACGGATTCGCAGGGTCGCACCGTCGGAAGAGTCGCAAACCGAATTTCCGGAAACGGTATTACCATAGACGGCAAAAATTACCCGATAACAAAAAACATCGACGGTAAATTCACCCTTCACGGTAATCACGAATACGAAAACGCCGTTTGGAATTATGAAATACTCGGCGACGACAGCGTTAAATTCTCATATTTCAGCGCCGACGGCAACGAGGGCTTCCCGTCAAACCTTCAAAATGAAGTCACCTTCACGTTTACCGACAAAAACGAGGTCAAAATTCACTATGACTGCAGACCCGACGGCAAGACTCCGATAAACGTCACAAACCACTCATACTTTAACCTCGGCGGATACGCTTCCGGCAACATACTCTCTCACGAAATGCAGATTTTTGCAAAATACTTTACGCCGATGAACGAAGACAGCATCCCGACAGGCGAAATCAGAAGCGTTGAAAACACACCGTTTGACTTCAGAATACCGAAAAAGATAGGCAGAGACGTATCGTCTCCCGACGAGCAGCTTATAATAGGCAGGGGCTACGACCACAACTTCTGTCTCGAAAATTACACGGGTGCTCTGCGCGAATTCGCAATGGTTTACGACCCCGAAAGCGGCAGAAAAATGACGTGCTATACCGACCTTCCCGGAGTCCAGTTTTACATAGGCAACTATATGGACGGCTCGCAAATCGGTAAAGGCAAGCTACCACTCACTCACCGCTCCGGTTTCTGCCTTGAAACGCAGTACTACCCGAACGCTTTAAACAACCCCGATTTCATACAAAATCTGTTTGACGAAAACCATCCGTTCGTATCTGACACGGTGTATCGTTTTTCAGCCGAATAAGCCGCAAAGGAAAGGAAAACAAAAATGGCAGAAGAAAATAATACAAACAGTCTTGAGAGAATATTCCTCTCGGCTCTCGTATATAACCGCACGGGCGTGCTTTTGCGCGTCGCAAGTCTTTTTGCGAGACGCGGCTACAACGTAATAAGCCTTACCGTAGCCGAAACTGAAAATCCCGTATATTCAAGAATAACAATAGTATCCGACGTTGAGCCGCACAAATTTTTGCAGGTTGAGCGTCAGCTCTCAAAGCTTGAGGACGTAATAAAGGTGGTAAAGCTCAATGAATCGCGCCTTGTATCCTCCGAGCTCTTGCTTATAAAGGTTCACGCCACAAACAGCCAGCGCACAGCCGTGCTTAAAACAATCAACGGCTTCGGCGCAAAGGTAAAGGATATAGGCCACACAACAATAACTGCCGAGCTTACGGGTCTGCCGTCGCTTATCGACAAATTCATAGGCAAAATGACAAAGCACGGAATAATCGAGCTTTCACGCTCCGGTCTTACCGCGCTTGAGAGCGGCGATACAAACATAAAAGGAATCGAGGAATAACAGAATGTCAATGACAATGACCCAAAAAATACTCGCGGCGCACGCCGGCCTTCAGTCGGTTACGGCAGGTCAGCTCATAGAAGCAAAGCTCGACCTCGTGCTCGGCAACGACGTAACCTCGCCCGTTGCCATAAACGAGATGGCAAAAAAGGGCTTTAATGACGTATTTTCAACGGACAAAATAGCACTTGTTATGGACCATTTTACCCCCAACAAGGATATTAAATCCGCCGAAAATGTCAAACAGGTTCGTCTTTTCGCAAAGGAAAAGGGAATCAAAAATTTCTTTGACGTGGGAAAAATGGGTATAGAGCACGCGCTTCTTCCGGAGAGCGGTCTCGTTATTTCCGGCGACGCCGTTATAGGCGCCGACTCACACACCTGCACATACGGCGCACTCGGCGCGTTCTCCACGGGTGTGGGCTCAACCGATATGGCTGCCGGTATGATCTCCGGCAAGGCTTGGTTTAAGGTTCCGTCCGCAATTAAGGTTGTACTAAAAGGCACCTTGCCCGAATTTGTCAGCGGCAAGGACGTAATACTTCACCTTATCGGTAAAATAGGCGTTGACGGCGCAAGATACCGTTCGCTTGAATTCACGGGCGACGGTGTAGGCACACTCTCAATGGACGACCGCTTCTGCATAGCGAATATGGCAATAGAATGCGGCGCCAAAAACGGAATTTTCCCGGTAGACGACAAGACGCTCGAATACATAAGCGGCAGGACCGACAGACAGCCTCGTATATTCGAGGCAGACGAGGACGCCGAGTATGACGAGACAATAGAGATAGACTTAAATAATCTGAAACCCACGGTTGCTTTTCCGCATCTTCCCGAAAACACTCACACCGTTGACGAAATTGAAAAAATCGACATAGATCAGGTAGTTATAGGCTCCTGCACAAACGGAAGAATAGAGGATATGCGCGCTGCCGCCTCCGTCTTAAAGGGCAGAAAGGTAAAGGACGGCGTTCGCGTTATAGTAATTCCGGCAACACAAAAGGTTTATCTGCAATGCATTAAAGAGGGCCTTACCGAAATATTTGTAGAAGCGGGCGCGGTTGTATCAACCCCGACCTGCGGTCCGTGTCTCGGCGGTCATATGGGCATACTCGCAAAGGGTGAAAGAGCCGTTTCCACCACAAACCGCAACTTCGTAGGCCGAATGGGACACCCGGAGAGCGAGGTTTATCTCGCGAGCCCCTTCGTAGCGGCGGCAAGTGCCGTTACGGGCTATATATGCTCACCCTCGCAGCTCAGGTAAGAAAGGAACGATTTATATGAAGATACAGGGCAAAGTTCATAAATACGGCGACCATGTGGATACGGACGTCATAATTCCGGCAAGATACCTCAACTCCTCCGACCCGAAAGACCTTGCGGCTCATTGTATGGAGGATATAGACAAGGAATTTGTAAATAACGTGAAAGAGGGCGACATAATAGTTGCCGGCGTAAACTTCGGCTGCGGCTCCTCAAGAGAGCATGCTCCGCTTGCCATAAAGGCGGCGGGCGTTTCTTGCGTAATCGCCAAAAACTTCGCAAGAATTTTTTACAGAAATGCGCTCAACATAGGTCTGCCGATTCTCGAATGTCCGGAGGCAGGCGACGAAATCGAGCAGGGCGACGAGGTTTCGGTAGATTTTGACAGCGGCGTAATAACCGACAACACCACGGGCAAAAGCTACCGGGCAGAGCCGTTTCCGCCGTTCATACAGGATATAATCAAAAAAGGCGGACTTCTGTCGTCGCTTAAATAATCATAAAATCGGGCTATAAAGAAATTTGTTTTTTATAGTCCCTTTTATTTTAAATTTCTTACGAATTTGTTCACATATTATTTTTAAATGTACTTTATAATTTCTGATTATAAGAGGTTTGAAAGGGTGGTATTTTATGCCAAACGAAAAAATACTCGTCGTCGATGACGACACCAATATCTGCGAGCTTTTAAGGCTCTATCTCGAAAAAGAGGGCTACGTCGTAAAAATAGTTAACGACGGTGTGTCGGCAATAAATGCATTCAAGCAGGAAAATCCCGACCTCACGCTGCTCGACATAATGATACCGAAGCTTGACGGCTGGCAGGTATGCCGTGAAATCAGAAAATTCTCGGACAAGCCGATAATTATGCTCACCGCCAAGGGCGAGACCTTTGACAAAGTTCTGGGTCTTGAGCTCGGCGCGGACGACTATGTTACAAAGCCCTTTGACACAAAAGAGGTTGTGGCAAGAATAAAAGCCGTACTTCGCCGCACCGCTCCCGCTTCCGACACAAGCGACGTCAAAGAGGTAAATTACGACAAGCTCTCGATAAACCTTACAAATTACGAGATGAAGGTCAACGGAGTATCCGTAGACACTCCTCCGAAAGAGCTCGAGCTTATATATCATCTCGCCTCAAATCCCAACCGTGTATTTACGCGCGACCAGCTTCTTGACGAGGTATGGGGGTTTGACTACTACGGCGACTCAAGAACGGTAGACGTTCACATAAAGCGTCTGCGCGAAAAGCTTGAGGGCGTTTCCGACAAATGGGAATTGAAAACCGTTTGGAGCGTAGGCTATAAATTTGAAACTAAGGACTGATAAGAATGCAGCAGAGCGTAAAGGCGCGTTTTAAAACGGTATTGCACCGCACCTACCGCAAATTCAGTCATCAGTCACTGTTCACTAAATTTCTGTCGGTATTTGTGGCAATGGTACTCATATGCTTTTTGCTTTTGGGAGTAACGCTCGGCGTGTTCCTCTCGAATTACTGGTCAAGTCAAAAAGAACAGCTTCTCTCCTCTAACGCAAAAAACATAGCGAACACTACCTCATCTGTTCTCTCATCAAGAATTCAAACCGATGCCTCCGGCTCGATAGCGATGATATGCAGTAACCTCTCGATGATTTCGGACGCTATCTCGGCTGATATTTACATAACCGATACCTCGGGCAACATAATATTGTGCAAGGACGTCATAACACAGAATTACAGTATCTCAAACAACGGCAGATGCAGTCTGCACGGCGGCTACACAATACCTCAGGAGGTAATCGACGAGGCGAAAAAGGGCGACTATTTTGCAAAGACCACCTTAAACGGCGTCTATATGAAAAAGCAGCTTGTCGCGGCGGAGCCGGTAAAGGTCGGCGAAGAAACCGCAGCAGTTGTTTTTGCCGTGGCGCCTATGACGGCGGGCTTCACAAACTATGCGATGAATATCCTTAAAATGTTCATTTTTGCCTGTCTTATGGCTTTCTCGGTAGGCTTTATCGCGGTATATTTTCTCACCGCTTCTCTTATAAAACCGCTCCACGATATGTCGGAGGCGACAAAAGCTTACGCAGAGGGCGATTTCGGCCCGAGAGTCAAGGTAAAGGGTGACGACGAACTCGCCGAGCTTGTGCGCGCATTCAATAAGATGGCATCGGATCTGTCGCTTCTTGAAAGCTCGCGGCGAAGCTTTGTGGCAAACGTCTCGCACGAGCTTAAGACCCCTATGACAACCATAGGAGGCTTCATAGACGGAATCCTTGACGGCACCATTCCCGAAAGCCAGCAAAAACACTATTTGAGCATTGTTTCCGATGAGACCAAGCGTCTGTCAAGGCTTGTTACGGCAATGCTGAATATGTCCAAAATCGAAGCGGGTGAATTAAAACTGAACCCGAAGGCGTTTGACATAAGTGCGGAAATATTCAACGTGCTGCTGTCGTTCGAGCAGATAATAGAGCGCAAGCACATTGAAATATCCGGGCTTGACAGGCTTCATTCCGTAACGGTCACCGCCGACGAGGATATGATACATCAGGTCATATACAATCTTGTGGACAACGCGGTCAAATTCACGGAAAACGGCACCATAAGCGTATTTGCAGACGATGACGAAAACGCAACACTTATAAAGGTCGTAAACACGGGCGCGGGTATTTCCTCGGAGGAGCGCGAAAAAATATTCGAGCGCTTCTACAAGGTTGATAAATCGCGCAGCTATGACGTCAAGGGCGCTGGACTCGGTCTTTATATATGCAAAACGATAGTCGAAATGCACGGCGGTTCGATAGGCTGCAACAGCGAAGAGGGTAAATACACCGAATTTTGGTTTACTATTCCGAAATATCTTCCGCCGAAGCAGCAGTAAAAGTATTCAGATTATTTAAATCGAGTTAACAGTTCTGTAATAACCGTCGGTTATGATTATGACAACGACAAGAGAAAAGCTCTTGTCTTCATCAGATAAATCAAGGAGATCTTTTTATGGACGATTTCAATAACAACACCCCTTCGGGAAACGAGCAGCAAAACACCCCGGAAAGCACGGGTAATTTCCAAAGTGCTCCCGAAGCCGGCAATGACGCTCAAAGAGCGAACAGCGGCAGTCCTTATAACGGCGGCTATCAGCCGAATAACGGCTACCCTTACTCGAACGGCGGCGGAAACACAAATAACGGCAGTTCAAATGCAAACGGCAGCAACAACGGCTATTCAAGCGGAAACAACGGTTACTACGGTTCAAACGGCGCATACCGTCCGAGCTCAACATACAGCGGAAACAACAGCTATGTCTATTACGGAAATTCAGGCCAATCGCCGAAAAAGCCGGTTGACAATAAACCGTCAAAGCATAAAAAAGGCGGCGTTATAGCCCTCATAATCGCAGTTGTGGTTTGTGTGGCACTCGGTGTTACGGGCATTGCGGTTTCTCTCAGCAATAAGGACGGTGCCAAAAAGCAGACAAGCGAAAAGACTTCCGCAGACAGCTCAACCGTTACGATAAACGAAACTCCCACCGCTTCCTCTACCGATAAGAGCGGCAGTCTTACCGCGGCAGGCGTTTATGATAAAATAAAGGACAGCTCCGTCGGCATACTCGTATACTCCGACAGTCGTTCCTCCTCCGCATCGGGTCAGGGCTCGGGCGTAATAGTCGGCGAGGACAGCAGCAAGCAATACACATATATTATGACCTGCGCTCACGTAATTTCTGGCGGCGGCTCCGTCAGAGTTCAGCTATCCGACGAAACGCAGTACGACGCAACGGTAGTGGGATATGACTCTAAAACCGACATCGGAGTTTTAAAAATCAAAGCTACGGGTCTTAAAGCCGCGGAATTCGGCGACAGCGACAAGCTCTCGGTCGGCGAGACGGTCTACGCGATAGGCAACCCCGGCGGAACGGCGTTTGCAGGCTCGTTCACAAACGGTATAGTATCCGCGATTTCTCGCCCCGTAAACAGTCAGATAGGCTATGAGATGATTTGTATTCAGCACACGGCAGCCATAAACCCCGGCAACTCCGGCGGCGCGCTCGTCAATGAATACGGTCAGGTAATAGGCATAAACTCCTCTAAAATAGCAAGCACCGATTACGAGGGAATGGCATTCTCCGTACCGAGCGTTACAGCAAAGGAAGTTTACGACGAAATAGTTGCAAACGGCTATGTTACTAACAGACCTAAGCTCGGAATAACCTATTCGCCGGCGTCTTCAAGTCAGATGTACAGTATGATCGTAAGCCTTAAGGAGCTCCCGGCAGGTTCCTTGATAGTTCAGAGTGTTCAGTCCGATTCGAGCCTTGCGTCTCAGGACGTAAAGCAGGGCGACTTAATTACTAAGGTCAACGGCAAGGACCTTGACAGCGCAGACGATCTTCCGGACCTTATCGATAAATCTGCCGTAGGCGATACGCTTACGCTTACGATTTGCAGAATAGACAGCAATTACAACATCAATGAATTTGAAGTAAAGGCAACCCTCGTTGAGGATAAGGGCGATTCCTCTTCCGTAAAGACGGAGTCCACAACACGCAACAACTCGTACAATCCGTTCAGCGCATACGGTTACGGCAACTGATAAGCTGCCGCAGCACAAACGCTACGGTTTAAATAAAAAAGTGAAGCCACGGTTAGCGCTAACCGTGGCTTCGTCAATTTTATCTTGCCGCGTCCGACGCAGCCTTGCTTGCGGCTTCGCCCGCACCTGTCACCGCGTCGTTTACTATGTCGCCCGCACCCGTGATAACGTCGCCTGCTATATCGGCGGCTCCGGTAACAACATCTCCGACAACATCTCCGGCGCCGGTGACTGCGTCACCTACGGCGTCGCCTGCGTTTGTAACCGCATTTTGCGCGGCGGAGCGAGTAGTATTTCCGTTTCCGGTAACGGCTCCGTCCTCCTTTTTACCGCAGGATGAGAACACAGCGCAAACAAGAAGCACGGCGAGTAAAACAGCTGCAACAGCCTTTTTCATATCTATCACCACAATCTTTCTTTTGTCTCATTTCGGACAAAATTATTATTTCCGTATTTTTTCTTTTTATTATTTTGTCAGGATTCCGCCGTCGGAATACAAAAGCAGAAGTATATCGTCCTCATAGCCCGTTTTTGTATCAATATAGACGAGCACCTCATTACCGTCCTTATCGGTGCAATGAAATTCCCAGCAATCCTTTTCGCCCTTGCTCTTTGTCGGAATTACGGCTCTTTTTGAATCGAGCACCGTTAAAAGACCGCTGACGGATTTTTGAGCCTCCGCCTGTGACAAAATATCGGAGCTTAAATTGCGCTCGGTATGATTCATAATATAACCCTTTGCGTCAAATGACGCAATATCACCCGTTTCGAGATTTACGCCTACCTTTATGAGATCGGGATAATAAATAACACCGTCCTTTTTGTAGGCATAATTTACGGTGCAGACCCCGTCCGACGTGCTGTAATAGCTCTCCTTCATATCGGCATAGCCGTGAGACGCCAAAAATTCGGAAGCCTTTTTCAGCGCATCGGCTGTTTTCAGCTTTGCTTCGCCCGCAAAGGACGAGTCGAGCATATATATAACATATCCGCCGTTTTTGGTTACGGCAACCGTCTTATTATTATGAGAAAAACAATACGCAGGCACATTTCCCGACTCTTCGCTTAAAAACGATATTTCCTTTTTGTCGCAGCCGAGAAAGGCAGCTGCCGCATCAAGGGCGTTTTCCTTTGATATTTCTTTTGCTCCGCTCGTCATTTTCGGCTGAGCCGACATAATATGGTCGGAAAACGGGCCGTCATAAATAAGCGTGGGATAATCGCTCAGGGATTGCTGTGCGTCCTCCATATCGCCTGCAAGATATTCCGTCTTTTCGCCCGTTAAGGCAAGCTCGCCGCTTTTTTGTGAAAAGCTGAAGCTTCCGTCGAACATATCGGCGCGTATATTTGAAACCTCTCCCGACAGCGCATCGCAAAACGTGATAAGGGAGCGGAGATTTTCACGTTCCTCGTCGGAGATGCTTTCGCCTGAGGCAACCTTGCGGTTTAAGGTCTCGGTGAAATCGCCGACCTGCGATAAAAATTTATATGTGTTTTCAAGATTTGTATTTTCAAGCGGAAGCACGGAAAGCGAGCTTTTTGCCGCAAGAGTCTCTCTTGACAGCTCCGACGCCATACCGCTCAGCATCGGCGGAGTACTTGAATACACCCCTTTTTTGAGGCTTGTACCTATTTCACGCAGTCTTCCGTCAAGCTCTGTAAGAGCTCGCTGCTGCGACAAAGTAATCTGTCTTTTGTATTTTGACGCGCGCACATTGCCGCATATCGACGCTGTGACAAGCACCGCCGCAAGTGCTGCGACAAAGGATACAACGCGCACATAGGAGCGTCTTTTCATCTTCTTTTCCATAAATTTCACCTCTGCGATATTTTTCGCAAAAAAAACATAAATATACTTGAAAAAAGCCGCTTATTTATTTGCCAAACCGCGCCTTATAGTGTATAATAATATACTGATTAAGTTTGAATTAAAGGAGCGGTCAAAATGGAATGTTATCTTGACAACAGCGCAACCACAAAGCCCTGTAAGGCCGCTGTGGACGCAGAAATTTCCGCACTGACCGAGCTTTACGGAAATCCGTCTTCGCTTCATCAAAAAGGCGTTGACGCATATATGCTTCTCGAAAAAAGCCGCGGTACGATTGCCGCAAGCTTAAAAGCGAGCCCCGATGAAATATATTTCACCCCCTGCGGCACCGTGTCAAACAACACCGCGATATTCGGTGCAGTCGGCGCAAAAAAGCGACTCGGCAAGAAAATAGTCACTACGGCTTTAGAGCATCCGAGCGTTGAAAAATGTATGGAACGCCTCGAGGAAAGCGGCTTTGAGATAGTGAGAGTGCAGCCGCAAAGCGACGGCAATATAAGCTTAAAGGACTTCGAAAACGCCATAGACGAAAATACGATTTTGGTATCTGTAATGGCCGTCAACAACGAAGTCGGCTCTGTGATGCCCGCAGAAAATCTCAAAAAAATCATAAAGAGCAAAAATTCTCCCGCTCTTCTGCACGTTGACGATGTGCAGGGCTATATGAAAATTCCGCTCTGTCCCAAAAACTGCGGAATAGACCTTATGAGCGTCAGCGCACACAAGGTTCACGGTCCCAAGGGCGTGGGAGCGCTTTATATAAATAAAAACGTGCGCATAAATCCGTATATTCTCGGCGGCGGGCAGGAAAACAATATGTGCTCGGGAACTCAGGGTATGCCGGCGATAGCAGGCTTTGCCGCCGCTGTTGAAAACGGCGGAAGCGTCGAAAAAAATCTTAAGTATGTAGCAAAGCTCAATCTCCGCCTGAGAGAGCGGATAAAAGAAATTCCCGGAGTACATATAAATTCCCCCGAAAACGCCCTGCCGTACATTATCAATATTTCCATAGACGAAATACCGTCTCAGGTATCGGTAAACTTCTTTTCGATGAACGGCGTATACATTTCGGCAGGCTCAGCTTGCTCCAAGGGGCACAGGAGCAATGTGCTGCAAAGCATGGGGCTTCCGCCCGACAGAATAGATTCCGCCATACGGATAAGCCTTTCAAACGACACCTCGATTGATGAAATTGACCGCTGTGCCGATGTCATAAAAATCGCTGTCGAAAAACTCAGAAAACACAAAGGATAAAGAAACAGCAATATGAAAGAAATAATACTTATAAAAAACGGAGAGCTTGCGCTTAAGGGCCTTAACCGCTCGTCATTTGAGTCAACGCTCGCAAAAAATATCAAAAGGCGTCTTCAGTCGCTCGGAAAATTCAAGGTAATCCGCTCACAGTCAACAATAACCGTAGAGCCATTTGACGAAAGCTTTGATATGGAAGAGGCAGAGGATCAAATTTCACGCATATTCGGCATTGCAGGCTATGAGCGCGCCGCCGCAGTCGAAAAGGATATGGATGTAATCCTCAAAACGACTCCCGTATATTTAAGCGAGGCTCTTAAAAACGCTTCAACCTTTAAGGTGGAGGCAAAACGCGCAGACAAGACCTTCCCCTTAAAATCACCGGAAATATGCTGTGATGTCGGCGAGGCGGTTTTAAACGCTTTTCCGCACATCAGAGTCGATGTTAAAAATCCCGATTTAACCATAGTAATAGAAATCCGCGAAAGCGCGGCTTACATTCACGGCGACCAGAAAAAGGGCGCAGGCGGTATGCCAGTCGGCACGGGCGGCAAAGCGGCACTTCTTATCTCGGGAGGAATCGACAGCCCCGTTGCAGGCTGGATGATGGCAAAACGCGGAGTTGTTTTAAACGCCGTACATTTCGCCTCTCCCCCGTTCACATCGCCCATGTCCGAAATGAAGGTTCACGACCTTCTCGCTAAAGTAGCAAAGTACAGCGGCACAATCAAGCTTATAACCGTGCCGTTCACCGAGATACAGGAAAACATACGCGATAAATGTCCCGAGGAACTTTTCACCCTCATTATGAGACGTTATATGATACGCATATCAAATATCCTTGCCGAAAAAGAGGGCTGCGAGGCTATTGTCACGGGAGAGAGCGTAGGTCAGGTGGCAAGCCAAACTCTTACGGCGATGATGTCTACCGACAGCGTTTCGCGCTTACCGGTGCTTCGTCCGCTTGTAGGTATGGATAAGAACGAAATAGTCGTTATTTCAAGAAAGATAGACACATTTGATATTTCGATAAGACCGTTTGAGGATTGCTGTACGGTATTTACACCGAAGCATCCGCGTCTTCACCCGAAGCCCGAAGAAATCGAAAAAGCCGAATTATCGCTTGACAGCGACGCGCTTATAAGCCGTGCGGTCGAGGGCGTAAAGCAGGAGCTTATCACATTTTAAAGGAAAAAATTATGAGTATTGAAAAGCAGACGGTAGAACTTCTCAAAAGTAAAAAACTTAAGCTTGCCACGGCAGAGAGCTGTACCGGCGGACTCATTTCAAAACGCATTACCGACGTATCCGGCTCCTCCGAGGTATTCGAGGGCGGCGTTGTCTGTTATTCAAACCGTTTCAAAGAAAATGTGCTCGGCGTTTCCCCGGAAACCCTGAAAAAATACGGCGCCGTAAGCCGCGAAACCGCGCGTGAAATGGTAAAGGGCGTTTTGTCTCTTACAAAGGCCGATATAGCAGTTGCCGTTACGGGTATAGCGGGACCGTCTTCGGACGATACAAATAAGCCCGTGGGCCTTGTTTATATAGCCGTTTCCGACGGTAAAAGCACAATAGTTAAAAAGCTTCTAAACAATTTTACCGGCGACGTCAGGGAGCAAAACCGCAACATCAGCGCGGATACCGCTCTCGAAATGATAATGGAGGCAATACGATGAACGACGATAATGTCATCACCGAAAACACCGTTCCGCAGAAAAAAGGCGGCAAAAAGAAACAAAAAAAGAAGCCGATGAGCAAGGGCAGCAAATTTATACTCTTTATATCAATAATTGTTTTGATAGTCTCCGGAACCTTCTGTGTGAAATACGGCGTTGATATAATAAAGAGCAAAAAAGAGGCGGCGGAAATAGCAAGCCTTGCAAATCCGCAGTTTGACGTGCCCGAGTACGATTACGGAGACACGGTTTTCCCGGACGGTATTCAGGAAAAATACAAAAAGGCGTATTCCGTAAATCCCGATCTTGTCGGCTGGATAAAAATTCCCGGTACAACCGTAAATCATCCCGTTGTGCACGGCTCCGACAACAATTACTATTTAAGGCGCAGCTTCTACGGCAACTACGAGCGCCGCGGAACTCCGTTTGTCGATTACCGCAACACGATAACCGACGGCGAATTTGATACAAACACCATTATTTACGGTCACAATTACCTCGATTCCACCATGTTCTCGGACGTTGAAAAATACAAGGACATCGAATTTTGGAAAGAAAATCCCGTAATTGAGTTTAACACTATCTATCACGATTACAAATGGAAAGTCATAGCCGTCTTTTTGACAAACGCGGACGAAAAGGACGACAACGGCTATGTTTTCAATTACATATACCCGTTTATGAGCGGCGAAAACTACGCGGAGTACTTTGACGAGATTGCGTCACGCTCGCTCTATTCGACGGGAATAGACGTAAATACCGACGACAAAATACTCACCCTCTCGACCTGCACGCGCGATATGGATATTTCAACGCGCCGCGGCGAGACAAACGCCCGTTGTGTTCTGGTTGCAAGGCTCATACGAGACGGTGAAAGCGAAGAGGTTGACACCTCGCTTGCGACGGTAAACGAAAATCCGCGCTATCCGCAGATATGGTATGACAAACATAAAAAAGCAAATCCATATAAAAACGCCGAAAGATGGTATCCGAAAGGAGTGAGAGCTTAAATGAGCAAAAGCAAGGACAAGAAAAACAACGACAACGAGCTTTTATCATTTGAAGAGCTTAAAAATAAGGTAAACCACGAAACCGCAAAGGACGAAAAACCCGACAGCGAGATAAACGATTTACTCTCTGCCCTCGGTGACGAGTCGAAGGATAAGTCACAGCCTGAGCCAAATAACGCTCAGCCGGCCGAAACAGAGCAGTCTCGCACCGAAAAAGCGGAGCCGCAAAACTTAAATGCGAAGTCAAAAGACGAAAGCGAAAAGAAAAACGAGGTTATCGATAAAAACACCGACAGAATCTACAATGATATTTTGTCTGCCATAAACGACAACTCTCAAAATGAAACCGAGCAGACGTCGAGAAGAAACAAATATTCCGGCGACGATAACCACTTCATCGATATTACAAATCAATATCAGAAGCCTCGCGAGGAGGAAAAAGTTCCCGCAGAAAACATCGCAATAGTTCGCCCATCCAAGGATAAAAAGCCGGAAGAAAAGCCGGAAGAAAAGCCGGAAGATGAGCAGAAGGAAGAAAAACCGGAAGAAGATGAGAAACCCGTCAAGACCTTCGGCGAGATGTTCAAGAGCGGTCTTGCGGCGTTCTTCCCGAATAAGCATGACAAGGTTTCCGAGATAATCAGAAAGGTAATAATGGACGTCTCTGTTTTCACGCTTATCGGTTGCGCTGTTTGGTTCGGCGTGCTGATGGGTCAGAAAAACAGCGCCAACAAGCAAAACGCTAACATTAAAGGTCAGGTTATCGACGCCGATTCGAATCTTACCGACGAAGATGCGTGGGCGGAATTTTTTGCCAAATATCCAAACGTCACTCTGCCTCAGGGTATGATGCCGAAATACGCGTATCTCTATGCCATAAACAACGACCTTGTCGGTTGGATTCGCGTTCCGAATACGGCAATCGACGTTCAGGTTGTGCAGGCCGAGGATAACGACGAGTACCTCAAGCAGGATTTCTACGGCAATTACAGCCGTTACGGCTGCCCGTTCCTCGATTTCCGCTGTGATCCGAAATATCTCAGCCAGAACACTGTAATTTACGGTCATCATATGAGCGACGGCCTTGTATTTGCCGAGCTTGACAAATACAAGAAGCCCGACGGCTTTAAGGAGTCGCCGATTATAGAATACGACACTCTGTTTAAGACCTATAAATTTAAAATCTATGCCGCCTTTATAGCAGGCAGCGCGCCCGAGCAGGATAACGGCTATCTCTTTTACTACAACACGCCCAAATTCCCGACAAAGGAAAACTTTGACGCATTTATAGCGGCAATAGACGAGAGAAAGCTTTATTCGACAGGCGTCAGCGTAGACTATACGGATAAGCTTATTACACTATCCACCTGCAGCTACGAATTTTCAAACGCAAGACTTGTGGTTGTCGGCAGACTTCTGCGCGACGGCGAAAGCGAAAATGTAGACACTTCGCTCGTCACGGTCAACGAAAATCCGCGCTATCCGCAGGTATGGTATGATAAAAAAGGTCAAAAGAACCCCTTTGCTTCGGCGGAAAAATGGCAGCCCGCCGAATAATCGGTTTTTAATACACATTTATAAACAAGGATGGACAAGGATATGAATTTGAAATTGTTTTCACTTATTTCGAGTGACGACATTCCGGCTACTAAGCTTCAAATCAAAATTTCCGGCAGTCTTAACGCCTTTACCGACGATGACGTGTCCTTCAAGAGATTTTCTTCTCTCAAGGAGATGTTCCCGTCGCTCGGCAAAGCACTCGCGGACTCCGAGCTTATAGTTATTGCCGTTGACCCGAAGATATATGTCAGAACAAAGACGCTGCTTACAAAGGCACTCTCTCTTGACATTGAGGAAAATCCGACGGTCAAAAAAGCACTCGGACGCGCCGCGGAAATTCCCGAGTCGCAAAAGCTGCTTCAATCGCAGATGCCGAAGGGTGCCGTCCCGTTTTTAACCCGCGACGGAGTAAATTCCGGCTTTGTCATTTCTAAGGGACATCAACAGATAATGTATCTGCCTCTTGACGATGCACGCCTTGACACGGTGCTTCGCAACGGCGTTATTCCGTATCTCACGAGCGGCGAGACCATAGCTGTCCGCGAGGAGGCTTACGCCCCGAAAAACGCAACGGTAAAGCCGTCTGTTCCGCCGAAAAAGCAAGAGGCACCGGCTCCCGAAAAAGCCGCGCAGACACCTCCCGCGCTTCCCGAGAGTGTAGGGGAAGTCACTTCCAAAACCGTAAATATTCTTCGTGAGAGCGGCAGCCGTGTTGCGGTGAACGGCAATCAAAATTCCGAATATGTAAAATCCTTCGGCTCTGTTTCACCCGACTTTTTCGAGTTCTTCACATTTACGCCGCATGTCGAGGACAAGGGCGACTTCAATGTCACCGATTACACCGCACAGATGGCAAAATCGGCAAAGGAGCTTGCCTCTGCGGATTTCGGCGCGTGCATTTCGGATATTTGCAATACGGACGGCTGTTCTTACATATGCATTGCCGTCGCAGGCGAGAGCTCCGCAATAGTCAGAAAGCTCTACCGCGAGCCCGATGAAAAGGATGAAAGCTTCATAAGAGACGCCGCAGAGGAGCTTATAGAGCTTATCGGCGAAAAGGCCTCCGGGGAAAGCTCCGTCGGCATAGAGATTTCCGGCGAAGCCGCAGCAGAGCCCGAAGCCGAAAAAACTCCCGGCAAAGGGAAAAAAGTCTTTGTTTCGATACTTGTAATAATTCTCGCTCTTGCCGTTGCGGCAGGCACATTTTTCCTTGTGAAATATCAAAGAGACAAAAAAGCCGCCGAGGCACTCGCAAACACCGCGCCCGAAACGACTTCCGAGGAAACGACCGTTCCCCCGGAAATATCCAAGGATACGGTTCCGCTCTCTGTTTTTATGCGCAATGAAGCGGTTAACGGAATTGACAAGGACGACCTTGCGAGAGCGGCCGAGGACGCCGCAAGTGCCGCTTCTCAGGGTGACAATGCGGCAAACGCAAACGTAGTGCCCGAATACATCGTGCTCAACGGCGTAAAAACGGAGGCAAAAAAGGCACTCGCAAAAATTGTGGCCGCGGATGTGGACGACAGCTACAATTCCGAAGCCATAAAAGCCGATGCAGTTGCCGTTTATACATATTTGAAATACCGCAACACAAACTTTAACGTAAGCGGTCTTAATGCCGCAGAAACGGTGAGCGACAACATACTGAATGCCGTTTCGGAGGTATTCGGCGAATATGTCGTATATAACGGTCAACCGGCATTCACTCCTACATTTAAGCTGTCGGCAGGCAAAACCACCTCGGCAGACGTTGTTTTCGGGAATTCCTTCCCCTACCTTAAAACGGTAGACAGCGCATCCGATAAAAACGCAGACGGCTACAAAACGGAGATTACTCTGACATCCGGTGAATTAAAGGAGCTTGCAAATAAATTTGACAGCTCGATAAATCTCTCCGGCTCCGCCAAGGACTGGGTAAAGGTTACAAAGCACGACGGCGCCATAAGCACGGGAGTAGGATATGTCGAAACCGTAAACGTAGGCGGTAAGGAAATAAGCGGATATAAATTCGCCTGTGAGCTTCTCGAAAACAAGATTCCGTCATACTGCTTTGCCGTATCCTACACCTCTTCCGGCGACACCTTTAAGATAACCTCATACGGCAGCGGTTTCGGTGTCGGTATGAGTCTTGCCGGTGCAAACAAAATGGCGGCCGACGGCTCAACCTACGCGCAGATACTCGCAAAATACTATCCCGGAACAAATCTTTCATAACACTTTTTAAGCCGTCATATTTTGTATATATTATCAAGGGGGACATTTTAAATGGCAATATTAGTAACCGGCGGTGCCGGATTCATAGGCACCCATACCTGCATAGAGCTTATTAACGCAGGATATGAACCGATAGTGGTTGATAACTACTACAACGCAAGCCCCAAGGCACTCGAGCGCGTTGAGGAAATAGTCGGAAAAAAGGTTAAGTTTTATGAGTGCGACGTTCGCGACAAAAAGAAGCTTGACTCCGTCTTTAAGGAAAATAAGATAGACGCCGTCATACATTTTGCAGGCCTCAAGGCGGTAGGCGAATCCTGCCACAAGCCGCTTGAGTACTACGATAACAACATCGGCGGAACTCTTGCGCTCTGCGAGGTTATGAGAGACAACGGCTGCAAAAAAATCGTATTTTCCTCCTCAGCTACCGTCTACGGTATGAACAATGTTTCGCCGCTCACGGAGGATATGAAAACCGGCGGTACAACCAATCCCTACGGTACCACAAAGTATATGATAGAGATAATCCTCGAGGATCTCTATAAAGCAGACAACAGCTGGGATGTTACGCTGCTTCGCTACTTTAACCCGATAGGTGCTCACAAGAGCGGCCTCATAGGTGAAAACCCCAACGGAATCCCGAACAATCTTATGCCGTATATAACCCAGGTTGCAATAGGCAAGCTTGACTGCCTCTCGATTTACGGCAACGACTACCCCACCCGCGACGGAACGGGTGTTCGCGATTACATCCACGTGGTTGACCTGGCTCTCGGTCACGTAAAAGCCGTAGATCAGCTGAAATCCTCAACCGGCGGCGTAAGGATTTATAATCTCGGCACAGGCAAGGGTTACAGCGTTTTAGATATAGTTAAAGCATTTGAAAAAGCCACAGGCGTTAAAATCAATTATAAAATCGCTCCTCGCCGTGACGGTGATATAGCTACCTGCTACTCCGACCCGTCAAAGGCTAAAAAAGAGCTCGGTTGGGAGGCAAAACGCGACCTCGAGGAAATGTGCGAGGATTCATGGCGTTGGCAAAAAAACAATCCGAACGGTTTTGACGACTGATATTTCTCCCCCGAAAAAGGAGGTAACACCATGAAAAACAAAAAGAGTCTTACAGTAGGAATCATTGTTGCTGTTATAGTCATTGCACTTATCGGCAGCATTGCCGGCAGCTACAACAATCTCGTAAAGCTGCGTGAAAACGTGACGAGCGCGCAGTCCGTGGTTGAAACACAGCTTCAGCGCCGCGCGGACCTTATACCAAACCTTGTAAACACCGTAAAGGGCTACGCTTCTCATGAGGAGGACGTTTTTACGGCAGTTGCAGACGCTCGCACGGCACTTTCGGGTGCCAAGACGGTTGACGAGCTGAACAGTGCTCAGAGTCAGCTTGACAGTGCCGTATCATGCCTTTTGGCGATAGCCGAAAGCTATCCCGATCTCAAGGCAAATGAGAATTTTATAAATCTTCAGGATGAGCTTGCAGGCACCGAAAACCGTATTTCCGTTGCGCGTCAGGACTATAACGACGCCGCAAAGGAATACAATACAAAAATTCAATCGTTCCCCGCATCGATAATTGCGGGACTCTTCCATTTTGAAAAGGCGGATTATTTCACCGCAACAGCCGAAGCTGCAACTGTTCCCGCTGTGGATTTCGGTAAATAAGCCATGAAAAAGACGATAGGTGCAGGCGCACTGCTTGTTTCACTTTTGATTGTTTTGCTGACGGCTCTGCCGGCAGCCGCAATAAGCGATCATCCGTTGCCGGCAAGCAGTTTTTTCGCCCCAAGCTTTGCCGATGACAACAAAATGACCACACAATCTGGAGACGATTACCCGTCTCCCACAAGCGACTTTTTCGTCAACGATTTTGCCTCGTGTCTCACCGATGAGGACAAAAGCACCATACAAGCTCTCGGCGAGGAGCTGTATAAAAAGACAAAGGCGCAGGTAGTAGTTGTCACGGTTCAAAGCCTCGGCGGCAGAGATATTGAAAGCTATTCGATAGGACTTGCGCGTGAATGGGGCATAGGCGATAAGGACGATGATTCCGGCGTATTGCTGCTGTTATCCACGGGCGACAGACAGGTGCGAATTGAAGTCGGAAAGGGTCTTGAGGGCTCTCTCACCGACGGTAAATCGGGACGAATTCTCGATTCCTATGCAGTTCCGTACCTCAAAAACAGCGACTATTCCACGGGTCTTCGCGAGTGTTACAAAAAGCTCGTCGAGGAGGTTTATTCCGAATACGGAGTAGAGGGCTATACGAGCATTGACGACACGGACATCGGCGATTACTCCTCATCAGGTTTCGGGGACGAAAAAATCGACCTCGCCGTTATTATTATAATAACGGTTCTGGTACTGATTACCTTGATTTTACCCGGCCGCATAATTCGCAAAGCAATTTATCACGGCGGCGGCGATCATCACGGCGGCGGAGATTATCACAGCGGCGGCTTTTACGGAGGCGGCTTCGGCGGGCATTCATCCGGAGGGTTCTCGGGAGGCTCGTCCTCGGGAGGATTTTCGGGCGGAGGCGGCGGCTTCTCCGGCGGAGGAAGCTCACGCGGATTCTAATATTTCACACATAAAGCTGTCGGAGCAGGGCCTAATCCTTTTCGGCAGCTTTTATTTTCCCCTGCTGTTTCTTTTCTGCATTGCCGCAAGGTTTATAAGCAATCAAATTAAAAGAAAGGTCGTGGCGAAATGAGAATGTATGATATCATCGATAACAAGAAGCACGGGAAAGAGCTGTCCTTTGACGAAATCAAGTTCTTTGTCGACGGATTTACGGACGGCTCTGTGCCGGATTATCAAGCTTCGGCGCTGCTTATGGCCATATGCCTTAAGGGTATGAGTGACAGCGAAATATCAAATCTCACCTTATGCATGGCGCAGTCGGGCGATATGAACGATATGAGCAAAATAGACGGTGTGTCCTGCGATAAGCACTCAACCGGCGGTGTCGGTGATAAAACCTCACTTATAGTCGCTCCCATTGCCGCAAGCTGCGGTCTGAAGGTTGCTAAAATGAGCGGCAGAGGTCTCGGCCACACGGGCGGTACGGTTGATAAGCTGGAGTCTATTCCCGGCTACAACACAGCAATGGCAAGCGACAGCTTTTTTAAACAGGTAAACAAAATCGGAATTTCTCTGATAGGTCAGACCGGAAATCTCGCCCCTGCCGACAAAAAGCTTTACGCACTTCGCGATGTAACAGCCACCGTGGATGACAGGGCTCTTATCTCTGCGAGCATTATGAGCAAAAAGCTTGCGGCAGGCGACAAAAATATAGTTCTCGATGTGAAATGCGGAAGCGGCGCATTTATGAAAAACGAAAATGACGCCGCGGCTCTCGCAAAAACAATGGTCGGCATAGGCAAAAGCTGCGGCAGAAACATCATAGCCGTTATAACAAATATGGACGAGCCGCTCGGCAGAAATGTCGGAAATGCGCTTGAGGTTATCGAGGCAGTCGACGTTTTACGCGGTAACGGTGACAAGAGCCTTCGCGAATTATCTGTTTATCTCGCCGCAAATATGCTGTCACTCTCATTCCGAAGGGACATAGACGAGTGTATTATAGAAGCGACAAATGCGCTCGACAGCGGCAGAGCCTTTGATAAATTCCGTGAGCTCGTTGAGGCTCAGGGCGGAGACGTCGATTATATAAATGATACAAGCCTCTTCAAAAAAGACAAATGCGTTCGCGACATATTATCGCCGTGCGACGGATACATCTTTTCGGCGGACACCGGAAAGATAGGCGAAGCCGCCGTGATACTCGGCGCAGGCAGAGAGAAAAAGGATGACAAAATCGATATGGCTGCGGGAATTGTACTCCGTAAAAAGACCGGCGAAAGAGTTAATAAGGGTGACGCGCTGGCAACGCTTTACACCTCCTGCGAAGCAAGGGCCGACAGTGCCGAAAAGCTGTATTTAAATGCAATCAAAATAACCGACAATCCGCCCGAAAAGAAAAAGCTTATATACGGAACAATTAAATAATACTTTCCCCTCCCGGTTTCGGATAAAACCGCAATTTCGCGGCAAACTCATTATGGCAGACGAAAACGGGGGGATTTTTATGCCGAAAAAATACAATACGATTATAATCGGCGGCGGAACGGCAGGCCTTACCGCGGCAATTTACACCGCTCGCCAAAATAAGAGCGTCGCGGTTTTTGAAAGCGGAATGTTCGGCGGTCAGATAGTCGATTCGCCGAAAATAGAAAACTACCCGGGCTTTTGCGAAATCAGCGGTGATGAATTTTCGGATAGGCTGTTAAAGCAGGCGTTAAAGCTCGGTGCAGAGCTTATTAAAAAAAGAGCAGCCGCAATTAAGATTGAGGGCAAAGACAAATATGTTATTTCTGCCGACGGCGAAAAAACGCAATGCGATAAAATTATAATTGCGGTCGGTACAAGGCCGCGTCCGCTTGGTCTTGAAAACGAACAAGAGCTTTTAGGCAGAGGCATTTCATACTGCGCGGTTTGCGACGGTGCATTTTTCAAAAGTAAAACGGTTGCCGCGGTCGGCGGCGGCAGCTCGGCTCTGCAAAGCGCAAGGCTGCTGGCAGAGCTTTGCAAAAAGGTGTATGTGATTCACAGACGGAATGAATTTCGCGGCGAGCAAAGGCTCTGTGAAGAGTTAAAGTCCTTTCATAACATCGAGTTTTTGTTAAACAGCGAAATAAAAAAGATAAACGGCAAGACGAGGCTCGAAAGCGTTTTAGTTAAAAATAATCTAAGCGGTAAAGAAACGGTTCTTCCGCTTGACGGGCTCTTTGTCGCAATAGGCAAGGAGCCGCAAAACGAAATATTTGCCGAGGTCACAGAGCTTGATGAAAACGGATACATCAAGGCGGACGAGAGCTGTAAAACAAGCACGGACGGAATTTACGCCGCAGGCGACTGCCGCACAAAGGTATTTCGTCAGCTTACGACTGCGGCGGCGGACGGAACAGTTGCGGCGTTGTCGCCGTAATTACCCTGCCGATTTTCAAATTACGAAACACAGCGTAAAAAAACTAAAAATCCACACGCGTCGGCTGAGCGTTTATAAGGCAGTTTTGCTTCGCAGTTTCACAGCCGTACATTTTTTATGCGAAACCGATACTTCCTTATGAACGCTCTACCTTATTATTGATACACGGCGGCTTTTGTGTTATTATAGTCGCCGTAATTAAAATTAAGGTAAAGAGTGCCCGTCTCTGCATCATTTCGTCGGTTTCGGCGCGGCACGGCAACAAATAAGGTGAAAAAATGAAACTCATAGGCGCGGCAGTAAACTGCGGAGCTGTTTTTTTAGGCTCTCTTTTAGGTCTGCTGTTTAAAAAGGGTATTCCGGAACACGTGCAAAAAAGTCTTAACTATGCACTGTCGCTGTGCGTACTCTACATAGGAATCAAGGGTTCGCTTAAAGGAGAAAATACATTGATTGCCGCCCTGTCGCTCGCGATAGGAACAATAATAGGCGAGCTCATTGACATTGACAGGCATTTAAACAAATTCGGCGACTTTTTGCAAAAGAAGCTGAGCCGCAATACCGAAAATTCATCGTTCGGCGAGGGCTTTGTAAATGCCACGCTTTTTACCTGCGTCGGAGCTATGGCAATAGTCGGCGCGATTGAAGCCGGTATGCAGGGCAGCTTTTCAACATACTATGCAAAAGCTCTGCTCGACTGCTTTTTTGTGATGATAATGACTACCACATTCGGAATAGGCTGTTTCTTCTCCGGAATTATAGTTTTTGTCTATGAAGCGATTTTGACGCTCGGCGCCGGCTTTCTCTCGTCATTTCTCTCCGACAGTATGATAAACGAGATGTCGTGCGTCGGCTCCGTGCTTATAATAGCCATAGCTCTCAACACAATGAAGGTCACAAAAATAAAGGTTGCAAACCTGCTGCCGTCGGCGTTTATGCCGCTCTTACTGTGCCTTTTTATTCATTGACTTTTACTTTTTTTATGCTATATTATATGTGGTTATATATGATTTTTTGGGGGAATTGTAATTGAAGATTATTGTTGCAGGTGACGGTAAGGTTGGTGCCACGCTTACACGTCAGCTGACCGCAGAGGGATATGACATTACTCTTATAGACTCAAACAAGGATGTTTTGAGCTCAAGCATGGAGCAATTCGACATAATGACCGTACACGGCAACTGTGCCACCAAAGACACGCTGCTGAAGGCGGGAATTACAGACACCGACCTCATAATAGCCGCCACAAGCGCGGACGAGGTAAATCTTTTGTGCTGCATTACCGCTCACGGACTTAACAAGAACCTGCACACAATAGCGCGAATCCGCAATCCCGAATACAGCAGTCAAATCTATGATATGCGCGATATGTATGCGCTGTCCATGACCGTAAACCCCGAAAAGCAGGCGTCAAGTGCCATAGAAAAGCTTCTCAGATACCCGGGATTTTTAAAGCATGACACCTTTGCTAAGGGGCGCGTCGATATAGTTGAGCTGCGCGTCAAAAGCGACAGCAAGCTCTGCAACATTCCTCTGAGCGCCCTGCCCGCGCAGACAAAGTGTAACGTACTTGTTTGTGCGGTAATCAGAAACGGTGAAGCACTCGCACCCAACGGCGATTTCGTCTTACAGGACGGCGACAGAATATTTGTCACGGCGTCTGTGGACAACCTCTCAATGCTTTTGAAGAGTCTCGGTATGACGCCGAAAAAAACCAAAAACATACTTATCTGCGGCGGCGGAAAAATCAGCTATTACCTTGCAAAGCGTCTTGAAAAAAGCAGCGTTTCGGTAACTCTTGTAGAGAAAGACGAAAAACGCTGTGTTGAGCTTGCCTCGCTTCTGCCGACAACGAATATAATCCACGGCGACGCGAGCGACCAAAATCTTCTCAACAGCGAGGGGCTGGCCGACTGCGAGGCGGTTGTTACCGCCACCGGGCTTGACGAAATGAATATGATAATTTCGCTCTATGCCAACAATGTGGGTGTTCCGCAGACAATAACAAAGCTCAGCCGAATAGACAGCGGCAGTATTCCTTCAAACATTCCGCTCGGTAGCATCATCTGTCCCAAGGAGCTGTGCTGCAACTCAATAGTTCGCTATGTCAGAGCCATACAAAATCAAAGCGGTGCGGCAATCGCCGTTCACTTTATCGCAGACGGTCAGGCGCAGGCCATAGAATTCCGAGTTGACGAGCAGACAAAGCATTGCGGAGAGGCTCTTAAGGATATAAAAATTCGCAAAAATGTCCTTGTTGTCTGCATAACGCATAACGGTAAAATCGAAATACCCAACGGTAATTCTTCGTTTAAAAAAGGTGACGGCATCATTATTGTCACAAGCAGCGGAGATGTGGTGCGACAGCTTAACGACATATTTATTTAATGGGGTAAAAGTGCTTTATGAACTATAAAATGATGGGTCGTATTTTTGCGGAAATATTGGCGCTCGAAGCGTTTTTTATGCTTCCGCCGCTGTTTATAAGCGTATATGACGGAGTCGATGTTGCGGCAAAGGCCTTTTTATATACAATAGGCATACTGATAGCGGTATCCGCATTTTTGTGGCTTATCTGCCGCAAAGCAAAGCGCGGCTTTTACGCTCAGGAGGGCATAGTTTGCGTTGGCCTCGGTTGGATTTTTTTAAGTCTTTTCGGTGCATTGCCCTTTTTTATATCGGGCGAAATACCGTTTTACATCGACGCGTTTTTTGAGATGGTTTCGGGTTTTACAACGACCGGTGCGTCAATAGTGCCCGTTGTTGAGGACTTATCACGCGGAATTTTATATTGGCGAAGCTTCAGCCATTGGCTCGGCGGAATGGGTGTGCTTGTATTTTTGCTTGCCATTGTCCCGTCTAATTCAAAATCGGGCGGCTCGCGGCTGCACCTTTTAAAGGCGGAAAGCCCGGGCCCCGATGTCGGTAAGCTCGTACCAAAAATGCGCGATACCGCCATGATACTGTATGTACTGTATATAGCACTTACTCTTTTGAATATATTGTTTTTGCTCGCCGGAAAAATGCCTCTTTTTGACGCGCTGTGCACGGCATTCGGCACCGCAGGAACCGGCGGCTTCGGAATCAAAAATGACAGCATAGCGGGTTATAGCATTTATATACAGTGGGTTTGCACCGTGTTTATGATGCTCTTCGGCGTAAACTTCAACTGCTATTACTTGCTCATTATGCGCCAATTCAAGGCACTCTTTAAAAATGAGGAGGTTCGCTGTTACTTCGGAATTTCAATTATGAGTGCTGCGCTGATAGCCATTGACATCCGTAAAATATACCCGACAATTCACGAAACGATTCGCCACGCCTGCTTCCAGGTAGCAAGTATCATGACGACTACGGGCTTTGCGACTACGGATTTTGACACATGGCCGAGCTTCTCAAAAACCATTTTGCTTACACTTATGGTCATAGGCGCGTGCGCCGGCTCTACCGGCGGCGGTCTCAAGTGTGCAAGAGTTCTGTTGCTTTTCAAAAATTTACGCAGAAACATTCACAAGATACTTCACCCGAGAAGAGTTCAGGTTGTACACGTAGACGGCACACCCGTTGACGAAAAAATAATCAACGGCACAAGCGTTTATCTCGCCGCATATTTTATTTTGGTTGTTCTGAGTATACTGCTTATATCGGTTGACAATAAGCCGCTTGTAACAAATTTGTCCGCCGTGCTCTCTTGCTTCAACAACATCGGCCCCGGTCTTGAGATAGTCGGACCCACCGGAAACTTCAGCTCTTACAGCGCGTTTTCAAAGCTTGTGCTGATATTTGATATGCTCGCCGGCAGACTTGAGATATTCCCGATTTTGGCTCTTATTTCAAGGGGCGCATGGAAAAAAGCTTGACGCACCGTATACCGCACATTTATATTTTAAGCTCCCGATTTCTCTCGGGAGCTTTTTTGCGATTTGCTTCACTCTCCATCGGTGCACAGCCGATTGTCATTTAAATAAAAACGAGCGCGTAACCGTTGTCTCTTCTTTACCCTGCTTAAAGTCAAACCGGAAATGCATATATCTCGGCTTTGTAAAACCTTAAAATCAATAAAACAAGCTGCCCTCCCCGGTCGCTTCGTGCGATAAGGAGGGCAGCTTTATGCTTATTCGGTTTTATTTTGTTTGCCGATTATTATTTCTTGCCTTTTTTAGCGAGCTTTTCGGCTTTTTTCTGTGCCTTGTATGCGGCGTCCTCAGCCTTAAGTCTTTCAACCTCGGCGTCTCTTGCCTTTTTAGCCTCTGCCTCACGCTCTTTTGCCTCGTCATAGAGAGCCTCTATCTCACCGAAATGCTGATAGTACTTCTCCTGATTTATAAGGCGTTCGGCGTCAAGATACGGCTTTGCGGCACGGTTAAAGTATGCGTGCCTATCCATTTCCTTCTTAGACATATCGCGCGCCTGCTTGCGCTCGCTTGCAGTCTTTTTGATATCTGCACGAAGCATCTGAACCTTTTCGCTGTTGCCTGCCTTTTTGGCGTCGCTAAGCTCGGTATAAAGCGTCTTGAGTCTGTCGTCGCAAGCGTCCTCTTGGTCAAAGTACTTCTCAAGCACGGAGAAGTCAAGGCGCTCGAACTTAACTGACGGGTCGCCGTAATACTTCTGTATGGCCTTATAAGCTGACTTTTTCTTCTTGGCAACCGAAATCGCAAACTTGCGTATCTGCTTTTCTTCGCTGTCGGTCTTGGGAAGAGCCTTAGCCTCGGCAAGCTCCTTGTTTATATCGTCAAGAGTGATTTTGCGAAGACCTTCAAGTCCGCCGTCGTAAACCTTTTTGTATGTCTTGAGCTGATACTTAACAAGATTAGACGAGAACTTATCAAGCTCCTCGCATACGAATTTGGCAATCTCAATGTCCTCATTCTTCTGAACAGCTGCCTTGTAAGCCTTTTTCTGAGCCTTCTTTTCGGCCTTGTCGCTGATGCCCTTGTACCACTTTTTTCTGACATCAACGGGCTTTTCGGCGGCGAGAGCTCTTGACTCTCTGATTATATCGACAGCCTCTACAAGCTCTTTATCCTCAATGGCGCCGTTGTTGTAGTCCTCAAACATAGCGCGTACCTTGAGCACCTTAACCACGGACTTCTGTTTTCTCTCGTTAAAGTCATACCAGAAATAAGGTACAACGTTGAGAAGAGCACCGAGAGCCGAGAAGAGTATGAGCACCTTCAATAAGTTTTCGAGAATATTCGGGTCGTAAAGTGCGGAATATGCGTTGCTGTAATTGTTCTGGCCGTTTGCCATCTGTTCGGAGAGTATTTCACCTACGGTTTTGCCGTCGCCGAGCATTCTGCCGAGAATGTCGGGATTTGATGTGACGGCGAGAGCGTTATCGGTTGTGATACCGCCTCTCTTGTATACTACGGGAAGAACGGCACTTGTAAGAAGTGCGATAACGGTACCGATTGTAGCAACTGCCGAGAACATACCGTCAATTCTCTCACCGCTCTTATACTGCTGATAATCACGAATGTCTGCCTGAATTGCGGGGTTTAAAATAAGCGCAAACGAACCCATAAACGCATTGAGGTAAAGGCAGCCCATAATAGCCCAAATGGTGGAGCCGTTCATCTGAGAGGTAAACGGGAGCATCATAAGAATGAATATGATATTCATAATATTCGTAACAACAAGCACGAATTTTTTGCCCCATTTTCTGATGCACATGGGAGCTAAGATCATACCCCAAAGCGAAGCGTTGCCGTAAATGGTAACAACAAGTCCGTATACGTTACCGGAGCAAACTCCGCCGTAGTTATAAAGCCAATAGAGAACATTTGCATATGATGCCTCAAGGAAGCCTATCCAGCCGGCAAAGGAGATTATCCAGAAGTACTTGTTGCCGGCAACCTCTCTGAGAGCGTCGGAGAACTTAATTTGAATAACGTGCGTTCTCGCCTGAACTATCTTTTCCTGAGTGTTCTTATAAACGAGTATGCAAAGAAGTATGCCGCCGATACCGATTATCGGATAAAGAAGTCTGTAAACACGGATGTCGGTCGAATTCGTGTGGAAAACATTCTGAGCTATAATCGGTGTAATAAGGTTTACTATGGTCGGAGCGAGTGAATAAACGACGCTCTTTATAGCCGCAACATCGGCTCTCTCCTGTGAATTCGGCGAGAGAACGTGTATAAGATTCTCATAGCTGTCATAGAAGAAATAATAGAAGAAATGCAAGAGCAGGTTGAAAATAAGTATCAAAGTGCACTTTACAAAATATGCCCTTGTTACGCCGAAAAGCATTCCCTCACCGAACAAAGCACCGAACTTATCGTACGGGAACCACACCATCAGCACACAGATTATTGTGGTCGGAATACCCATTGACACTATGTAGGGTCTGTACTTACCCGCTTTATTTCTTGTGTTATCAATAATATTTGCCCTGATTCCCGTAAGCGGGATATTGGCAAGGACTGCAATAACATAAAGAACATACATATCCGTCGGATTTACGCCGAGTGTACTCGAAATAAGAGTGTTCCCCGTCGCAAGAAGACAAGCGGTACCGAGAGTTATGATGAAATACGCACCGATGCCGCCGACAGAATACGCCGCTACCTCTTTAAAGGGCATATATTTGCCCTCGGGCGGCCTTCTCCAGTAGGTCTTAATGTTGTCAGCCAAAGTACTGAGCTGTTCCTTTAACTTCATTCGATTTCCTCCCATATTTTTATACAACATTGTTATTCTAACACAAAACGATAGGCTTTTCAATAAACTTTTATATCTGTATTGTCAAAAAAACTATAAAAAAATTCACAATAACACACAAAACTCACATATATCCGAAAAACACCCGTTTTTCTTGAAAAATCAGCACAAAACGGGTATTATATAACTATAATAAGGTTTAAAAATTTGTTTAATTTTATTTTGCAAGGAGAGCTTTTGTATGTCGGATGTAATCATAATCGGAGCAGGCCCTGCCGGCATTTCGGCGGCGTTGTATACAATTCGCAGCGGTCTTGAAACCACAGTGATAACCGCAGGAGACAGTGCACTCGCAAAAGCCGAAAAAATCGAAAACTATTACGGCTTTGCCGAACCGATTAGCGGAAAAGAGCTTTTGACACGCGGAATTGACGGTGCCGAAAGGCTCGGAGTGAAATTCACGAACAAGCAGGCGGTGTCGATTGATTATGAGGACGGCGGATTCTCCGTCGTCACCTCGGACGACAAAAAGCACGGGTGCAAGGCGGTACTTTTGGCGACCGGCAGCAGACGGCTCGCACCGAGCATAGAGGGCTTGACCGAATTCGAAGGCAAGGGGGTCAGCTACTGCGCGGTCTGTGACGCATTTTTTTACAGAAACAAAAACGTCGGCGTTCTCGGCTCCGGCGAATACGCTCTGCACGAGGCCAAAATTCTCACAAAAACATCAAAAAGCGTTACCGTGTTCACAAACGGCGAAGAGCCGACGGCAGTATTTCCCTCAGAATTTACAATTGTTAAAGAACCGTTGTCGTCTCTCACGGGTGAAGCAAAAATCGAAAAAGCCGTTTTGCGCGACGGTACCGAGGTCAAAATCGACGGTCTTTTCGTAGCCTACGGAGTGGCATCATCGGCAGCTCTCGCCCAAAAAGCAGGAGCGGTGACAATCGGCGGCAAAATCAGGGTCAACGATTCTATGATGACGAACGTAAACGGCCTTTTTGCGGCAGGCGACTGCACAGGCGGTCTTTTGCAGGTATCAAAAGCCGTCGGCGACGGCGCGGCGGCAGGTATGGCAATAATAAAATATGTCAAAAGGGAAAAATAGAGTCGCCGAAATTATCCTATATCAAAAAACGACCCTTGGCCGTCGATTTTCGAGCCGGCTGTCAAGGGTCGTTCTTTTTTTATTTTTTGATTGTTATATCGTTTCGTGGAAGGTTCTCTTTATGACCTCACTCTGCTGTTCCCTTGAGAGCTTGTGGAAATTGACCGCATAGCCCGAAACACGAATGGTGAGATTGGGATATTTAGTCGGGTCGTTATAAGCCTCAACGAGCATTTCACGGTTCATAACATTGACGTTCAGGTGATGCGCACCGTTTTTAAAATAGCCGTCAAGAATCGACACAAGATTTGCCGTTCTCTCGTCTCTCGTTTTGCCGAGTGCTGCGGGAACGATTGAAAACGTATTTGAAATTCCGTCGCGGCACTGTGAATAGGGCATCTTGGCAACCGAGTTGAGCGATGCGAGCGCGCCGTTCTTTTCGCGATTATGCATGGGGTTGGCACCGGGGGCAAACGGCTCGCCCTTCTTTCTCCCGTCGGGCGTGGAGCCTGTCTTTTTGCCGTACACGACATTGGAGGTTATTGTGAGTGCCGAAAGCGTATGCTCTGCGTTTCTGTAAGCCGGAGTCTTGCGAAGCTCGGCTATTGTGTCCTCAAGCAATGCTTTTGCGATATTGTCAACACGGTCGTCGTCGTTTCCGTACTTCGGGAAATCACCTGTCGTCTCAAAATCGACTATATATCCGTTCTCGTCACGTATGGGCTTAACGTTTGCGTACTTGATAGCCGAAAGAGAGTCTGCGGCAACCGAGAGTCCCGCTACGCCGAATGCCATAAAGCGGTGCACATCGGTATCGTGAAGTGCCATTTGGATTTTCTCATACGCATACTTATCGTGCATAAAATGGATTACATTCATAGTATTGACATAAAGCCTGCAAAGCCATTTAAGGTAAGTCTTGTATCTCTCAACCACCTCGTCGTAATCGAGCCTGTCGCCCTCAATCGGGTTAGTCTGCGGGCCTATTTTTTCGCAGTAAACATTGTCATATCCGCCGTTTAATGCGAGAAGCAAAAGCTTTGCAAGGTTGCAGCGCGCACCGAAAAACTGCATCTGCTTGCCTACCTGCATAGCGGAAACACAGCAGGCTATGGCGTAATCGTCGCCGTAAATCGGGCGCATAACGTCGTCGTTTTCATATTGTATGGAGTCGGTGTCCTCCGAAACCTCGGCGCAAAAACGTTTAAAGTTTTCGGGCAAGCCCTGCGACCAGAGAACAGTCATATTTGGCTCCGGAGCCGAGCCGAGAGTGTAAAGCGTATTGAGTATTCTGTACGAATTTTTCGTGACGAGAGTTTTACCCTCGTTTGTCATACCGCCGATGCTCTCGGTTATCCACATAGGGTCGCCGCCGAACAGCTCATTGTATTCGGGAGTGCGAAGATGACGCGCCATGCGCAGCTTCATAACAAAATCGTCTATCAGCTCCTGAGCACCGCTCTCTGTGAGTACGCCCCTATTGATGTCGCGTTCAATGTAGATGTCAATGAACGTGCTTGTCCTGCCGAGCGACATAGCCGCTCCGTTCTGCTCCTTGATTGCGGCAAGATATGCAAAGTAAAGCCACTGAATTGCCTCGCGCGCGTTGCTTGCCGGCGAAGATATGTCATAGCCGTACATCTGCGCCATTTGCTTGAGCATTTCCATAAAGTTAAGCTGTTTTTGCAGCTCCTCGCGCAGCCTTATGACCTCCTCTGTCATATCCTTATTTTCAAGCGCGATTTTATCTGCCTTTTTAAATTCGATAAGCGTATCCATACCGTAGAGGGCAACTCTGCGATAGTCTCCTATTATTCTGCCTCTTCCGTAGGCGTCGGGCAAACCGGTGAGCAGCGCAATATGGCGTGCCTTTCTCATCTCACTCGTATAGGCTCTGAATACTCCGTCGTTGTGAGTTGTCTTATATCTGAACTCGTCCTCGATTTTATCAGACAGCTCATAGCCGTAAGCCTTTGCCGCCTCACGCGCCATACGCATACCGCCGAAGGGATTTACACCTCGGCGCAGGGGGCTGTCGGTCTGAAGGCCCACGATAAGCTCCTTTTCCTTGTCAAGATAACCGGGCGCATAGGTGACGAGAGATGAAACGGTTTCGGTATCGACAGACAAAACTCCGCCGTTTTCACGTTCCTTGTCAAGAAGCTTTGAAAACTTTTCCATAAGCTCCTTTGTACGCTCGGTGGCTCCGCTCAAAAAGGAGCTGTCGCCCGTATATTCCGTGTAATTCCTTTTGATGAAATCACTGACGTTTACTTTTTCGTGCCATTCGCCGGGATTAAAGCCTTCCCACGCTCTTGAAAACTCCATTTGCCATCTTCCTTTCACAGATGCCTCACAGCATATATACATAAATAAATTACAATATAAAAGGGCAGCCCCCGAAAAAGAGGCTGCCCAGACGGTCGGCTTTTTTATGCGCCGCGTTCCCCGGCAGTTTAGCCTGCCTGCCCAAATGGGCTTTCCGTCAGTTGCACGGCGCCTATATATTGTGGTGCTATTATATCACCACACAATATATATGTCAACATATAAATTAAAATGTTTATTCTGCGCTCTTCAGCGATTCAACCATATCTATCTTTTTAAGCCTGAAATACATAACGAAGTTGACTATCGCCGTAAACAGCACAGTAAGCAAAATACTTGCGAGATAGCTGAGAGCCGTCATTTCCTTACCGAACATAATATAGTCCGTCTCAATGGTGCTCATAACATACGCGTGAAGAATTATACCCAGAACTATACCGAATATCACACCGAAAATCGTCAGTACAATATTTTCGCGGTACACGTAAAAGGCAAGCTCCTTGTTGTAGAAACCGAGAACCTTGAGCGTTGCAAGCTCACGCCTGCGCTCGGTGATGTTGATGTTATTGAGGTTATAGAGAACCACAAACGCCAAAAGCCCCGCAGCAACTATCAGTATTACAACTATAAACAGTAGGCTGTTCATAACGGAGCTTATCTGTTTCTCGGTGGTGCTGTTCATGGTAACCGAATTTATCGCGCTCAAATCCATAAGCTGCTTTGACAGAGTCTCATCGTCCACGGTACCGTCCGTTTTAATGAAGATGGTATTGAGCGAAGCCGTCTCGTTAAAAAGCTGCTTATATACATTCGGCGTCATATAAATGTAGTGGTACATATAGTTTTCGACTATTCCGGCAACCTTTACGGGCTCGGTTGCAGTGCCTGTCTCGCTCGTCTTGAAGGTCACGGTGTCACCCACGGAAACACCCAGAGTCTTGGCGAGCTTTTCGGTTATGATAACACCGGAATCATCCATAACATAGGTGTTTTTGCCGTCGCGCGACGAAAGGTTAACGTAATCAGCCATTCGTGAGGTATCCTGCGGAACTATGACATACGCGGTTTTTTCTTCACCGTTTGCGTCGGTATAGAGCATTGAGCGATATGTCTGCAAATACTCCGTAACACCGTTCATGGTATTGACCTCGGCTAGTGACTGACGTTTTTCCGCTCGTGTAGCCTCGGAATTTATACCTGCGGTACCGGCAAAATGCCACACCTTTTCAAACTGGTTGCCCGTCATTGATTTTATTGAATCGTTGAGTCCGAAGCCGACAAGCAGCAGAGCCATACAGCCCGCAACGCCGGCTATTGTCATAAACAGGCGTTTTTTATATCTGAACAGGTTTCTGCAAGCCGCCTTCTGTGCGAAGTTGAGGTGCTTCCAAATAAATCCGACTTTTTCGAGAAGTATGCGTTTGCCCGCCTTCGGTGCCTCGGGGCGCATCAGCAGTGCCGGCGATGAGCTCAGCACGCGATAGCACGCAGCCAGCGTCGCTCCGGTCGTACAAATAATCGCAAGAAGCGAAGCGAGCAATGCGTCAAATACGTCCGGCTTCACCACGGTATTATGAAGCCCTATATACACAAGCTTATACGTGTTAACCGTGAGCAGAGGTATTGTGCTCTCGCCGAGAAGCACGCCGAGCACGCTGCCGATTGCGGTAGCAAGCAGAGCATAAAGCACATATTTTGCCGCTATCGCGCCCTTCGTGTAGCCGAGAGCCTTTAATGTGCCTATCTGCGTTCTCTGCTCCTCGACCATTCGCGTCATGGTTGTGAGAGATACCAAAGCGGCAACAAGGAAGAATATCACGGGGAACACCGAGCCTATTGAGCCCATACCGTCCGTATCACTCTTATATGCCGTGTAAGACGGAATGGTTTCGCGGTCAAGCACATACCATGTGGGCTTTTCCACGTTTAATATCTTATCCTCGGAGTCCTCAAGCTTTTGCTGTGCCGCTTCAAGCTCGTCGGCAAGGTCCTGCTTTGCCTGCTCGTACTCCTCATTTTTGCGGTCAAGCTCTATTTGAGCGTCCTGAATTTGCTTTTCGGCCTCTTCAAGAGCCGCCGGAGCCTCGTTGACCTTTTTCTGCGCATCCTGAAGTGCCGTTCCGCCGTTATTTACGGCGGTTTGAGCGGCAGCTACCTGCTGCTTGGCATTATCTATTGTGTTTCGCGTATTGGCAAGCTGAGTTTTGTAGAACTGAAGCGTCGCCTTTGCGGCTATGAGATTATAGCTCTTTTGGAGATACTCATCAGAGGACATGGAGCCCTTGCCGTCATCAAGTTCCTTTTGCATTCTCTCAATCTCCGCCGCGGAATCCGAGACCTGCGATTCAAGCTCCTTATACTTTTTTTCCGCATCGACAAGCGAAGCCTTTGCGCTGTCTATCTGGCTTTGACTTACAACGAGAGTATTGGCGTTTGAATTGATAAGGTCCTGCGCATTCTGTATTTCAAGCTTTTTGCTTGCAAGATCCGCCTTACCGGTTTCTATTGCCGCCTGAGCGTCCAAAAGCTGCTGATACGCGTCGCCGAGCTGACCCATTGCGGTGTCCTTTTCCTCTTCGAACTTCAGCTTTGCATCGTTTATATATGTCGCCGTTTCGTTTTTATATTCGCTGTATCTTATGTCGCAGCGTCTGTCGGCTATGCCGTTTATTCTGTCTTTTACCTTTGAAATAAGCTCGGTGTAATCGCTTGAATAGCATCCGAGCGCCATGGCATCCTTAACGGTTATATGAACGCTTGTATAGCAGGACATCGTAAAGGCCTGCTTCGGGACTATCAAAAATCCGTTTATTCTGCCCGTGCCTATCGCCGCGGAGCCTCTGTCGCTGTCCATATACATTGACGTCGTACCGACGCCGACAATCGTAAATTCATCGGTGGCAAGATATTTGCTCACCTTTTCATCGGTGCCTGTGGTGAGCTTTACCGTGTCGCCTATTTTATATCCCGTAGCGTCAAGAAAGCTGCGGTCTGCTATACACTCGTTATAGCCCTGGGGAAAACGCCCCTCGCTGACTCTTACAAGGCTTATGCCGTCGTTTAGTGACATTACCTTTGTAACGGCCTCGGAGTTGCCGGTATCGCAGAGGAAATCCTGCTCGTATGTGCCCTCCGCATCCTGCACGCCGTCAACCTTTTTAAGCGCGTCAACATCCTTATCGGTCATACCGAGAGTCCCCGCGACTCTTATATCCATAAGGTTTTCACTGTCGTATTGCTTATCCGCCGAGGCCTGCATGGCCGGCTTTGCGGCGCGCAGTCCCGAAAAGAACGCTACGCCCAAAACAACGATAAGAGTTATAGACAGGAACCTGCTGAAATTCAGCTTTATTTCCCGCTGAAAATCTTTTCTCATTCCTTTTGTCATTTAACGTGTACCTCTCTCTGTCAAATATAATATTCGGTATTTTACCACTCGATATACTCGACGGGAGTCGGGTGCTCGTTGAGAAGAAGCTTGTCAACTCTGCCGTTTTTGACCTTAATTACCTTGTCTGCCATGGGGGCTAGTGCGGAGTTGTGGGTGATTACAATAACTGTAACTCCTTTTTCACGGCAAGTGTCCTGCAAGAGCTTCAGTATTGATTTACCGGTTATATAGTCGAGCGCACCCGTAGGCTCGTCACATAAAAGCAGCTTGGGATTTTTAGCAAGTGCTCGCGCTATTGAGACTCTCTGCTGCTCGCCGCCGGAGAGCTGAGCCGGAAAATTATCAAGCCTGTTGCCGAGTCCGACATCCTTCAAAACATCCTTCGCACTGAGCGGGTTTTTTGATATTTGAAGCGCAAGCTCCACGTTTTCAATCGCTGTGAGGTTACCGACAAGGTTATAGAACTGAAATACAAATCCGACGTCGTCGCGGCGGTATTTGGTAAGCTCGTTTTCGTTGAATTTGGTTATATCTACATTGTCAACGTAAATCGTGCCGGACGTAGCGGTGTCCATTCCGCCGAGAATGTTAAGTATCGTCGTTTTTCCGGCTCCGCTCGGACCTACTATTACAACAAATTCGCCCTTGTCTATGCCGAAGCCTATTTCATCGACGGCTTTTATTTCAACCTCGCCCATTTTGTAGGTCTTGGTTACGTCTCTGACCTCAATAAATGCCATATTTCAAATCCTCTTTTCCTTGTCTTAGCTTAATTATTCTATGCCCTTGAGAGCTTCTATTTCGGACTTGTCCACCTGAATTTTCGCGTCCTTTAAAAGCTTCACCTCGTGGCGGTCAACCACAAGCGGAGCGGCGTCGGGACGGCGATCGAGCCTTATCTTCAGGATTCCCGTTATAAGGTTGTTCTCTATAACGGTTCCTCTGCCCTCTCGCGTTTCCACAAATGCTCCGACCTTGGGGGTATGCCTTAAAAGATGCTCGTAGGCGTCCTGCTCGTATTTAAGACAGCACATAAGTCTGCCGCAGGTGCCGCTTATTTTTACGGGGTTCAGCGACAAGCCCTGCTCCTTTGCCATTTTTATAGAAACAGGCTGAAAGTCGCCGAGAAAGGTCTTGCAGCAAAACGGTCTGCCGCAGATGCCGAAGCCGCCGAGCATTTTTGCTTCGTCTCTCACGCCTATCTGCCTTAGTTCTATTCTCGTCCTGAACACGGACGCAAGGTCCTTTACAAGCTCTCTGAAGTCCACCCTGCCGTCGGCGGTGAAATAGAACAGTATCTTGCCGCCGTCAAAGGTGTATTCAACGTTTACAAGCTTCATATCAAGCTTGTGTTTAAGTATTTTTTCTTCGCAGACGGAAAATGCCTTCTTCTCTTTTTCGGCGTTTTCCCTGACTCTTTCGAGGTCGGCCTTTGTAGCGGCTCTTATAACCGATTTGAGCGGCTTTACTATTTCGCTGTCATCGACAACGGAGTTACCCATTGTGACCTCGCCGCACTCCACGCCGCGCGCGGTTTCGACTATTGCCCTGTCGCCCTTCTCAAACGTCTTGCCGTCAGGGTCGAAGTAGTATACCTTACCCACCTCTTTAAATCGTATTCCGACAACTTCTGCCATTTGTATGTCTTCCTTTCGGAGCTATTTTATATTATTTACCCACAGCCTCTCGCAGCTTATAGCAAAGCGAGGTAAGCAGCAGATTTTGATTCTGATTCATTGCCGCGCCGTCAAAAAGCTCATCGAGCACGCCGCAGCATCGGTATAATTTATCGGCCGTGAGCGCCGAGGACAGCTCTCCTGCCGTTTCGGAAAATTCCGGAGTCGCCGCCGCATGCAGCTTGATTTTAACGGCGTCGAGGAAAATGCTTTTGAGACAGAGAACCGTATTTTTAAATCCCGTCCTGTCCTTTTCAAGGGGGCTCACCGCAGCCAAAAGAGACGTTTCCGCGGGACTTAACAGCGCCTTAGCTATTTTTTGCGCCAAATCGGCGGTATCCTCGTCAAAAAGAGCCGAGTCATTTTCAGACCCGAGCGAAAATACCGTCGTACGCGACAGCACCGTGTCAAGCATAGCCGAACGGCTCGGACACGTCATAATAAAATACACGTATGAGGGCGGCTCCTCAAATATTTTGAGAAGTGCGTTCTCACCGCTGTCGTTCATATTTTGAACTTCTTTTAAAATATACACCTTTTTGTCACCGTCATTCGGCAGGACAAAGCAATCGGAGCGCACGGCGCGGCAGGCGTCAACCTTAAAAGCCGCGTCGGAGCTTATGTCTCCGTATTCACGCATATCCGGGTGCGACAAAGCCTCACATTTCACGCAGGACGGACAAACACCGCACGGATGTGCGCCGCTGCTCACGCAAAGCAGGCTCTGCGCTATAAAACGCGCCGCCGAAAGCCGCAGCTCGGCAGAGCCGCCCTCAATAAGCATTGTATTAGGGAACGATAAGGTGTTTATATACGGCAAAACCTCTTTTTTAAAGCTCTCGCCGAATGAAGAAATGTCTGCCGTCATATCTTATAGAACTGCTCGACATCAACCACAAAGACCGTGGCTCCGCCAACCGAAACCTCAACGGGAACGGTTAGCATGGAATCGCCTATATATGTTGAATTAACGGGAGTAATCTGCTTGCGCTGACTTGAAAACTCCTCTATTACGGCAAGCGCGTCACCGACCTTTTCGTCCTCCACACCCGTGAGCATGGTGACGTTACCCGCACGGAGGAATCCACCGGAGGTGGCAAGCTTTGTTACCATAAAGCCCGCCTTGTTAAGCTCGGAGATGACCAAGGATGCATCCTCGTTGTTGACAATAGCTATTAAAAGTTTCATAATGTCCTCCTTTCAATTTAAAACGACATATGAATTTATATTTGCGAAAGTGCTATAAACAGCGGCATTGTTATTATCGACAGAAGGCTTGCCACGGCGACGACCTGTGAGGCCGCGGCACTGTCCTTGCCGTACTTTGCCGCAAACATAACGGTATTGTTTGCACTCGGTGCCGACGCGGAAATTATAAGCGCCGTCAAAAGTGTTCCCTTTACGCCCATTAGCTTCAGCACCGCCAAAATCACAGCCGGCAAAGCTATGAGCTTTAAAAACGATACGAGATAAGTGTCCTTTTTTAAAAACATCGTTTTCAGATTTGTTTTTGAAAGATATGTGCCGAACATTATCATGGCAAGCGGCGTATTAAGACCGGCAACGTAATTCACGGGAACCGAAATAAGAGACGGAAGCCTGATATTAAAGAAAAACAGCGGCAGTCCCAAAAGCACCGACACTACTCCGGGATTGAGTATCAGCCATTTCGGATTGAAACCGGTTTTTTTCGCGCTTTCGCCCGACATAAGATAGATGCCGTGCGTAAATGCGAATATATTAAACGGAATCAGCACGCCCGAGCAAAAGAACACGCCCTCGGCTCCGAGCTCTGCCTCGGCGAGCGGCAATGCCATATAGCCGACATTTCCGTATATCGCCGCATACTTATATATGCACGACAGATTTTTGTCGGTCCTGCGCCAAAACGGAATACAAATCACTATTGCAACGACGTGCAAAATCGTTCCTCCCAGAAACGACATCAGCATACCGCGAACATTTTCACCGGACATTTCGACGGACGAAAATGACTGAATTATTATGGCAGGCGTAACTATATAAAAAAGCAGGTCGTTTGTGAGCCTTGCCGCTTTTTCCGTATAGATTTTAGTCCTGTCGCATATAAAGCCGAGAAGAACCAGTACATAGAGAATAAACACCTGCTTCGCGGCTGTTGCCACGTCGGAAAGAAACATAATTATTTACACCGCCGATATGTCAGTTGATTTTGTCAGCCTTGGCTGCCGTTTCGTCCTCACTCGGCACATTCTCCTCGGACTCCGGTCTGCCGTGCTTCATCTGATGGCGTATATATACAATTGCAAAAAACGCAAATGCCGGATCGGTTACGGAAAATCCGAGCTCGGACGGCAGGCGGTCTCTTTTTCCGCACAGCGTAATTACAAGACGGGAAACGCCTATCACCGCCGCCAGCATCGCAGCCGGCATACCGTATGAGACAAGCTTTTTAAACTCGCCCTTGTCGGCAACGTCGGAGGAAATCTTCGCAAACGACATAAAGAACAGCATCACAAGCGCAAGCTCAAGCATTTCAAGCATAAGCTCCGAAACGTTTATAAAGCTGATCTTGGTCATAAACCTTGTTATCATTTTGCACATAGCCCAGAAAAGCGGAGCCAGAGCGAGCACCTTATAAGATGTAAAATCGGCCTTGTCATTAAAATACGAAAGTGCAAAAACTATAAAATAAACACAGGCGATTATTCCGAATATGCTCTCAAAAAGCGACGCAAACATCCCGTTTGAGAAAAAATATCTCATAAACGACACGTCGAGGTTACTCGAAAAATCGCTGCAGGACGCGGAGAACGACAGCATCGAATCCGCAGAATCATATGCCGTACCGACAGCCATAACAACGGCCGCCGCTCCGAGAAGCTTGTTTTTGCACATAGCGGGTCTTGAAGCTCTCGTATCATCGGAAAGCCTCGAAAATACGATAAGCAGTGCCGTAAACACAACAACTGCGACATACATAAAGTAAACGCTGAAATTGATTTTTTTGTAAAATCCCGTACTGCCCGTATCTATTATCGCAAACAGCTGATATATACGCACCGGCAACAGCACGGCCGCTCCTGCGGCAAGCGTTATGAGAATCTGTTTAAAATTAAAGCTTTTTTCGAAGCCCGTTTTTTTCATTTATAAGAGTCCTTCCGTTTTTATCTTTCCTCGGACGGAACGTAATCCGGCACTATGTGGTCAATATTGCGTTCGGCAATCGGAACAAACGCTCTCGGAAGAGCGACGCTCTTGTATGCGGGTCGCATTATGCGGCTGCCGGAGCACAGCTCCTCAAGACGGTGAGCACACCAGCCGGAAATTCTTGCCGCCATAAACATCGGAGTGAAAAGCTCCGGCGGAATTCTGAGCATATCGTATATAAGCCCCGAATAAAGATCCACGTTTGCGCACATCTTTTTCTTTTCGCCCTTATACTTATAGAAAAGCTCGGGAGTGAGCTCTTCGACAAGAGAAATTATCTTGTAGTCATCGGCAAATCCGTATTTTTCCGCCTTTTGCGAGGCAAATTCCTTTAAGAGTACGGCGCGCGGGTCGGAAAGAGTATATACCGCGTGACCCATACCGTAGATAAGGCCTGTTCTGTCGCCCGCCTCTTTATGAATGACCTTGGTGAGATAGTCCGCCACCTGGCCCTCGTCTGTCGGGTTGCTGACGGTTTTTTTGAGGTCGGCTATCATATTGTGAACCTGAATATTCGCGCCGCCGTGCTTCGGACCCTTGAGCGAGCCTATACCTGCGGCGATTGCGGAATAGGTATCCGTTCCCGTTGAGGTTATGCAGCGTGTTGTAAACGTGGAGTTGTTTCCGCCGCCGTGATCGGCGTGAATAATCATACACAGGTCAAGTATTTTAGCCTCTTCATCGGTAAACTTGCGGTCGCTCCTTATTGTATGGAGTATGGACTCCGCCGTGGAGAGTGCTTTATCGTTCTGGTGGATATACATACTCTTGTGGTCGTATGCTCTGCGCTTTACCTGATACGCATATGACATAATGGTGGGTATCTGCGCTATGAGCTTAATGGACTGACGCAGCACATTTTCTATTGAAAGATCGTCGGGATTGTTGTCATAGGAATACAGCGCGAGAACGCTCCTTGCGACCTTATTCATAATATTCGGCGACGGAGCCTTCATTATCATATCCTCTATGAATTCGTCGGGGAGCTCTCTTGCCTCGGCGAGAACCGCTCTGAATTTATCAAGCTGGTCCTGTGTCGGCAAATCGCCGAGAAGAAGCAGCCAAACCACCTCTTCGTAACCGAAACGGTTTTCCTTTTGGCAGTTTCTCACTATATCGGTCATATTTATACCGCGGTAAATAAGCTTGCCCTCCTTCGGCACTCTTTCACCGTCGTCTATGTAATAACCCTCAACAGAGCATATTCTTGAAAGCCCCGCCATAACACCGGTGCCGTCGGAATTACGCAAACCGCGCTTCACGTCGTAACGATGATAATCATCAAGCTTTATCTGGTTATTGCGTATAAGTTCTTCCTTCAGGGACGAGAGCGAATCGTCAAGTTTAGGAGAATGGTTGTAAGACAAATTTAAAACCTCCTGACTTACATTTAAGCGGACATATTAACTCATTTTAAGCATATAATTATAGATATAATATTTTATATTAAAAATCGCAATAAGTCAATAAAATTAGGGAGGTCAATTATGAAAACATACGGTATTTTATGCTTTGTTTTGGCACTTTTTATGATACTTACGCCGCTGTTATCGCTCGACTACTCCTCCTTTTCTCTCTCCAACGTCAAAAGCACCTTTCAAAAGGAGAACGACAGAGAGGACGAGGAAAAGCTGCTTGACGAAAAATCCGACAGCGTAAAAATAAAATCAGCCGCGAGCGGCAACGTGGCAACCGCCTCAACAAAGGAATACATAATAGGCTGCGTCGCCGCCGAAATGCCCGCAACATACAGCACGGAGGCCTTAAAAGCACAGGCGGTATGCGCCTATACAAACCTTGTAAGGCTTAAGAAAAATCCCGATTCCTCGCTTTCGGGCGCCGACATATCGGACGACCCCGGACGTCATCAGGGCTATTACGATATCGAAACACAAAAGGAAAAATGGGGCGATAAATACGACGAATACCGAGCCAAAACAGAGGAGGCGGTAAATGATGTTCTCGGCAAAACAATAGTGTTTAACGGCGAGCCGATTGTGGCGGCGTACTGTGCAATTTCACCCGGCAGAACCGAGAGTGCCGAAAATATATGGGGCGGAAAAATCGAATATCTCGTCTCGGTCACAAGTCCCGGCGACAAGCTCTCGCCGGACTGCATAAAGGAAATATCTCTCTCCGCGGACGAGGTCAGAGAATACACAAAAAACGACCCCGAAATAGTCTTGGGAGACGACCAAAGCGGCTGGATAACCGATATAGTCTACACGGACAGCGGCTCGGGCGTGGTGAAAAGCCTGAAGGTCGGCGGCAAGAGCTTTACCGGAAACTCCTTCAGAGCACTTTTTTCGCTGAGAAGTCCGGCGTTTACGCTCGAGCAAAAGGACGGTGCGTTTTTCTTTAAAACATACGGCTACGGGCACAGCGTCGGTATGTCGCAGTACGGGGCGGATTATATGGCGAAACAGGGCAGCACTTACGAGGAAATTCTCGCGCACTACTATCCGAACACCGAAATTATTTGAAAGTTTATAAGTGCGGTTATTCATCTTTTTTGTCACGGTAATTATTTTTTTAAATGTCTTTTTACGCATTTTTGTTTGTTTTCACGTGTCTCGGCGAATGCAAATTCACTTTATCGTTATAATACACAAAAGTATCGACGGAGGCAAAATGAAATTTTACGCCGTGTTTCTTGCAAATATAAAGCACATAATATAAAATATATACCGTAATAAAAACGGTGCGGGGCTTTATTCGCTCGGTGCCGAAAAGGAGACTAAAAATGAGCTATATTGACGAAGTGCTTAACCGCACAACGACAAGGTACGACTATCAACCCGAATTTTGCCAAGCTGTCACCGAGGTTCTTAAATCCATAGAGCCTGCCGTTGAGAGAAATCCGAAGTATCAGAAAGCGGCTCTTCTTGAGAGGCTTGTGGCACCGGAAAAGGCAACCGTATTCAGAGTTCCGTGGGTTGACGACAACGGCACGGTTCACGTAAACCGCGGCTACCGTGTTCAGTTTAACAGCGCGATAGGACCTTACAAGGGCGGCCTTCGCTTCCACCCGTCTGTCAATATGAGCATAATTAAATTCCTCGGCTTTGAGCAGATTTTCAAAAACTCGCTTACCGGTCTTCCCATAGGCGGCGGCAAGGGCGGTGCGGATTTTGACCCCAAGGGTAAGAGCGACTACGAAATAATGAGATTTTGCCAGTGCTTTATGACAGAGCTTTACAAGGTTATAGGCCCCAACTCCGACGTGCCTGCAGGCGATATAGGCGTAGGCGGCAGAGAGATAGGCTACCTCTTCGGTCAGTACAAAAAAATTACCGGCCGCCACGAGGGCGTGCTCACCGGTAAGGGTCTCTCCTACGGCGGCTCGCTCGCAAGAACAGAGGCTACCGGTTACGGCCTTATCTATCTCGTTGAGGAAATGTTAAAGAATCACGGCAATTCCATCGAGGGCAAAACGGTTGCCGTTTCGGGCTCGGGCAATGTTGCAATTTACGCCATAGAAAAAGCTCAAATGTTTGGCGCAAAGGTAGTTACCGCAAGCGACTCAAGCGGATATGTCTACGATAAGGACGGCATAGACATTGCGCTCTTAAAGCAGGTCAAGGAGCAGGAAAGAGCGAGAATAGTAAGGTACACCGAATTAAAGCCCACCGCAAAATTCGTTCCCGGCAAGAGAGTATGGGAGGTTCCCTGTGACGTAGCTCTGCCGTGCGCCACTCAGAATGAGCTGTCACTTGACGACGCAAAAGAGCTTATTAAAAACGGCTGCATCGCAGTAGGTGAGGGCGCAAATATGCCGTCCACCATCGACGCGACAAACGCATTTTTACAGAGTAAAGTACTCTTTGCTCCGGCGAAAGCGGCAAACGCAGGCGGCGTTGCAACCTCTGCGCTTGAAATGAGCCAGAACAGCGCACGTATGATTTGGACCTTTGATGAGGTTGATGAAAAGCTCAAGGATATTATGGAGAGCATTTACGGCCACATGGCAAATGCTGCAAAGGAATACAGCACCCCCGACGACTTTGTTGCCGGCGCAAACATTGCAGGTTTCTTAAAGGTAGCCGACGCGATGATGGCACAGGGTATAGTATAATTTATACGCAAAAAACAACTGGAGCCGCAGTTTAAAACAACGGGAGCCACAGTTAAAAACAACGGGAGCCGCAGTTAAAAACAACTGGAGCCACAGTTAAAAACAACAGGAGCCGCAGTCAAAAACTGCGGCTCCTTTTTTCTGCCCGAATTTACATTCGGCATAAAATAAATCGAATTTTAATTGTTGTTCTTTTTAAATGCCGTGCAAAGCTCGTATATTACAATACCTGCCGTACCGACCGCAAAAATAATCACGGAAGCTGTGCCGCCGGCCGTCATGTGCGCGACCCCTGCCGCGTCAAAATCGGCGCCTGTGCCGAGAAAACCGGCGATCAAAAAAATCATCGGCATTGAAAAGGCGGGTATAACATACGTCTTGGCCGGCAAGTCACGCATTATGACCGCAAATGCGAATGTAACGACAAACAGCAAGACGAGCGCCAATACTGCCGCCGGTAAATCATTTTCATTACAAAATATCTCTTTTCTCACAAGCATATGCAAAAAGCCGAAAATGCCGAGTGCCGCCTGAAAAAGCGCAGTCAGAGAAATAAGTGCCTTATCTCTTGTCTTTAACATTGTTATCATCTCCTGTTGTTATATTGCAATGCCTCATTTATCGGCTTTTTTAAGCACGTGACGAAGCTCAATTACTATCGTGCATACGGTAATGACCGCAAAAGCGATAATTGCAATTACGCCTGCCGCCGTCAAACGCACGTTCCAATCGGAATCGTATGCGGAACCCGCGAAACCGCATACCGCCGCCAGCTGAAACAGCAGAGGACAGCAAAGAGCCGGAAGGCTGTATATTTTAGCCGGCAAATTACGCATTATAACAGAGAAAATAACGGTTACGGCAAACAGTGCCGCAAGGCTTATTTCAAGCTCAAACAGTTCGCTTTCGCCACCCGCGATAAGAGTTTTCCACGCAAACATACGGTAAATAAAAACCGCGCCGTACACCGCCTGCAAAACCGCAGTCAGAGAAATTAAAATTTTATCTCTCGCATTTAACATAAATACCGTCTCCTTATTTTATATTGAAAGGGAATAACACTTTTTATGATCCGCTTTCCTATCACCTCCCGAAAAACACAAAAAGAGCTGTGGGCAAAGGGTCCACAGCTCTAAATCCTTGTTTACATTACACCGCACAGACCGCATTTGCCCCGACACACTCTTCCGCTTAAAGGCGTGTCATCTGTCTGTAATGTATCATATAAAATATTAGTTGTCAATAACTTTTTTGTTGAATTTGCGCATAAAGTGTTTTGCCGTCGGTTAAACCAACGAACCTGTGCGAAAGAGAGTGCGCGCGTTTTTATCGGTCTCAAAAAGCAGCTCTTCTACCGCTTCGCCCCTCACCGCGGCTATTTTTTCCGCGGTATAAGGAATCAAGAGCGATGTGCATCGTTTTCCCCTGTAAGGCACGGGCGACATATACGGCGCGTCGGTTTCAAGCAAAAGCCTGTCCTTCGGCACAAAAGCCGCGACCTCTGCCGGCTTTACCGCATTTTTAAATGTGACCGCTCCGCCGAGACCTATATACATACCGAGCTTTATAATCTCCTTTGCCGTCTCCACGCTCCCCGAAAAGCAGTGCACAACTCCGCGCGGTCGGTGCTTTTTAAGCAAATTCAGCGTGTCCTCATGCGCTTCGCGGTCGTGAACTATAACGGGCAGCGACAGCTCATTTGCAAGCACAAGCTGTTTTTCGAATACCTCGAGCTGTTTTTCGCGGCTGTCTCTTTCGTAGTGATAATCGAGCCCGATTTCACCGATTGCCACCACTTTATTTTGCGCGGCAAGCTTTTTTATATCGCCGCACCAGTCGGCGGTCAGCGAATCGAGATTCAGCGCGTGGAAACCGACGGCGGCATAGATAAACGGATATTTTTCCGCAAGAGCTATCGACTTCTCGCTCGTTATTATGTCCGTACCGCAGGTGACGACGCCCGATATACCGTTTTCGGGAAACGAAGACAGCAGCTCATCGCGGTCGCAGTCAAACTGCTCGTCCTCATAGTGCGCGTGCGTATCAAATATATTTTTATACATTATCTTATTTTTGAGCCGTTCGGCATACTCTTGTCAACGAACACAACTTTAACATCGTCCTCGGAGCAGTCCGCGGCAAGTATCATACCGTTTGATTCCACTCCGCACAGCACCGCAGGCTTTAAGTTTGCGACAACAACCACCTTTTTGCCTACAAGGTCCTCGGGCGCATACCATTTTGCGATACCGCTCGCCACGGTTCTGTCCTTGCCTGTGCCGTCATCGAGCGTGAGCTTTAACAGCTTTTTCGCTTTCGGAACCTTTTCGCACGCCTTGACCTCGGCCACGCGAAGCTCAACCTTTGCGAAATCGTCAATGCCTATCTCGGCAACGCCCTCAAGCGAATTTATCATTTTCTTTTCGGCCTTCTGCTGTTCCTTCTGCTTGGCGGTCAGCTCCTCTATGAGCTTTTCACCGTCTATACGGTTAAACAGCGGCGTGGGAGTTCCCACTTTTTCACCCGACTTTAACGCGCCGAAGGCTTTGAGGCTCTCGTACGAGCGTTCGTTTGTGCCTATCTGCTCGAATATTTTTTCTGCCGTATCGGGCATAAACGGAGTTAAGAGCACAGCAAGGAAACGTATACCCTCAAGCAAATTGTAAAGCACCGTGCCGAGTCTGCCCTTTTTGCTCTCGTCCTTTGCGAGTGCCCAGGGCGTAGTCTCGTCGATATACTTATTAAGGCGGCGTGCAAGAGTGAGAATGTTCTCCGTAGCGTCGCTTATCTTGTATTCGTCAAAGCACCTGTCAACCTCCGCCACGGTCTTTAAAGCAAGCGACGATATTTCGTCGTCAAGCGGCTCTTTGTCGGCGGGAGCGGCAATTACGCCGTCAAAATATTTATTCTGCATGGCAACGGTTCTGTTAACAAGGTTGCCTATGGTGTTGGCAAGGTCGGAATTGTATCTCTCGATAAGCGATTCGTATGTTATGGAGCCGTCCTGCGCGTGCGGCATCTCGGAGAGAAGATAGTAACGCACCGCGTCAACGCCGAAATCCTTTACAAGGTCGTCGGCATAAATGACGTTTCCGCGGGATTTTGACATTTTATCCTCGCCGAAAAGCAGCCACGGGTGACCGTATACCTGCTTCGGAAGAGGCTCGCCGAGAGCCATAAGCATAATCGGCCAGTAAATGGTGTGGAATCTCACAATATCCTTGCCTATGATATGAACATCGGCAGGCCAATACTTTTTATACATATCGCTTGAGCCGTCGGGATCGTAGCCGAGCGCCGTGATATAGTTTGAAAGTGCGTCTATCCAAACATAGATGACGTGATTCGGGTCAAACGTTACGGGAATGCCCCATTTAAATGACGTTCTCGAAACGCACAAATCCTGAAGTCCGGGTTTAATAAAGTTGTTGAGCATCTCTTTTTTGCGAGCTTCGGGATAAATGAAATCGTCGTGGCTCTCGATGTAGTCCTCAAGCTGCTTCTGATATTTTGAAAGGCGCAGGAAATACGCCTCCTCTTTTGCCTTTTTAACCTCTCTGCCGCAGTCGGGGCACTTGCCGTCTACAAGCTGGCTCTCGGTCCAAAAGCTCTCGCACGGGGTGCAGTACATTCCCTCGTACTCGCTCTTGTATATATCGCCCTGTTCATAGAGCTTTTTGAAAATCTTTGCAACTATTTTTTCGTGGTACGGGTCAGTGGTTCTTATGAACTTATCATATGTGGTGTTAAGTACGTCGCAAATATCGCGTATTTCGCCCGACACCTTATCGACATACTCCTTAGGAGACACACCGGCCTCTTTTGCATATTCTTCAATCTTCTGCCCGTGCTCGTCCGTTCCCGTAAGGAAAAACACATCGTAGCCCTGAAGTCTTTTGTATCTCGCTATTGCATCGGTCAAAACTATTTCATAGCTGTTGCCGATATGCGGCTTACGCGAAGTGTACGCAATAGCCGTAGTTATATAGAATTTAGGTTTTTCGCTCAAAATACAAACCCCTTTCAAATAATATTTATATAAGACCGTTTTGCTGCTTTGCGGCGGTAACGGTGTTTTTAAGAAGTGTCGCTATTGTCATTGGGCCTACGCCGCCCGGAACGGGAGTTATGTAAGACGCCTTTTTGCTTACCTCGGCAAAATCCACGTCGCCGCAGAGCTTGCCCTCGCTGTTTCTGTCCATACCTACGTCTATAACCACCGCACCGTCCTTTACCATATCGGCGGTTACAAAGTACGGCTTACCGACGGCGGCAACAAGAATGTCGGCGCGACGTGTAACCTCTTTGAGATTTTTCGTCTTAGAGTGGCAAATCGTAACGGTGCCGTTCTGCTGAAGCAGCAGCATAGCCATCGGCTTACCCACAATATTGCTTCTGCCTACAACGACACATTCCTTGCCGCAGACGTCGATATTGTAATATTTCAGCATTTCCATAATTCCGGCAGGCGTACACGGCAAAAACGTGTGGTCGCCTATCATAATATGCCCGACGTTTTCTGCGCTAAAGGCATCAACGTCCTTTTTCGGCGAGATTGCCTTTATCACAAGCTCGTCCGAAAGTCCCTTCGGCAGCGGCAGCTGACAGAGTATGCCGTTTACCGCTCTGTCATTATTAAGCTCGTCTATAAGTGCGAGCAGCTCCGCCATAGACGTATCTGCCGGCAAAGCATATTCGCGCGAGATTATACCGACGGCCTCGCACGCCTTTTTCTTATTGTTTACGTATGTCCTTGAGGCGGGATCGTCGCCCACTATTATAACAGCAAGGCAAACGGAAACGCCTTTTTCCTTTAATTCAAGGCACTCCTTTTTTATACCGTCCTTTAAAAAGGCAGAAACGGCTTTACCGTCAATTATCGTCGCCATCGTTTTTGCGCTCCTTTTGTCTCATCATCTCGCGGCGTTTTTCCGCGCTGATTTTATTTTTCTTTTTATCCTCCTTGCCGTCCTTTAACGCGTCAGATTTTTCGGCATCCTCGCGCACCTCTACGGGTGAAAACGGCTTGGGATGTTTTTTCAGCGAAACAAGCTTTGCCGTAAGTATCGCAAAGCAAACGACAGCTATAATCATTGACAAAAGCTGTGAAACACGAAGATTTGACGAGCCTATATAAAGACTGTCCGTGCGAAGTCCCTCGACCACCGCTCTCTCCGCTCCGTATATAACGCCGTAGCAAAGTATGAGCTGCCCGCTGAATTTGTAGAATTTGCGACAAATGATATATATTACCAAAAAGCCCAAAAGGCACCATACGGATTCATACAGGAACGTCGGGTGAACGGGAACATTCGGAGACATCTCTATGCCCTTTGCCCTGAACAAAGCCTGATTTGACACTATGTAATCGACAACCTTGGAGCTTGTCATGCCCCACGGCATTGTCGTATTTGTACCGAACGCCTCTTGATTTGCATAATTGCCCCATCTGCCGATGCCCTGGCCTATCAAAAAGCTCATTCCGGCAAGGTCAAGCAGCTTTAAAAAGTCCATTTTATCGACCTTACAGGTTATGGCTGCGGCGATTATTCCGCCGATAAGTCCGCCGTAGATTGCAAGCCCGCCGTTCCAAATTTTCGGAATTTCCGAAAGATTTTGGCTGTAATAATCCCACTCAAAGGCTACATAGTAAAGCCTTGCGCCTATAATTCCGCCTATCGTTCCGTACAGCAGCACGTCAAGCATTTTGTTTAAATCCATCTTCCACTTGTAAGCCATTCTGCCGCCGAAAAGCACCGCGAGCAAAAAGCCGATCGCTATAATAAGCCCGTAGAATTTAATGCTGAACACGGAAGAACCGATATTGAACTCTACAAAGGTCGAATACACGTTGAACGTGTGGTCTATTCCGGTAAATTTTACCGCCGTGCCGTCGGTCAAAAAAGTCATATCTTCTTTTCTCCTTTAATTGCTCTTTATAACCGAGAGCACGCAGTTTTCGGTGTCAACGGAGCTTAAAAGTCTCTTTTCAACATCTTCCTTGGTGAGATTTTCAAGCACCTCCATTCCCGAGAAAACGGTCTCTCCGTTAAAGGTCGCCGATACCATCTCGTTGGCAATAGACTCTATATCGTTAAAATCGAACACCGCTCTGCCATACAGCTTGCGGCGTATGCGCTCGAAGTCCTTTTCGTCCACGCCGTCCCTTTTAAGCTCGTTTATCTTACCGGAGATCAGCTCTCTAACCTTTTCGGGGTCGCGGCTCTCGCCGGAATATATCTGGCAGGCATAGCCGTAGCCCTCAAAAAATTCAAAGCCGAATGCGGTGTTTATAAGCCCGTCGGAGAGCATATCGGAATAAAGCTTTGACGTCTTGCCGGCAACAAGCTCAAGAATTATATTACTGCATATAACGTCTTTAAGACTGCGCTCCGGGGTTTTAACATCCTCCTTATAGCCGAGTGCAAAAACCGGCGTGGCTACGGGTAAATACTCCTCCACGTAGCTTTCGCAGACCTCTTTCGGCTCCTCGTGGAATTTTCTCTCAATCTTTTTTTCGGGCTGCTTTTTAAGCACCTTGTCAGCTACGGACAAAACCGTGTCAACATCAACATTGCCCGCGACGCAGAGCACCATATTCGAAAGATTGTAAAAGGTGCCGTAGCATTTGTAGAGCAGCTCCGCCGTTATGTGAGATATAGACTCCACGGTTCCGGCAATGTCTATTCTCACGGGATGCTTTTTGTACATTCCGCGGAGCATGCCGAAGAGCACCTCCCAGGATGGCTCGTCCTGACACATTTTAATTTCCTGACCGATTATGCCCTGTTCCTTTTTAACTGTTTCGGGCGTAAAATACGGATGGGTTACAAAGTCGAGTAAAATTTCGAGAGAGCCCTTAAAGTCGCCCGAGCATGAAAACAGATAACAGGTCTTATCAAAGCTCGTATATGCGTTTGCGCTTGCACCCGTTGCGGCGTAACGCTGAAATGCGTCGAGATCCTCGCTCTCAAAAAGCTTGTGTTCAAGAAAATGCGCTATACCCTCCGGTACTTCGGTAAACTCTTTTTCGCCCGAAAGCTTAAACTGCGTATCTATGGAGCCGTAGCGCGTACCGAACATGGCGTATGACGACGCATAGTTCTTTTTGGGATACACAAGAATTTTAAGCCCCGACTGATGCTTTATTTCGTAATAGCTCTCACCGAGCTTTTCGTTTTTGATTTCTGTGACGTTATTCATCTGCGCCGTCCTCCTTATCCGTTCCCGCAAGCATATAAACGGTATCGAGCGAGAGCGCGCAAGCCGTTTTCTTGACGTCGTCCCTTGTGACCGCAAGGAAGTTTTCTATTGCCTCATCCGGCGTTACTATATCGCCCGTCAGCTGCGTGCCGTAATATATGTCAAGCGCATCGGGAGTATCGTTGAAGCTGCGGTATGCGTCGCATATGGCTTTTTTGGAGGCTTCAAAATCCTCGTCCGAAAATTCGCCGTTCTTCATAATGTCAAGCTGCCTGTTTATTTCATCAAGCACCTTTTGCCTGTTTTCTTTTTCGATTCCGCTCTGTATAACGATTATGCCCTTGCCTCTTATAAGCCTTGCCGAGCAATAATAGCAAAGGCTGAGCTTTTCGCGTACATTCATAAAAAGTCTCGAATACGGGCCGCCGCCGAAAACGTCCGTCATAATGCGGCGCGAATAAAAGTCGTCGTTTTCATCGGTCATACCGCCTCTGAAGCCGAGAACAAGCTTGCTCTGATTCATGGTAAGCTCCTCGGTAAGCTCGGTTAAATCCTCCGCCTCTTCGACAAAAACGGTCTCCGGCTCATACGGCGTTCTCTCGCCGACGTCCGAAAAAGCCTCGCGTAATTTCTTTTTACAATCGTCCTCCGAAATATTGCCTATGGCGTTCAGCTGAATTATGCCGTTTTTCAGCATAAATTTCCACGCGGCAAGCAGCGATTGCGGAGTGACCTTTTTCACGTTTTCGAGAATTTCGTTTTTGGTAAGTCCGTAGATTTCGTCGGCACACATCGTCTCGAGCATACGAGTCATCGCATATGAACGTTTATCGTTGATTTCACTCTCAATATCCTCTGCGGTAAGACGTATTTCCGTTGACAGATGCTCCGGTGAAAATCCGTTTTCGTCCGCCGACGGTTTTGTAAGAAGCGATAAAAGCAACTCCAGCGACGCGCCCGTGACGCTCTTGCCGTCAAAGGTGAGACTGTCGTCTATGCAGGTTATCGAAAGCTGTATACGATAATTCTCGCCGTGTCTTGAAATGCTGCCCGACAAAAGTGCACCGTAAAGCTCCTCCAAGCGTGAGTTCAGCTTTATAAGCGAATCGTATTTTTTTGACGAATGCACCAAATACGATGACAGCACGGCATATTCGGCCGCATATTCACCCATCGGCACCAATACGTTAAGCGTAAGACACGCCGTTTTGAACATATCGGTTTTTACGGTCAAAAGCCTTATTTTATCTTCGGTAACAGAAAGCTTTGGAGTAATTTCCATATTGCGAGAACGCCTCCGAAATAGTTTTTTGAAAGCACCTCGCCCCGAGTGCTGTTTTTCTCGCGGCAAGGCACGGCTTTTAAAGCCTATAATTATTTATTATTGTATCATAATTTTGTTCAATTTGCAACTGCCTGAAACACAGTGTTTTCGGGGCTTTGTTCAGTTTTGTTCAGTTTCAAAGCGACCTGTTATGACTGTGGTTAGTATCAGGATAGTAACAAACTTTTATCTTCTGATACAGTAATCAAGGGAAATCCAACCTGCACCGGATTTCAGTTTCCCCCAACCTTTATCCGAACCCTGACCGGCAGATTCAGCAACAATGGTGTAAACACCGCCGCTTGTAATGCAACCGGTTTTATTGTAGTTTGTTCCTGCACCTGCTCTGATGTTCAAAGCGGAAGTGTTGACTTCTACAAGATAGGGTTTGAATGTGGTCTGCTGCGAACCGGAAGTTCCGATAACGGAAAGAAATTTTACATTGATAGGACTGCAAATAGCATTCTTTCCGTCTGTGGACTTGTCAATTACTGCACGATCACCATTCACCTGAGAAACAATCCAAGCCTTGTTCTTCACCCATCCGGGGATAGATTTTCCGCTGTAATAAGTGGCATTGGAAGAAATCTTGACAGAATCGCCAACCCTCACTGTACTTGTAGCCGGTTTTGGATTTTTGGAAGGTTTGTTGTCTGCATCAAGAATGGCATTGACCTTTGCTGCAATATCGCCCTGTCGGTCATAAAGATATGTACCGGGGCAAGATTTGTTTGCATAATCCCTGTGAACAGTCATATTACAGCCGTTCAGATGATTTATACGGTCATTTTTATTGGTTGACCAAACAAGTTTCTTGATGCCGTTACGCTTGCAAATATCGGCAACAAGTTTAATGGTTGCCTGATACGCTGCATCCCTCACTGCATAAGGTTCTTTTGTATCAGAAGCAACTTCAATAGTAATCGCTCTGTGGTCATTCGCACCGGAAGATGAACACCAAGAACGGTCTTTCTCTTCAACATACATACCAATTCTGCCATCAAAACCGACACCATAATTGGAAGATGCTTGTCTGCTGACCGGGGAAAAAACATTTCCCAAGGTTTCGACAGAACACTGACCAACTACACAGTGAATGGTGATTGTGTCGATGGCGTGATTTCTGTTTTTAGTTCTGTTCGGTGAAATTTTAGTGTAGTTTACCAACGGACTGTTTGTGAATCCCATTATTCATCATCCCCCTTGTTATTGGAAAGTTCTTCAAGTGCTTCTGCGGAAAGTTCTTCTTCCAATGTTTCTACAACATTATTTTCGTCAGCCATTGTCCTGATCCCCACTTTCATCAATGTTGTTTGCATTATCATTTCGGCTTACATCGATGAAGCCTTCACCAAGGATGTATGCAATAAGCGTTGCACCTGCCATAATAATTCCGGAAACCTGTGCAACTGTCTGATCTGCGACACCGAAGGCAAAAAGAGTAGGTGTTACAAAACCAATAATTGCAACCCAAAACTTACGACTTGTGAGTTTTCTTTTCCAATCAATTTTCATTTTTATTTTCCTTTCTGCCGAAAATGGCATTGTTTAGAACTTTGACTTGCTGTTCGATTTTCACCAATCGTTCCGAATGATTCTTTAGATCTTCTTTGGCGTCGCGCAAGTCAGATTTCATCTCTGAAATATCGTTGCCGATGTTTTCAAGTTTCACAATCACAGTTGTCAACTGCGACTGATCCATTTTGGTATCATTTCGGCTGTTTCGCTTCAGGTTTGCTACGCCTGAATAAATTCCAAAACCAAGAGAAATTATAGAGATTATAACCGCAAGTTCCACAGTCATTTCATCACCGCCTTTGTTGTAAATTTCAAAACCGCCCTGAAAGGCTCAAAAATGCCTTCCAAGGCGGTTTTGTTTTTATGGGTATAAATTCATTACCCACGCTTGAAAACTTTGCCTTGCCTACACTGTGCTTTTCCTGTGCTACTCTTTTGCAAGTTCGCCGCAGTCAAGGTCAATAAGCACCTGCTTCACCCGTTCCTTGATCCTTGCCGGAACATCAGCAAAAGTTTTCTTTCCCTTGATAATAAGGGTTGCATATACCACTGCCATTTGAAACACATCCTTTCTAAATAGTATTTTGATGAAAAAGCGGTAAAGCATCACACTTCACCGCTTGCATCGTCAAGTATTTTCTTAACCGTTTTCCTTAATTTTGAAGGAACATCTTTAATAGAATAAGGTTTTCCGGTTTTGGGGCAAATAACACCCTTTCTGATAAGGTCTGCATATATCTTTGCCATAACATCAACCCCCAATCATTTCGTAGACTTCACACAATGCAATCTGTGTATCATCAATCTGTTTTTCAAGTGCGGTGTTTTTGGAATCCATCATTTTAATGTATTCATCCTTTTCATACCGTTTTTGATCCCATTCCCATTCGGTATGGTTTCCACCTTCGTCAGCAACCTGAATTTCCGTGATATTGGTGTTCACCCAAACGGAATATTCATCAATGATTATTTTGTCAGGCTTTTCGATTCCTCTGACTGTTCCGATGTTGGTCATTATTATCACCCTTTCATTTTGATTATTCCGGTATTATTCCGGTATTACTGCGGTTGGTACATACAGCAAGCGACAGCCGATAATCCGATGATAAGCCCCGACACCGTGAGCACAATGCCAACAAGAAGCACCCCCATTAACGCCATAAGAGCAATCACTGCCAAATCGGGCAATCCTGTAACCGTTAAGGTTGGGCGTAGTGTAGGTGCAATCACCAACAGGTAATGCAGATGTACCACCGATTTCCGAAGGCAGTAAAAGCCAATCATATTCTGTCTTTCCATATCCAAATGCGTTGATGTAACCTGAAGCATTCGGAAGCGTGAATCCAACCGCTTTATAATTTCCGGTGTGCGTGGTTTCGCTGAAGTCCGAAAGACCATCAGCAATGTATGGTTGACCACCTGCCATAGTGCCATTACCCCAAATGTTTATACCCTGAATGTGTTTCCAAATGTTCCCCCAAGGGTTTTCAACGCCACGATAAGACACTGAAACTTTACCGTTTACATTGTATGTTGTTTCTGTACCGCCTATTTCGCTGACGGTTTCCGAAGCAGTACCGGAAGCATTACCAAGTGCAGCAGTCGAACCGGTCAGACTTGAACGGTTAAAAGATATATCGCCTGTAATACTTACTACACCGTCACCAAGTGCGGTTTGTGAATTCAGTGTTCCGAACTCTATCACCATCAGAAGTGTGTTTGCCATTGTTGCCTTGATGGTTTCAAGATGCCATCCTGAACCACGGTTTACCGCCATAGTTTCAGCATTGGTTTTTGTTAATGGTTTTTTTACTCCGGAAATAGGTTTTACACCGCTGACTGAACAAAGAAGATCACCTTTACCGATGGTGGTATCAGTATTAGTTCCGTCATTTACATAGGTTGAAGTTGATACATCGTACATAGAACCTTCAAAAGCGGAAAAAAGAACATAATTAACTTCATTTCCGTTTCCATCAATAAAAACCGGGTGAATTTTGAACCCTGTCTGCGGTTTATCGGTAACATAATAATTTGCTTTTCTTATGTGATAACCCAAGCCTGAAACAGAATTTTTTTCCAATCTTAACGGAACAACACGATAATAGAATTTCGGCTGATAAACCATTACCTGTCCATTACTGCCATCTTCCGAATAACCATTATCACCGTAATAGGCAAGGATTGTTCCGTCATTGCTGACACAGCAACGCTTTCTGCCTCCGAACATTGGAAAAACATCAAAATCCGTTCCTTTTGTTTTTCCTTCTGCACCGCCTAATCGTTTAAATGTTTTGTTTGCAAAGTCTACCTGAACACCGACCACATCATCGGGTGTATATCCAAGATATTCTTTGATGTCACCAAGTTCTTCTGTAACATCGGCAACAACCTGTTCTGCTTCAGTAATTTTCGCATCGGCAGCAGCGTTGACAGCCTGAACAGAACTTGCCTGTTGTGCTTGAACTGCTTCTGTCGCATCTTCGGCAGTCTGATTGAACTGTGCAACAGTGCCATCCACCGCCGTTTTGGTTGCTTCAATGCTTGTCTTGATGGCAGCGTAACTGTTATTATCATCATTGACTTTGTTCAGGGCATTTATAATTGAACTCCTGACCTGCTCACCGTATACGGCATTTTTAATTGCATCCGTGTATTCTTTGATATTCGCCATTGAAAATCATTCCTTCTTTCTGATTATAGATTTTTTATTTTTTCCAACACATCAATTTCATTTCCGTTGCTGTCTACTAAAATTAAACCGTTCCGGAATTTTGAAGGAAGGGCAACATCAAACAGATTGTCATATTCTGATACCTTTCCGATTGCAATACCTTTTCCACCTTTTCGAAAATCCATAGTGGTGTATGCTGTTGATAATGTGTCAATGTATTGAACTGTATTGAATTCATCAACAAGTTTGAACATTACTTGATACGATGAATCTATACTTGCACTCCCTCCGGCAATAACTCTCGCCACACCTGAAGAACTTGCAACTTCAGCAGACCAATTTTCATCTTCAGGTTTTTTGAATGCAACCGTAAATGAGACACTGTTCTGACCTATCTTTGAATAAGTAAAACTTGCAAGTGTTCTGATGTATGTTCCATCATTGTCCGGCGTTCCATTTGCCAAACATCGCTGTGATCTAACGCTTGAAAAATATGGTGCTGAATAACCTGCAACGGTGATGGAAACGGTCTTGGAAGCAGTTCTTCCCCTCGAATCAGTCACTATAACGGTGTATGTTATTGTTCCTGTACTTGTCAAAACAGGTGTTGTGGTTGAACTTGAAGATGCAAGAATGGTAGAACCCTGTTTTATTTGATAAGATTTAATGGAAGAGCCATATATTCCGGATGCAGTTGCTTGCAATTTGCATTGCGATTTTCCTTGAACATATATCCCCCACGATGAAGGAACAGTGTTATCCACCCTTGTTGCAGTGAAGGTGTTTACCGTTGGATTTCCTGATTGAACCGTCATAGTTCTATCAAGCCAAGTCCAATGAGTCTCTGACGAACTACCAATTTTTGTTGCCACTACGAATCGGACGCTTAATGTTGATGAATTCGGGCATTCGCTGAAAAGCAAATTTTTTTCCGAATCACTCAAATAAAAAGTGTATGAACCGGTGTTTGATATATCGTTCCTCTGAATAGAAGTACCGCCGAATTCAAGACGAACATTTAAAGAAAAACCGCCCGGATTTGAGAATGTCAATGATGGGTTCTGATTTGAAGTAAAGTCTGTTGCGGAATTGATTGTTGCTGCCCTCGGAATATCATCAAGTGCAACTGTATTTGAACAGGTGATCCAACCGATTGATTTACCTGAATATTTACCGGAAAATCGCCACCCTGCTTCAAGCGTTATGGATTTTTTACCATCTGAATTGTGGTAAACTCTGAAGGTCTTACTTGAAAGAAGTACAGTGTTTGTTTTACCGCTACCGCCATAGCTGATGGATGGTGCTGCGTAAGTATAATTTTGACCGTCGCATTTCACATAAGAATCAGTTCTTGAACCAACATACAAAGAATGATGGTTCAAATAGGTTTTCATCGTTACATCAGAATAGTTTCCGGCAGTATAAGCAACCGATGACCATTCGCAGTATAAATTCAGATTTACACCTGTTGAACTACTAAAACTTCCGCTTGCCATTTATGATTCCCTCCACTTTAATGAAAGATTACCGTTTGCCCTTGGGATGAAATCAAAATATCCATTGATGGAATTGCCGATTGTCAATTTGTTTTTTATCTCTGCATCAGTAATATAAAGCTTATTATTGCTAATGTAGGCGATTTCAACATTATCCTGAAGAAAGGCAAGTTTTTCATTTGATAATTTTGCGGTAAAGGCATTACCAACTTTGCCAAGTTCGATTAGAGCACCCTGAAAACGAATGTATTCTTCAAGCAACTGTTGATTTTCAGTAACAATGCCGGCAACCGTTTCTGTTTGAGTGATGGCAGATTCAAATCGAAATTCAATCAGATTGTTCAGAATTTCGATGCTGCTTTTTAGTTGTTCTGTAACTGCTTCAACATCTTTGTTACTTGCACAGTTGGAATACACTTCAAGCAATATGTTTTGCGCCGTTTGGGATAGATTACTTGAAAGTTCATTTACAGTGTTTCTGATGCTCTGAATATCAGTTTTAAAACCATAATCAGAAATAATGTTTTCAACTTTTGCAGTCAGATCAGCACCTTTATTTGTGACATCAGTTAAACTTGTAATGACATCACCAAGCACAATTTTTGTGCCGGAAGCCTTTGAAATATCAATGGTTAAATCGGAAACCGTCATATATCTGTCAATACCGTGTGGTTTGGAAACAACCCTGATTTTATCGCCAAGTTTAATTTTTTCAATATCCACGTCCAAAAGGTGTAAATCAACGGCGTTTAACTGAATTTCAAGTGTTAATTTCTTTCTTGCTGCAAGCGTTTCTTGTCCTTTTTTTAAAAGGTTAGCCGGAACGGTTACGGCATCGAATGTAACCGTGTCATAAACCCAACCATATAAATCAACTGCATCTTGGTCAAAAACATAGTCTTTACCATCGTTGACACTTTCGATTGTCACCCTTTTTTGAACGGCAGAATCGGATTGATTTTCACCTTCAATGGTTGCACCAAGGGGAATGATTGCGGTTGCAATATTTTCACCTTTAATGTATTGTTTTAAATCAAGTAAGTTTTCACCGAAGTTAATTACTTGATCGTTTACATTTCCATAATCAGTGATGTAATCAATATATCGGACACCGTTCAAGTGTCTGCTTCGTATATAACCACCCAAGCGGTTTATCAATTTATTTTTAATGGTATTCCAAGTGTTTTCATAATTGGAATAGCGATAAAGTGAATCATTATTATCCTGAACATTTACAATTCCAACTGTAAATTGCTTTTTCTGTTCCGGAACTGCTGCATTATGCTTGTTAATCAGTGTAGTGAAATATCCTGAAACGCTTAAATCGTGATATTCCGCCTGTCGCTGATTGCTATCAAGTAAATAGGCAAGTTCACCTTCGCATTCAACAGTTTTGATGTTGTCAAAATCCTTTTCATCATTCAGCACCCTTCCGGTAAAAATCCATTCACCATCTTGTGTCAAAGTGATTTCAGATTTCAATTTTTGTATCTGTGAATAGTATGGGTGTGTCGGTGCTATTCGAAAGGTCAGTGTTCCGGTTGTATTCATTTTCAGCTTGCACTTTGGCGAAATAACCCTGTAATCTGTTTCAAGTCTAACATCGTGAAGAATAAGCCCATCACAAGTAATTTGATACATTATAATGAACCCCCTCTGAACTTGATTGTTACCGTTCCTGTTCCACTAAAAGTCAGTTTGTTTTCACCCTCGGAAAAAATGATGCTCAGAACCCTGTTATCACCTTCGGAAAGACCGTATGTAACACCGTTAAAGACCACATCCATTGCAGAACTAACAGTTATCACTGGAACAACTTTCATTCTGCGTGAAGGAATAATGATTTCAGTCGATGGTGTTACAGATATTTCTTTCAGGTTATAAATAATACCTGTTTCAAAGTTGAATGAATCCCACACCCAATCTTCAGTTGAATCCTGTATATCATATTTGTACGGTTCGGCATCAACCTTGATTGTCATCGTTGCTCCCTTTTTGCTTTCGCTGAAAGGATCAACTGTGCATCTTCCGACATAATAGAAAGCCTTATCAGCATCAAGAATTATCTTCATTTTTTTGCCGTGTAGATAATTTGAAATTGCTGATTTAATACCTTCCCAAGTTCTGCTTTTGGTCAGAAGGCTGAACTTAAAAGTCAATGTTCTGTTGTTAAATTTAACTTCACCATCTGTCAGAGCGGTTGACAGGTCAAGTTCTCCATCTGATCCCGGAACAGTAACACTTTCCGTTTTTGGTTTTGGAAGGGGAACACTTTTTGATGATAAAATCAATCCAAAATCATCATAGCTGTGTTTAGAATCAAATTTTACACCTATCATTCGTTACCCCTTCCTTTCTTCTTATAAATGTTGCCAAGTGCCTTGTCCATATCCGGTGCAATTTCACCCACAAGAACACCTGTATCAAGAACTAATTGCTTGTTTCTCATCAATTCTGCGAATTCAGGGAAGTATTCTGCAAGAACATCAATCAGTGTGTTCAATTTATCTGCAAGAATATCAAGAACACTAACCTGCTGTTGCTGATATTCAAATGTTCTTCCATAGTTGTCCGGAAGAACATCAGAAATGTTTGCAGTTGTTTCAAGGCTGAATTCGTGAAGTTGTTTTGCAACATTCCTGATCCATCCGGTATGTTTTTCAAGCGGAACAACTGCTTCTGCACCATCTTCACCGATGATCGCCGGTCTTGCACCTTTATCAACAACCGTACCTTCCGCAAGTAACGGAATTTGCGGAACATTGAATGTGTGAACCCAAGTGAACGGGCTAACCCCAAGGATGTTGATTCCGTGAATCTTTGATAATACAGCGTTAATTGCGTTAAACGGAATAGAAATAACTTTGTTTATGCCTTTAATAATTGCATTTACAACTGTCTTGAAGGCTCTAACAATACCGTCTTTTATTCCGTCAAAGATTTTACCGCCTGTGGAAAATACATTTTTAACTGCTTGCCAAGCCTTGCTGAATATATTCTTAAACCAATCAGCAACAGGTTTGAATACATTCTTTATTCCTTCCCAAGCCTTTGCAGCACCGTCTTTGATTGTATTCCAAATCTTCGAAAACGCATTTGCAATCGGCTGAATAACCGTATTGTTAAACCAAGATGCAGCACCTTTGAATATGCCGACAATATCATTCCATAACTTGCTGAAGAACTCTTTGACAGGTTTAATGATATTATCATTTACCCAAACTGAAGCCCTTTTCACAATTTCAATCCAAGGATCAATAATAGTATGGAATGTTGAAACAATACCTTCCCAAAGTCCTTTGAAGAAATTTGCAACAGGGGCGATGATGTGTTCATACACCCAATTTCCAACTGTGCTGAATGCTGCGGTCAAAGCATTCCATATTTTCGCAAAGAAATCATTTAACGGTGCAAAAATAGTAGACAGCATTTCCCATATTGCCGAAAGAATACTTCCAACTATGTTGATAATTCCTTCAAGCAAAACAGGCAGCGAATTCCAAAGACCTTCAAGAATACTTGTAATAATCGTTGGAATTGCTTCTATCAATGCAAGGATGATTTCCGGTAATGCTTCAACAATAGCGATAACCAAAGTTATCAAGCCTTGAATTAGTGTCGGAAGATTATTCATCAAAGCATCGACAATAGAGATAATGATTGCCGGAAGATTATCAAGCAACGGCTGAATAATTGTCATCAGGTTTTCACACAAGTAAACAATCATATTTACTAATGCTTCAACCAACTGCGGAATCAGAACAGGCAGTGCATCACAGATTGTTTGCATCAGCGAAGGTAACGCATCTACAATAGCAAAAAACACCTTTTCAATACCGCTGATTATTGACGGTAGTGCATTCATCAAGGCTTGTAACAACTGCGGAAGCACAGCAACAACGGCGTTCAGCAGTGAAACTGCGCCATCAACAACGGACGGAAGCAAAGCATCAATTACTTCTGAAACCTTTGAAATCAACTTTGGAACAAGCTGTGTAATCAAGTTCGGAAGTGTTTGAAGTACCTGTTGAATTCTTGGAATGATGTTATCTACAACAGTTACCCCACTATTGAATACATTTGTTATCAGACCACCTATATCTTGATTTCCATCTGCAAGACCTGTCAAAAGGTTCTGCCAAGCACCCTTCATTGAAGAAATAGAACCTTGAATGGTTGTGGCTGCTTCTTTTGCGGTTGTGCCGGTTATGCCCATCTCTGTTTGGATGACGTGGATTGCATCGGTGATGTCAGAAAAAGAAGAAATATCATACTTGATACCGCTGATTTTAGAAGCATCTTCAAGCAATCTTTCCATTTCTTCTTTTGTACCGCCGTAACCAAGTTTTAAGTTGTCAAGCATTGTGTAATTCTGCTTGGCGAATCCTTGATATGCATTCTGAATGGCTTCCATAGAAGTTCCCATTTTATTTGCGTTGTCCGACATATCGGTTACAGCGGTATCAGCCTTTTCCGCTGCTTTTACGGTATCACCGCCCAAAGACTGTAAAAGCGAAGCAGAAAACGAAGTAACCGTTTCCATATACGCATTTGCGGACATACCTGCGGTTTTATAAGCGTTTGCAGCGTTCTGAATTACGGTATCAGAACTATCTTTGAACAGTGTTTCAACACCGCCAACCAACTGTTCATAATCACCGTAAGCACTAATTGCATCTTTTCCGATTTTCACAACCGCTGCACTTGCAACGGCAAGACCGGTTGCAATAGCCTTTCCAACTTTTGCTGCTGCTGAACCCATTTTCTGAAATGCTGTTGAAAATTTACTTTCAGATTTTTCAGCATCGTCACCGGTTTCTTTGATGTTTTTTCCGGTTTCTTTCGCTTTATCGCCGGTATCATCCAACGCTTCGTTTGCTTCAGCGTTATCAATGGCGATTGTGCCGAATAACTTAAATAGTTCCAAGGTGTCGCACCCCCTTTCTTCGTATTATTGGGGATTGAACCCCTGTAATAAATCAATCGAATAATTGATTGTTGTTTCCAAATCCTCTTGTGTGATCTCCGTGTTTTGAGCGATAACATCATCTTTAAAGTCATTGAAACTTTTATCCTCTTGAACCTTGTGAAGATAGAGATCCCAAAGTCTATCTTCATCATCGTTATGAAGTGATTCAAGAATGAAATCAGCAAAACAGGACATCACAATCATTTGGTCTATCAAAGGAAATGGATTTGCATACCTTTTGAATAGCAAATCCATTTCCTTGATGAACCCTATTTGAACAATTCGGAAACAACCCCAATAAAATCCTTGAATTCTTCTTTCTTGACAAATTCAACAATCATTCGGGTAATGGAAGCAAGGTCAAATGCCTTGATTTCATCAACTTTCAGACCGCTGACATTTGCAAGAAGCGTGAAAATTTCATTTTCGCAGTCAGGAATGTGGGAAAGAATGATGTTTGTAACTTCAAGAAATGCTTGCAGTCCTGCAACGTCTGTAATTGCTTTCTTGTCCTTTGCATTTGTTATAATCTTCAGGACAGATTCAGATCCAAATACCTTCGTAAACTCATCAATGCCAATCTTGCTGATAATCTTGCACATCGGGGCAACATCCGTTGCATTCAGGGTTCTGAAGGTATATTTTTCAGTTGTTTCACTCATTGCTCATCAATCCTTTCTTAAACCTGTTCAGTGTGCGTTGCCGGTGTAGGGTAGTAAATGCGATAGGGAAGAATGCTTAAATCTGTTTCAGCATCGCATTCTTGATAACATTCAAAAGTGCATTTAACAACAGTTGCTTCTTTGTTTTTGTTTTCTGCTTCAAAACCGGAAGTACAAAGTGCGTTGTCAAAAATTACAATGACAGGCGTTCCATCGGTTTTCTTTCCGACAAATCCAAAATTCTTGTAATAGTCACCGGCTTCAATATCAGGTTTAGAAATAATCAGATCATATCCGGTTACACTCGAAGTTCCGTTTTTACCTATTACACCTGCCTTCATCATCGCCGGTGTAATTTCAATCAGATTGGTTTCCAACTTTGCGGTTTCACCTGTCTTGCGGTCAAGTCCTTTGATTTTTACCAAAGCACCGTCAACTTCAACAGTTGTGATTTCCGGAACGATTGAAACCTTATTACCACCGGAAGTTGCTCCAAGAATGTCATATTTCCATTGGTTGGATTCCCATTCAAGGTTGTGACAGATGATACCTGCGCCAAGCATCAGATTTTCCGGTGTATCTGCGGTAATACCGTGCTTTTTAAGTTCTTCGTAAGCCATAAATTTAGTCATATCCTTTCCAAATTTTAGTGTTCAAATGGATCTGACAGCGTTTCAAATCCAAATTATCATCAGGTATGTTAATTGAATCGGAAAACCAAATGTTCACAGACACTTTTGAAGTAGTCTGATCCGGAAGTGTTACGGTCATCAAGTCAGTTTTGCCGAACTTGAAGTATTCCTTTATCTTCTCTTTTTGTTTCTCTAATTCAATAAATTTGCCCCTTGAAAAGCCATTCAGAATGATGATAGGTTGTTCAACACCATCTTCTGTAAGACTTTCCGATTCCGTATAATCGCCGACCCAATAGGGGTATTTGGGCGGTGAATCAGACATCTGACCGAATTCATAATTCAGTCCAAGATGCTCTGATAAATGCGTGTCTAACGCTTTCAGCACTTCAAGCATATCAACCCATTCCTTTCAATTTACTTTCGGCAGCAGCAATGATGGATTGTTTCAAAGTTGTATAAGCATTGAACAAAGCCCTATTTGGTTTTTTGCCGTATGTAAAGTGTCCGTTCCCTTTTTCATCGACATAGAACCAACCGCCTTTTCTTCCGTTGCCTTCAATGGCATATTCGCCTGTTCCGAATTCTTCCCATATGGCATTTTGCAGTGGCGAACCAACAGTTGCCTGAAGTTCACCTTCGTCAACAACATAATCCCAAGAACCTTTTGTTTGACCGGTTTTTACACGGCTGTTTCTTGCGGTTTGGGAACTCAATTCACCACCTGCTTCATAAAGAAAAGCAATAGCAGCATCATCCATAGCGTTCTTACACTTAACTCTAAAATCTTCAAATTTAACACCCATCACTGACCACCTGCATATTTCAAGTAAATTTCAAGGTGCTGATGCAAGTTCATTGGATCATCTATCAGCAGAACATCATACAGTTTGCCATTGATGATCATCCGGGCATTTTCTGAAGTGGCATCCACATCTTGTTCCAACTCCAAGTTGGTGATACCTTCCAAGAAGTCGCATAGGAATATGTGTGTTGATTCTTCAATCTTCGCATTGTAAACGCTTCTTTTGGAATCACCTGATTGATAATCAAGCCAACCTTTGAGCTGAACTACATCAAACCAATCAGAAACTTTTTCGGCTATGCTGTTTTTCTGTCCGGGAATTTTTACTTGCATCAATGCTGTGATATTTCCACCAATCATTTTCAGAACCTCGCCTTGATATACGGCTTCAGGAAACCAAGAAGGGCTGTTGGATAGCCCATAACCTGATTGGAAGCATCCTGTGAAAAATATGTTACCGAATGCCTTGACAGGGTTTCAGATTGAATTCCAACTTTATTCCGATTTTGCACTTCCCAAATTATCATTTTGATTACACCTTCAACAACCGCATCAGGATATTCAACTTTGGTAATCAGGTTGTTTTCAGCCGGAAATAAAGCCTTGTTCAGTGTGGTTTCCTTTTTCGCTGTGTCGATTGCTTGAATAACATACAGACCTTGATTGACCGATTCTGTGATTTGAACTGTGTCATTCACAGATAGCATCGGATCACATCTAAGAAGGATTGCAGTTGAAGGTGCTTCAAATCGAATTAGGCGATTTTGAAAATTATTGTTTGTGTATGCTCGGATAAGGCTTTCCGCTGCGTTCAACTTTCGCTGAAGAACGCTTTCTGATATTCCTGTGAATTCAGGCATCTGCATCAATTCCGAAACAGAAACAATCATATTTACACCTTCCTTTCTGATAAAATAAAAACAGGGGTTACACCGTTTAGGCATAACCCCCATTTAGGCTGTCGGCAATTACTTCTTAAACTTAGCAAGAACAACTTTGCTTTCGTTGGTAAGTGCAGCAGCGTAATGTTTATCAACAGAAACATCAGTTAATCTTGCAAGGGTGTTTCTTTCGGTTTCAACCGAAGTGTCTTTCTTCAGGTAGATAGTAAGTGCAGCAGCATCATCTTCCGTTTCAGCATCGTTGTTAAGTTTAACAATAGGACAAGCATAACAATCTACCTTAGTAGAATCGCCGACCTTAACAACAGGAACTTTCTTGGAAGGTACGATTCGGCAGTTTGCGATCATACCAATTTCACCGGTAAGAATAACCTGACCGGTGTATCTATCAGCAGAAATGAAGTTTGTATCTTTGCGAAGAACAGTGACCTGTTTCGGATTGATAAACATAACCTTTTCACTGTTTACTTCCTCATCGAAAAGATCAATCGCATCTACAATGCTATTGTAGGAAATTCCGGCAGTAGAACCATCATAGATAAGGGTTGCTTTCTGAAGGGCATCCATCGCATCATTATCAACCTTTGCTGCTACGGCTTTTGCCAACTGATTATTGGTTTCACCAACAGGGTTGCCATAGCCGGAAAGGATTGCTTCATCGGTAAGTTCAACCGCCTTCATTGCCTTTTTAACAGTTACAGTGGTAGATCCTGTCGAAAGTTTAACAGTACCGGCTGCAACACCTTCTGCAACATCTTCTGCATCGCCGATGTAGCCGTACTTCGGAACAGTGATTGTGTTGCCGGGAACACCAACAAGTGTGGTGTCAATCTTTGCGAAAGGTGCAACAACAATCTTCTTCTGAATTTTTGCAGAAATCATATCTGCCATAACCTGCGGATTGATAAGGTCTGCAATTTTAGTAGTCTGATTAGCCATAATAAATAACCTCTTTCTTTAATTAGTTTCCGGAAGAACCGGTAAATTCTTCGTAGGCTTCAGGATTTTCTGTATAGAATTTCAACCTGTCCTGATAGCCCATTTTGTCAAACTGCTCCTTGGTGACACCGTGATTCTTGTCCGGATCGCCGTCAGGCAGTTTGTGTTCCTCAATTTTCTTTTTGGATTCAGATGCAAAATGCTGTGGGTATTTAATTTTAAGTCCTGCGATAGTATCATCGATACCCTTGATTTTTCCATCATCACCAAGTTTGACTTCACCCTTTTCCTTGATTTTGAAAGTCAAATAATCAACATCGGTCACATCCGCTTCAAGAAGTGCTACCTTCAAAGCAGAATCAATCTTTGTCTGCTGAAGTTCTGTTTCCATCTGCTGAATCTTTGTTTCGTATTCGGTGATCTTGGACTGAAGTGCTTCATTGCCGGCATTGTCCTTTTTCATCTGTGCAATCAAGGCAGTGGATTCACCGTGCTGTTTGGTAAGGGCATCAAAATCAGTTTTCAATTTACCATAGCGAATATCAAGATTTTCTTCACCTGCTGTAAAGATTTTATTCTGCTTCATTTCGCCAATAGTTTCTTCAACTGCTTTATCATCCAAACCTTTTGCTTTGAGAATTTCCTGTAAAGTCATTGTTTATTTCCTCACTTTCAAATTACGATTTTTACAAGTTTCGTCTTGTTTTGAAATGCTCTGTTTTACTTCTGACTTTTGAAGAAGGGTATAAAAAAAGCACCCTTGCGGATGCTTAAATCAATAATGTTAAATTTTAGTATGTTGCGATTTAAGATTTTCTTGATCGCTTAACCATTTTTCAAAAGCATTTTTCACATCTTCCGGTGCATCTTCTCCGATGCCACAAATGCCTTTATCGTCATAGACAACCCAATCATCCCATATTTCCGGTAATCTCAAATCACATCACCCCTTTATATTTTTTATACAAATCAATGGTCAGTTTTTGTATTTCCAAAGATAAAGGATTAGCATTTGCACCATTGACATAAACATCATTAAATGCTTCTGCCATTGTTTCAGATGGACTATCCTTTGCATACCTTGAAATTTGTTCTTTTAACCAATCATTTGTTTTACCTTTTCCATAGGCGGTTTTCTTGATACTTTTACAAGCCTGACCAACAATTTTTTGGGCTTCCGTACATTTATTATATGCCATAACCCTTTCCCAATCGTATGAATAAGTTGGGTTTAATTTGCAAAGAACCCATTCAACACCGTGTGCTGATTCGTGAACACCTATTGATTCGGGTGTAACACCATTGACCCACCAACCACTACTGCCATATTGTCGACAAGCATCTGCAAGTTTTGTTGTATCGGAAAAGAATGCCGGGTTAAAAGTAATCTTTTCACCACTGCAAGCCATAACGCCGCTTTTAGAAGTTTTGATTACTGAAACATAATCCCCAAGTTCAGGAAAGGTTTGAACCATTGATTCAAAGCCAATCAATGGTTGCCGAACAACTGATAATTCCAAAGGCAACATTGACTTGTCAACATCTATATCAAAGGTTTTCTTCATATATTGAGATAGATCGCTAAAATCTTTGCAATTTTCGATACCTTTGATCGTACCACTTTTCTGCGAACTTTTCAATGCCTTTGAACTTAACAAATATTTTTCTTTGAAATCCTGATAACCGGTTGTTTCAATGAACCCACCTGTTTCATTATTCCACTTCTGATAGGTTGCTTCACTTTTAACCGCCCATCTTGCCCTTTGCAGAACACAGCAGCGACAGTTACAATCTTCCGAAGCAATACCAAAACCGCCCGGACAATCAACCTTCATTCCACCAACTTCAAATGGTTCATCAAGTTCACGAATTTGACCGTCAAGTTGCCTGTGATTCGGTCTTGTCCGACCGTCAAGTGTCGCATCCCATTGTTTCACGATGTCAGCACCTTTTTTCTTTGCTGCATACATTGAATCAAGTCTTGCTTCCGATTGCACCCGGTGCCCTTCTGTCCGTGCGATTCGCATTGATCTGTTCATATCTGCCTGACCGTAGTTGCTGATATTCCGGGCAATATCAGCATAGGACAGCTGTGATGTAAGACCTCTTTGAAGTTCAGATTTGACCTGCTTCTTCAGTTCAGTTGTATTACCGGAAAGTTTATCTGATAACTTGAAATCATCACCGGTCTTTTGAACTGCTTTCAGGACTTGACCTTCATCAATAGGAATAACAAGTGGTACACCTTGACCTTGCATATCATACATATTACCAACAAAGCCTGTTTTATAACAGGTTTGAAGGTAAGAAGCAATAGAATTGAAGTTTTTACCTTGTAAATTATCAAGAACACCTGAAATCTGCTTTTCCAACTGCCTTTGGTATTCAAGTTGATAGGCTTTCGATTGTGTCAGTGGGTTTGCTTGCAATTCCCTGATGTTTTTCCGAATGTCAGCAAGTGCGGATGTGTAATTCTTTGTAAGAGCATCAAGAACCGCTTGTTCATCTTTTAAAGATTGTTCAAGGACTTCTTTTTGTCTTGCATTCATTCATCCACACCACCTTCATCACCTTCAGGAGGAATATCAGATTCAACAGGCTTGTTTGCAAGGGCTTCCGATGCCGTGTTCAAATCCACAACAGGATTCTGTTCAACCAATGCTTTGACATCTTCAAAATTGAGATCAAGTAATTCACAGATAGCCTGAAGAACCGTGTCATTATCCAACCTCGCAGCAGCATTTAATATAGTATTCAACTTGACCTGTTCGGTTTCCGCTTCGGTCTTGTCAATCTGTGCATTATCCGCTGCGTTGGTCATTACTTCCCTTTCAAACTCAAAATATACATCGCTGACCTGATAATCAGTTTCATATTCATCATTGATTTCTGAAAGAACGATTTTAACCAACTTCTTCAGAAAAGATTTCAACCTGATTTCAAGTTTGTTGCACTTCAAATCAAGTAAAGCATACCTTGATTTGATTACAATGTTCGTAATGTTTCCATCACCCAACTGTGCCGAATTGAAACCCATACCGAATCGGTAAATGTTCTTTTCGTCAATATCAAGTTTTGCTTGTCTTGCCTGATATGGAATATCAATAGTTTTGATGTCAACATCACCATCAGGTTCAGTGCCGATCATCTTTTTTGTTTTGATATTCTGCTGAAGTTCTTCCAAATCATTTCCTTGGAAGCCCTTAACAACATACAAGCCTTCTGAAATGTCAACAAGATTGTTTGACAAGCCGCAAGCCATCAAATCATAATCATCAATCAGTGCTTTGATAGGTTTCAGATGACTGATTTGCTTTCTGTTATTGTCGATGCGGAAAAAAGGAATGTAACCAAGTGAATCACCATATCTGCCTTCTTCGTTATCCTTTTCGTAGACAATATGTGGTCTTGGGTTCAAAGGTTCGCCCTTGTCAACTTCGATTTTTCCATCATTAACCTGAACAAAATATGTAACTTGCTTTGAATCCCATACCTGAATACGCTTGATGCGTTTCTTGCCCTTGTCGATTCGGTCAATATACCAATAAATCACATACTGTGTATGGTCATCTGTGTCCTTTGCCCTGACTTCCACAACCCCCATTGCATCAGCAAAGATGAATGCGGTTCTGTCATCAGCGTTTTTGTAGGAATACATATAGCCGAAGCCACCTGTGCATACATCAGTTAAGGTTTCCGACAATTCAGATTTGAAATCATCACCAAAATACTGATCCAATTCGTCTTGAAGTTCAGGAATATCCGATTTGACAAAAGCATCATCACCGGACAGCATATATTGAACACACTGATCCACCAATTCAGTGAAGAACGGATGACAAATCTTGATGTTGCTTCTTGTTTTGTCCTCAACTAATTTCCCATCAGAATTGTAATAATACAGTTTGTATGAAAGAATATCGTGCTGCCCTTCGTAGTACCTTTGACCAACTTCAAATGATTTCTTTCTTTCGGATGTTGAATCATCTTGAATCAAGGCTGATATTTCTTCCGGTTTTAGCATTCTTTTTCACCGCCTTTCCATAAAATATTGCGTAATAAAACAGAAACCCTTGAATTACGCTGTAATCAAGGGTTTCTGATACTACCGTGTTACTAATACAACCACCGATCGCCCTTGATATAGCGTTCAAGACCATACCGCATAGCATCCATCAGGTGATTGAAGTCATCAATGGGTTTGTTCAGTTTCTTTCCGAATTTGTCCTTATCCCAAGTGTAATTGCTGATTTCCGTCAGAAAATTTACACACCGTGGATGAATAACAATTTCAAAACTTTGAATCCATTGAATGCCGTTATTGATGCTGTCCTTTCCTTTGGTTGCACCGCTGATTCTCATTCCGTAACTCTTTAATTCATCAATACTTTTTGGTTCTGCTGAATCGCCGGTGAACCTGTCTTTTGAATAACCCATCTTTGATAGATTATCAAAGATTTTTCTGTTTGATAAACCCTTCTGATACATTTCATCCCATACATAGATTTTTCTATTATCCACGTCAACAAAACCGATGAATGCAGCGGAGGGATCGTTTGTATATCCGAAGTCAAGACCGAAGCCTGAATTCAAATCATATTTATCTTGAATTTCACGAAGGCTGAATTCTTCTTCTTTCCAATTCTCATAAACAAGACCATCAACAATACCCCAATCACCAAGACCTGCAACCCTGTATCTTCGTGGATTGTCTTTTTTCATCTTTTCAAAGATTTTTCTATCTGAATCATCCAACCATTCATTGCACAGATAATTTGTTGTTAAGGCAAGCACATCAGGATCAGGGTTGTCAAAGAACCTTTTCTTCAACCAATGATGTTCGTTCCAAGGGTTGAAGGTCAATGTCACCTGTTTGAATAACCCTTTCGGTAAATCACCAAGTATTGATTCCGTCAATGTATCAAAATCATCTTCTGAAGTGATTTCATAGGCTTCTTCAATCCACATCCAACAAAGACAGCCATTTTCAGCAGCAATCGAAGTTACTTTCAGTGAATCATCTAAACCCCTGAAATATATTTTCTGCCCTGTTTCAATGTTTTCAATTTCAAGTGGTGATTCTTTTGAAATCCAAGTGTTGCCAAGTCCTAACCTTTTAATTGCCCATTTCAATTCGGTAAAACAACTGTCTTTCAATGTTCGATAAGTTTTACGAACAACAAGAAGGTTTGCTTCCCGGTATTTTTCTTTTGAAAGGTTTGCTATATACCACAGTGCGGTTGTTTTTGATTTTTTGCTTCTTCGGCTACCTTTGACAACTCTGTATCTGCCTTTGAACTTCCAAAAATCGTTATATCCACCACCGACAAAATCAGAAATTTTGAACACTGCATCATTCATTGACAAGCACCGCCTTTATGGCATCATAAAAATAAAACCGCATAAAATCAGCCCGTTTACAGTGCTTTGTTACTATCTTGTTACTAATCATCAAGATCATCAACGATTGTAACCTTGGTTGTTCCGGCAACATTCACTTTATCAGTAAATAAACCATATCTTTTTCCAAGCAATTCAGCAGCCTTCAAGCGTTCTTTTTCATCGGGGTTCTTTTTTACCTTTTCTGCGGAAGAATATCCATCACCATCACCGGTTACAACAACCACTTCTGAATCAGATTCCCCACGCATTACAGAAGTAAGGTATCGAATGACTTCTTCAGCAGTTGCAACCTTAGCCGACGCCATTTCATCAAGCCTTGTTTGTATATTTTCTTTGATGTCAACAAAAGTCAACAATCTATTACCGGCTGACTTCGCAACATTATCATTTTTGATTCGGGGATATGCTGCTTTGTATGCCCTTGTCGCATTGCAATCAATTAAATATTCATCGCAAAATTTTCTTTGATTGTCAGTCATATAAACACCTTCCTTTCTGATAAAATAAAAGAACACCGGACAGCCGGTGTTCCTCTTGACCTTTCAGGTCATTATAATAATATCACATTTTTATAGTGTCATTCAATGCCTAAATAGTGTCAATTCATTTCAAAAGGAAGTTTAATTGCCTGAAGTGCTTCATTATGTATTCTATGAACCTGTTTCAAAGACAAATCCATTTCAGTAGCAACACTTTCCCATTTAAGAAACTGCAAATATCGAAGCTTCAAACATAACTGCTGACTATTATCTTCAGCAGTGCTGATAACTGTTCTGATTTCTTTTTTCAGATCAACGAACCTATCAATTTCAGCATCAATAACCTTTTCAAGATCAACAATTTTCATAACAGCATTGACAAAAGGTGCTTCTTGTTTTCGGCTGCCTGAAGGCATCCCGGATAGATTCGGGGAAGAAATACTTCTTGACAATGCTTTCAACTGTTCAAGTTCCTGAATATCTGAATTTATCAATTCATTCAGTCTGTATGCTTGCCTTAAATATTGCTTTGCGGTCATTATTATCATCCTTTCTAATTTCAAAATTTAAGTGTTACCGCTGAAAAGCCTTTATTTATGCGGTTTTCAGGGCAAAGGTAACACTTAAAGCGGTAACACTTATTTATATTTTTATTTTTTAGCGATACATCAAAATTTGATGATGTATTTTTACTAATTATTAAAGTAAAAAAGAAAATAAGTGTTACCTGTTACCCAATGCCTGAAAACCCTTGTAAATACTGCGTTTATAGCGGTAACACTTCTATGTTTTCAAGTGTTACCTTTTAGCATTTTATCTGTTATCTACAACTTCAAAAACTTTTTCTGTAAGCGGTGAAAATTCTTCTTCCGAATTCGCTTTTTCTTTGCGTGAAGTGCAAGATGCTTGATTTTTCCGGTTCCACTGCTCAGAATCAAATCATCCCAAGCCTGAACAACTACATTTGCAAGGTGGTGAACCACTTCAACAATCGCATCCGCTATAATTTGAATCGCTTCAGAAAGTGAATCAATCTGTTCCTGTGTCAGAATGCTTTTCATCTTCAACACCCCTTTCAAACATTTTAGGATTGTCCTGAATTACCATATACAGAGCAGATGCCAATTCTTCAATTTTCTTTTCATCGTGGTCATTGTACCCAAGATGATTATAAATTGCGTGACAAAGTTCGTGAAGAAAATCGCCTTCCATTTTCTGCTGTGCCTGTGGGCAAATGCGAATAATTAAATCTTGATAATTCACTTCACCGGAATAATTCACACTTCCCAAATCCAAGCGGTCAGTGATTTCAACCTGATAGGTTTTACCACCAACTTTGACCTTCTGTGGTATCTTCATCTTCAACACCCCTTTCAAATTCCCCTGACACGGCTTGCGAACATATCTGCCGAATGTGTCCATAACACCGTTTCATATTTTTCAATTGCTTTACCATAAGAACCCCAATCTTCTGTTTCATATGCACCCATATGATAACGAATACAAAGAATTTCTTCTTCAGTTAGTGTCATAAACTGCGATAGCAACATTATAGATTTGTCACCGTGACCGGAAAGAAGGCAATCCTTATGTTGATACCCAAGAAATTCAACATATTTATATTCATCAATCTTGCAAAGATCGTGAAACATTCCAACGATAATAGGGGATTCCGCTCTTTGCCACTGAAGTTGCATTTCTTCTGTCATTGATAACAGTTTCCTTGTTACCTCTAATGAATGATCAAACAAACCGCCTTCATAATCACCGTGATATTTAGTGGATGCCGGTGCTGTAAAGAACCCCTTTTCTTTTAGCCACACCAACATTTCATTAGTTCTTAAATTTTCGGTTATATCTTCGAAAATCTTAATTCTGTTCACTTTCATTTTAATATCATCCTTTCAAAACGTCACTGCAGCATTCAGGATTGCAGCAGCCAACCAATAAACTGTTTTTCGCCAATCCTTTTCTGTTGCATATACGATTGCTGCACCTACATCCAAGAGTATTAGCAGCACCGGAAATATGTATTGCTTCATACCGTCACACCGTTTCTTCAATTTATCCATTTTACCACCGTTTCACCTGTATAACCTTTTTCCCAAACAAACCACGCATAAGCAACTGCACTTGATGAAATACTTTCAAATTCACCATTCTTTGCACACTTCAACCGGGAAGAACTGACATAAACCCTTCGGGGGAGGGGTAATTTGAAAGAAATTCTTTCTTGATTTACCTTCAAGAAACTGCAATTTTAGAAACATTGCAACCTTCCTTCCGGGTTTTATACTGTCTAATGCTCTTTGAACAAATTCAAGTGCAAATTTATATGGTGGATTTGTGATAACATCGCCTTCAAAATCATCAATGGTTTCGTTCAAGAAATCAAGCGGTTCAGGATCACCATAGCCACGATAAACCAAATCTGTTGAAATTACTTCGTGTCCGTGTGCTTCAAAAACCTTTGCAAGATGACCTTCACCACAAGCACATTCCCAAATTGTATGGTGAAATTCCTCTTGTTCAAGTAGAAGTTCCGCTGCTTTTGGTTCTGTCGCATAGTAATCATCAAGTTGTCTTTCTTTTTCGATATGATTTGAAGCACCAAGCGTTTTATATATGCTGTTTTGATTACCATTCCAATCCTTCATTTGAACACCCTTCCTGACTTCACATCACGAATTTCAATTCGATTCACCGGTTCAAATCCGGCTTCACGAATAATGAATTTCAGCACTTTAATTAAGAAATTCATTTTCTTTTCAAGTTCGCTTTCTTCCTTGATAATCGGCTGAAGGGCTTTATATGCGGTTGGATCGGAATATCCTTCAGCATTTTCCCAAGGCTTATTCATCCGGTTCACCTTTCCTTTCACTATGACTTTGTGTAAATTCGGAACACCTTGCCCTGAAATTTCTTTGTTTTTGTGGTCAAACCAAGTTTCCTGCAAATTTGTTTTGAAAATTCGGCTTTTGACATAGCATTGAAATTGTTTGCAACGCAATATTCCTTATATCTGCGGAACACTTTATCAGACTGTTCATTCTCAATCTGAAAACTTTCCATTTCACATTCTTCAAAGAACCCAATGATGGGGTTGTTTGTTTCTTCGTATTCTTTCAACTGTTCTTGAACCTTGGAAGATTCCGTGAACCCTTTGTTTTTGATTACTTCTTTTAAGGCATTCAGTCCAAGGACAATCAGATATTCCATAACATCTTGTTCCTGAAGTTTATATTTGATGCCGGAATCGTGATCCGCATCCTTCTTTGAAAAATTTGCATTAAACGGAACAATCAGAAGCCTTCGCAACACAGCACCGGTTTTGTCTTTGATTCTCGGAATTGTGTTTGCACTGAAGATAAATTTCGCATAATTGTTGAACTCAAAAGGTTTTTCACCTTTGTTCTGAACTTGAACCCTTTCACCTGTAACAAACTTCTTGAATAGTGCAGCATTCACAATGAATTCATCTGAAATATCATCACCAAGGTTTGCCAACTTTCCGAACAGTGCAGCATTTTGAAACTTCTGATCAAGTTCCTTCAGGTCAAGTGCTGCAATGTTATCTTCATTCAGAAGGTGTTGCAGCATTGCAATGAATGTGGATTTACCGTTTGAACCTTCACCCGTTAAAATGAAGGCTTTACCGTCGCCCAATGTGTTTGAGCGATAGAAACAAGCACCAACACATTCTTCAAGGATTTTTCTGACCTGTTCATCATTGCAAGCAATGTTGTTCAGGGTTTCATCTGCCAATTTGGAATATGCAGCCGGGTTGTAATCCCAAGGAATACGATTTGTGATGACGATGTTCGGATTGAACGGTTGCAGCGTGTCTGTGTTCAAATCATATATGCCATTTCGGAAGGCTATCAGATTTGGTGGTGCAATCGGCGTGTTTTCAAGTAGTAGTAAGTTCAAATACTTGAAAACTTCAGACCTTTTTGCGTTTGAAAGACCGCTGATGTGCTTAATCATTACGGCTTCAATTTCTTCTTGACCGGGTACATACACGCCATCTTTGAACAAGTGAAGTTGTCCGTTAATTCTGATGATATGATTGTTGTTCTTTATGTAAGTTGCGAATTTATCAAAAAGAAAACTGTTGCCCTTGAAAAAGATTGGTTTTTTAAAGGCATCATCACGCAAAACAACTGACAATTCACTTTCGGAAAGTGGTTCTTTCAGAACATAAGTGTTTATGATTCTAATGGTTTCTCTTGCTTCCTCGACCGAAAAATCACTTGATTGAAGTGTCAGGATGTAATTGAACAATGCCTGATTTCTTCCATCGCCAACCTTCATATCAAGGAATTCCATAGTTGTTTTCATCGGAAACAACCACTTTGGAAGTTCCTGATATTCTTCACCTTCCAAAATGTCATATAGCACTTCACGGTCTTTACCATCAATCTTCAGAACCTCATAACTGTTTTTGAAGCCTGATTTAATATCAATGTCACGCAAACCGCAAGCAAGCTTTGTTTTTGTATAGCACTTGTCAACTTTGCTATTCTTGAATAAGAAGTGCATACCTGACCGGCTTTTCAGTATTCTGCACCGAATTTCTTCTTTTTCACAGATTCGGAAAAGTAATTCAGACTGTTCTTCATCATCTATATCAATCAGGATTGCATCAGGGGCAAGAATCCCTGCATATTCAGGAAGTGATTGCACCTGTTCAAGTGTCTTGAAATCAGTTCTACCCTTAAACTTTTCGATACACTTCTTGTTCTCGGTCATCACATATCCCTTGAAAAAAGACACCTTCAATCACTTCCTTTCATCTGTATGTGTGTGCAGCAATTTCACCATCCGATTGTACTTTTTCATAACTGTTTGTAACCGCTTGAAATCTGTTTCACACTTTTTCTTTTCGTATGAGCCAACGCTCGTTGATGGGTATATATGTTTGATTTCTGCAATCTGCTTTTCAACTATTTCAATTTTTTCAGCAAAATAATTTTCAAGTTCTGCGATTGTTTCATCAGAACACCATCTTCCAACAAGTTTGAATATTTTGTTTGCCTTTTTAATGGTGCAAGGGAAGAATTTATCAAGAATCAATTCCATATATCCTTCACCGTGTTCATCAGAAGTTCTGTGCCATTCAATTCTTAATACTTCCATTTCTACACCACCCCAAAATCATTTAATCTGCGTAAAGCAAAATTTATATACCATTGTTTATCAAGCTTTGATGGAACTTTCATACCGTTTACTTTATCATTCCAAATAAAGCAATGTTCCGGGCTGTTTTGCAACTTTGCCGGTTTACCGGTTCGGATACTGACCTTCTTCACACCCGGGTCACTTTCGTCCTTAGATGCAAAAATCCGAATACACTTTTCCTTTATCGGTGTTTCACCGTAAAGAATATGACTATATTTGTTACTGATTTTTGATACCAACTGAAATTCTTTCAAGTCATTACAACTAAGAACGGTTTGTTCAACCGGAATACCGTGCTGCATATAAGCGGTTACAGCCTTGTTCAAGATTGGAAGATCATAATCCAAATCGGATAACTTTTTGATGTACGCACCTTTTACTTTCATTGCACCGGTTTCACGGTCAATAATCATATAGTTGTTTACATCCTTTTGAAAGATTTCGCCGAAGAAGGTATCAAAATCCATTTTCATTCCGGTTCGCTTTTCCCATTCTGAAACGATGTTGTCAATCTTGTCAAAATCCCGGTCATAATCTTTAACCTTTACGATGATGCCATCGGTATTATTTTGAACAAGTTTTTCAATAACCGGCTCAAGATGTTCGATTAAATCCAATAGAAGTAACTGACCATTGATGCAAATGCTGTTGTTTGACATTGGATCATATAACGCTGATGATCGTTGTTTCATCTGCCCGGAAATAGCGTTGTCCATAATTTTGAACGGAAGTCTTGCTTTTTTATCACCTTTTCTTTTGAATTCAATGTTTGAATCGTGTATGAACTCAAAGTTCTCAGGATTGTCCATTACCCTGTATCCAAAGTGATACTTCTTTTGAAGCGAAGGGTAATACGCAGTAACATCTATAATCAGAAAATCGCCTTTTTCGTGATACTTCAAAATTGCACCGTGACCACCGCCCCAAGAATATGTATGGGGAACACCTGCAACAACCACATCCTGTGACTTCTCGTAATTGTGATTTTCGGGGTTTTTATACCAATCTGCAATGTATTTGTATTTTTTCAAATCCAAACAATCAAGCACCGGAAAATCAAATTCATCATCGAAGGATTGTCCTTTTCTGTTTCCACCAAGAATTTCTGCTGCCAACTGTGCTTTGGTTTTGGATAATGCTGCAAGCGGAAGTTTGAAGTGCTTGATGAAATACATCATTGTGTTGAATTCGTCAATACGCTTGATGAAAACCTGCATTGTCTGTTGAACATCGTGCCGACAATAAAATATTGTTTGTTCAATTTCCTTTTCGGTAAGTTTGCGATCAATATCAAAAGGAACATCGGTTTCCTTGATGTTGTTTCCCATAAAGCCTTCAAAGGACTTCAAACCACGATCTGTTCCAAGCATCACATCATAGTTAATCAGCGGAATTTCTCTGAACATACTGCTGAATTTCCATCCGGGATTTCCCTTTGTGATGATAAAATCGTTGATTTTTTTCGCATCAAACCCACAAAGGATGCCTTTCAGTATATATTGGTCATAATGCCTTGAATTGAATCCAACCCAAATGTTGCTGATGTTTTTATCATAAAAGGCTTGTAATTCATCAACGCTGTTGACAATTACAGTTTCTTTTTTCAAATCCGTGTCCATAATCACAACCAACCAATCATATTTGAATACTTCAAAATCATAGAAAAGCATTGTTTCACCATCCTTTCAGAAAATTTCAAGGGGATAGGGATAGCCCATCCCCTTGATTACGATTATTCCACTTCAAAAACTTCTGTGATTGTGTAAGTGCTGAATCCTTTTTTGCCTTCCTTGTAAGAAAGGGCATATTCAAGATTTCCATCAATCGCTTCCATAACATCCATCAGAAGATTTCCATACTGCTTGTATGTCACGAATTCAATTTCAATTCCTGTATCAAGGGAACGCAAAAATTCATTGCAAATATGAACCTGAAAGCCTTCTTTAATAACCTGATTCATAAAGATTCGGCTACCCTTGAAATCGCCGTTCAGAACCTTAAACCAAACTGTGACCATAGGATCACCGGCTTTGGAAGCGATAAGTTCCAACTTATCAATAGCGACCTCATATTCGCCGTGTGGAACTTCTTTATATGATATTCCGTTTTCCGCTGCTTCCTTTACATCGTTTGCAAGACCTGTGGTGTCTATCGCATTGTCGAACTGATCCCAAATGTTTTTATTTTCTGCCATAATAATTCACCTTTAACCTTTCAAAATTTAATTATTTTCTGTTCTTCTTGATCTGCGAACCCTTGTGGGTTTTTCTTCACTTGCCGATTCAGTAACCGGAATAGAATCGTCTTTATCGCCACCACCCGGTGTGCAAGTTCCTTCTTCTGTTTCAAACGGCGGTGCATCGGAATCATCCGGAACAGGAACTTCATCTTCACCCGGAATTGTTACTTCAACAGGCGGTTCATTTGTAGAACGGCTTTTTCTGCTCCTTTTCCGCGGTTCTGACGGCTTTTCATCAGTGGGTGTCGGCTTATCTGTGCTTTCGCTTTTTACAGTTTCCTGACCGCCCTGCGACTTCCTGACAGCGTTTCTATTCGCTTCATCGTACACCTTGAACAATTCGTTGACATCAAGCGGAATATCCTTTGCATCAACTTTCAGCCTTCCACCACCGAAAATAACTTCATTCGATTTGAAGCTGAATGTTCTTTCATTACCGTCAGCAATAATTCTTGCGACAACATCAACCATACCGGCAACCTTTAATGCAACCTTGTCCTGCATATTCGGCTTAATAGCGGTTATCTTGTCACCACCCCTTTTAGTGATGTCTTTTGATGTATCTTCGTGCGAAATCAAAATTATATTTTCATAATCAAGAGCCATCAGGCGTTTCAGCGTATTCAGAAATTCACCCCTGACCATATCCCAAGCCTTGAAAGAATCGTCAGATTCGTGCTTAATTCCTAACTGCTCATACATATACAAGCGACAGTATTCATACAAATCTTCAAGAAGGTCTACAACAATAGTTCTGAAGCTGTTTTCTTTCTTTTCGAGTTCCGCGACAACATCCTTGAACACCTGCCAAGCAAGTGTTTTCTTGGTCATTCTACCTTCAACGGTAATTTCATCTTTGATTCTGATGTACGGTGCATCAACAAACTTGATGTTTCCGTCTGTGTTTAACATAAGCGGAACAGGAAAGGCATTTGCAAATGTGGTTTTACCACAAAACGGCTGTCCATAAATCCAAATAACCCTTTTTTCCACCTTTTCAATGTTTCTTCTTTTTTCACTTGGTAACTTCATAAAGTAGTTCCATCCTTTCATACAATATTCTTCAAATTCGCAGTACCGACAGAACCAACCCTTGTTCTGTGGAAATTCTGCTGTTTCGTTTATGGACTTGACCAACAAAAGGAAATCAATCACCTTTGTATAGTCAAATTCAATTTGAACTGTCTTGACTTCAGCTTCTTTCAGTTCGTCTTTGATTCGCTGTCTGAACCGTTGTAAATCCTCTGTCTTTTTCTGTTTGATGTTCACCTTTGGAACAAACAGGAAATAAAGGTTGCGGATTTTCTTGCCGGGGTTGTTCTTTTCAAAGAAGTACTTGTATAAGTGCAACTGTCTTGAATCCTTGTAATGATTTTGATTATTTGAATACTTGAAATCATAGATGTCATAAACATTTGGAATAATCTGATATTCACCACCAAGTTTCTGTTCTGTTTTTATAGGCGCGAGAAGGTCAATAAAACCGTGAAAGTTTTCATCTTTGATTTCAACTTCATATTCTCCTGAAGGCAATACCGCTTTCGCCTTTGGTATTAAAAATTCAAGTTTGATTGCTTCGTTGATGTGGGAATCATCAATCACCGGATATGACATATAATATTGGTCAATCGCTGTTTCCACATCCTTTTCAATTCCCGTGTGAAGTGCCGTTCCAAGAACAAGTGCGTTATCTGAATTGATAGGGTCATTTGTTCCTATACCGTCAAGATATTGCATTTTGAACTTGAATGGGCATTTTTCAAAACATTCAACCCTGCTATGTGACCATTGCATTCTTTCACCCCTTTCACTATTGATTTGAATTTTTCAAATCCTTCCGGATAAAGGATCATTGCAATGCTGCCTGAACCGTTAATCTGTTTTATGTTGTGCTTCTGTAATTCGGAAGGTCTACCATTTGATGCTTTCAGTTCCGCATCAATATTGATTCCGTTTATAACAATGTGCATATCCGGCAACCCTGCTTTGGAATATCCACCGCCCCAACGCTTTTCGTAATATCCGATTGCCGGAACGGTCATTTTCTGCTTTTCTGTTCCCAAAGGGTACACACCGATTGATTCGAGCCATTTTTTCAAGCGATTTTCAAAGTTTTTTTCTGCTGCCATTCAATCACTTCTTTCTACCAACAAACCCAAGGATGGTGATTGTCACACAAATAATCAATGTGATTTGTACTGCAACACTCATTGTCATTCACCACCCTTCACTTCAACCTTGATATAGGCTGACTTTTTAGAAGTTTTTGAACACTCTGCTGCAATATTCGGATGCAGTTTCTTTAACTTTGTACTGTCAATAGAAGTGGAAGTTGTTTCTGCAACATAAGTGATGTTGAGAACATCAGATTCAAACTTCTTTACACCGAATCTTTCCATCGCCTGTTTCAACTTGTCCTTCAATTCTTTTTCTTGTTTCTCGCATTCTTTCTTCATTTTCGCAACAGTTGCAATCTGCTGAAGAACCTGTAACTGCTGATTTTTGAATTCGGTCAGCCCTGTTTCTTCATCTATAATCACATTTATGCATTTTGCATAGTTAATTGTTTGTTTGCATACATCGTAACAAGATTCCCTTTCAGGACACTGCACACAGCAACCTTCAAACTTTCCTTCCGGACAACTATTTTTGCATTTAATCATTTAGTTTCAACCTTTCTTTGTTATGTAAATTTCTTTATACTGAACACCGAAATCCAACGCTTCTTGATGTGATTCAAAATAGATGTCAATCTGATTTCCGTTAATTGCACCACCACGATCCTGAACGGTGTATTCGTGATCATCAATCCAAACCTCTGTACCGTATGGAAGTATGCTGATGTCCGCTGCAACGGTTACACCGGCAACTGCTGCTGTTCCATTTGCGGTTTTTACAATCGGTTTCCCACTTTCATCAGTTGGTCTATTTTCACCCCACTTTCCACAGCATTTTGAACATCCACAATATGCAGTCAACTTGAATTCACCAAGGCTGATGTATTCAGGTTGTTCAGTAACAAAAGTTGTGCCTAATTTGGTTTCAATCGGTTCTGTTTTCGTTTCAGGCTTTTTATAACTGCAAAGACAAATAATGAACAACGTTATTATCAACATCAGGATTAGAATCAAATTAAAATGTTTCTTCGTATTCCTTAAAAAGTTCATCGTCATAATCCTTTCGCATTTTTAATGTTTCTAAAATCACCCCTTCAACGCTGTTTTTCACCATCAAAATGTAATAGAAACAATTCTTCGATTGACCTATTCGGTGTATTCGTTTCATTGACTGTTCAAACAATTCCGAACTTTGGGGAAGGGTAAAATATATAATTTTGTTTGATTTTTGAAGATTTAATCCCATTGCACCGGCTTGATACTGAATAAAGGTGACTGAATCGAAACTGTTTTCATAGGCAGTCAAGTCTTTGGTTTCACCATTCACAATAGAAATCGGCTTGTCCATCAAAGCAACCGCTTCCTTCATCAGATTCAATTCTTCTGTGAAATTATAGAAAACAATCAATCGGTCATCTGTTGAACTGACCAAATCAACGAATGCTGCCATTTTTGCTTTTGAATACTGACCGCACAACTGCCTTGCATACAGCCTTTTGGTTAGGGCGGTATCGCCAATCAATTCTGTTCCATCAGGCAATTCCACAATGCTGTTTCGCATAAACCGTGAAAATTCTTTGCTATTATTGACCATTACAGGGATTTGTATTTTTTCGGGAAGGTCAAATACTTCTTCGGTTTTCATAAATATACAACCGTGTTGTTTCAATTTCGATTTCAAGCGGTCAACATTTTTGTAACCTGTGGTTACCGGTCTTTTGAACCCCGAATCATCGTCAATCCATTCTGTAACCACATACTGCCTATAAAACAAATCTTTGCTTATATTCCAACCAAGCAACTTCAACTGTGACCACAGTTTTTCATACTTTCCACCTGTGGGTGTGCCGGAAAGAAGGATGCAGTTGTCAGGTTTCAATTTGTGTATGAACTTTGTCCTTTTTACAGTCGGATTTGTTATCATTGAACTTTCATCAAGCATCAATGTGAAATGTTCAAGATTCAACAATTCAGGTCTGCGAAAAGCAAGTTCATAGTTGATAATACCGACTCTTTTTCTGTAATAGTCAATATCTGCCATAACAGAACCGTCCCAATTTACAAACTCTTTAAAATCTGTTTTATCAGTCAAATCATAAACAATTAGGTTATAATATTTTTCAAAGTGCTGAACCCAATCATTGACCTTTGATTTTTGGCAAATAACAAGATTTACACGCTTGTTAAGTTGTATCATCTTCTCTGATCCAACAAAAGTCTTTCCTAAACCCATATCAAGGAAATAACCAACTTTGTTGAACTGCTCTGTTTCTTCAAGGGTTTTTTGTTGATGTGGGTATAATTGAACCGCCATCAGTCAACACACCGATCGTTCCAAATTTCTTCCTTAGCAGTAGAACCACATTTGGTGCAGACAACAACATCAGAATCAGCATTGTATTCTGCTTCACCACCGCAAAAAGGACAGGGTTCATATTCATCAACAGCAGGGGTCAGGTCAATGTGTTTCTGACCGATTTCAAGGACTGCAAGGGCAGTTTCTCTGTTCTTGGTGTCATCCCATTCATCAATGACCTTCTTGAATTCTTCAACGCTGTAAAGTTCGTATTCAAAGGAAATCTTTATTTCAAGGTGTTTGGTTCTGAACAGTGTCAAAGAATTTGCATATTCACCGATGGGTGTCACACAAAAGATGTGTTCTGTCGAAAAGACCCTTGCATTACCCCAAACCTTGGCATCACCGCAAACCTTGGCATCACCGCAAACCTCGGCATCACCGCAAACCTCGGCATCACCCCAAACCTTGGCATTACCCCAAACCTCGGCATCACCGCAAACCTTGGCATCACCCCAAACCTCGGCATCACCGCAAACCTTGGCATCACCGCAAACCCACGCCTTTCCACCGTGGGAAAGGTTGCTTTCCTTTTCAACGAATCCACCAAGGTCACCTGCTTTGACTTCATCACCGGAAGTGGTTGTGAAGTCGATGCAAGCCTTGATTCTGTAAAGGGTTCTTCCGAACCAATTTATTTTGCTTTCAGCAATAAGCTCAAACTTTTTCATCTTGTTTAATTCCTTTCATAATTAGATAATTTTCAAATTTTGTTGGACTGATAAAGTAACGGAACTTTCCGTTTTTGTAGACTGCATAACCGAAAGGTAATAGTCTTTTCTGTAAATCCCCACGCAATTTTTGTGGAATTACATTCAGCACCTTTGCAGCATATATAACAGATAAAGATTTTTCAGGTTCTTTAATTTCCCCTGTAAGCCACCCAAGCGGAATTTTTAGGGCATCAGCTATTTGTTTCATCGCAGACTGTCTTGGATAGTTAATACCGCTTATATACTGACTGATGTTCGACCTTCCGATACCGGTTATTCTTGATAGGTCTGATTGTGAAACATTCTGTTCTTTCATCACCGCCTTCAGCCTGTCCGAAAACATTTCATTGTTCATTTTGATTTCAACCTTTCCGAAAGTAGAATATCATTCTACCTCTTCGGCAAAAAAAATTGTGTTCACTTCCTCTGCGGTCAGCGAAAGATGTTCGGACAACCTTTTGATTTCAGAAGCTTTAAATTCTCTTTTGTTATTGACCTTGTAATTGAAGGTTGCAATGGTCATTCCAAGTGCCTGTGCAATTTCTTCCTGAACCATACCTTTTTCAACAATCTTTGCTTTTAACTTTGCAGTATTTGTCATTTGTTACACCTACCTTTCTAAACCCATATTTCATTATTTTCATCAAACATTTGACAGAAGATATATTCAAGCATAGGAACAGAAATTGAATTACCTGCTAATTTATATAACTGTGAGTTTGCCCTATCTCTGCCATTGTAAAATGAATCAATTAAGGCTTGCTTTACTTTGTAAAAATCTTCATCACTAAATCCCATAAGACGAAAACATTCAAGTGGTGTATATTTTCGGCAGCGAAGATTTTCATCAATGATGTGCGGTTCCAAATTACCCCCCCCCCTTGCAATTCAATGATGGGGAAATGCCTGTTGGATCATAAACCCTTCCCTGATTGGGGTTGGCTCGGTTTTTAGTTGGACAAACATTTCCTATCCATATAATTTGTTTATCGGCGTTTATATTCAATCACTCCATTCATACTTTGATTCCCAAAACTTTTGAAATCCCTTGCAAGAAGGGTATTGGCGATATTTGTAATAGAATCAAGTTTTGTCGCACATTTACTTAATGTCACACCTTGCTGACACATATCAAATCCCATTGATGCCTGTCTATTGAGCCGTGCCCCCCCTCTTATTGCGTTTGAAATTACTTTTTCTTTAAGTTGTGGAATAAGTTTTTGTGCCTTTTCATCGGATATGTAATACTTTTCATCCACAGTCCGTTCAAGATAATCATTTAAGCATTTCAGAAGTTTCACAGGTTTTGGAAATTCAAATTGTCCTGTGTCAACATCATTTCTTATGCTGACAATAATAACCCTTTCACGATGCTGTGCAAGATCATAATTTTTGGCATCAAGCACCTTCCAATAATTGTTATATCCTGCATCTTCAAGCGATTTCAACACAATTCCGAATTCATTTTTGAATTTGTCGCTTGTAAGATTTTTTACATTTTCGGCAATAGCAATTTTGGGGCTACAATGCTTAATTATACGCAGTGCATCAAAGAACAGATTTCCTCGCCCTTTTGAATCCTGAAATCCTTCCATTTTTCCTGCTTGGGAAAACGGTTGACAGGGAAACCCATAAGTTATAAAATCAACATCTGTCGGAAGTGATTTTTCATCAACTTTTGTTATATCCCCAAGGTTAAGCGATTCGGGAATGTTATGAATAACTGAATATGCCTTGGAAGCGTATTTGTCAAATTCGCAATAGGCAACAACTTCAAATGGAATTTCAAGATTTGATAATGCCTTTTCAAAAGCCCCTATTCCACTAAAAAGTGATAGCAATTTAATCATTTGGTTTCAACCTTTCTTTGTTATATTCCCGGAAGAATGCTGCAACATCCTTCCGGATTATTCGTGTTTTCATTGTTCAATAATTGAGCATTTCAATTATTTCAGTAACCATACCGCAATCAAAATGAATTATATATTTAACAGGAAGAACTTCGCTTTCATAAGTCAGTGCCATTGAACCATTTAGAATGGAAACAAAATCTTCATCTTTCTTGCACTGTTCAGGATTATTTGTTCCATATCCGTGATGTACTTCAGATGTGAATTTGCAACTGTTGACAATTTTCTTTGCCATACTTTGAAGCTCATCTTGTTTCATCTTGTTGTGTGTTCCCCAAGATGCCTGTTCATAATGTGTAATTTTCATTATTTCTACCTGTCCTTTCAATGTTAGGGTAATGTATTGAGTAGAACCTTGTTCTACCGTGATTACAGTATAGCACCAAGTAGAATAATTGTCAACTATTTTTTATAAAATTTTTCCGAAAAAGTTGAAATACATTCTATTTTATGATATAATGCGGTAGAATAAAATTGTAGGAAAGGGTGTTACACACTTTATGACAACAGGGCAAATTATTAAAATGCTGCGTGAAGAAAAAAGTATGACACAGGAACAACTTGCAGAAGCAATGGGATATTCCCATAAATCATCAATCAACAAAATCGAAATGGGGAAGGCTGACCTTCCACAATCCAAATTGATTGCTTTTGCAAAAGTCCTTGGTGTTACACCTTGTGAACTTCTCGGATTTGAACCAACAAAAGCAACGGATGAACAAAAAGAACTTTGGGATAAAAAGTTTAATGAAAACCAAAGACTTCAAAAAGAAGTGTATTTGCTTGAAGAAATCCAAAAGAAATTTGGAAAAGAAGCAATTAAACTTCTTGATCTGTTCTGCACACTTAATAAACCCGGCAAGCAAAAAGCGGTTGAAACTCTTGAAGATTTATCTTCTATTCACAAATACATAGAAAAGGAAAGTGATTGATTATGTTTATAGGTTTAGGAAAGATGCTTGGTAAGTCTAAAATTCGTCTTGGTGTAGGCTTCCGCTTAACCAAAAGCAACGCATTTTATATGTGGATTGTCCTTCTGTTTTATTATATATTTCTAATGTGTTGGTACTGTTGTGTTCTTTGCTTTTGGATGATCTATGCCGTAGGTTATGGGTTCTACGCTCTTATCAGATGGATTGTTCGGAAAATCAAGGGTAACAGGTAACACTTATTTTCTTTATATTTTATTTTTTAGGGAAGTATCAAAAATTTAACAACACTTATTTTACTAATTATTCAAGTAAAAAGTAAGTGTTACCCTGTTACCTGTTACCTCTAAAAGATAAAAAGAAAGAACCGCCCGGTATTGCAGTACCAAGCGGTTCAAGGTTGAAACCAAAATCAGCAATGAAAGCACGAAAAAGAATTCAAGGTGAAGTTGGTATATTTATTATATTATATTTTGCCTTAGAAATCAATCAGAAAGGCGAAAGATTATGAAAAATCCCAATGGATATGGTTCTGTTGTTAAATTATCCGGCAACAGAAGGAAACCATACTGTGCAAGAAAAACATCAGGTTGGAATGATAAAGGCTATCCAATTTATATGGTAATCGGTTATTATGCTGAAAGAACTGAAGCAATGATTGCCCTTGCAGAATATAATAGAAACCCATTTGATGTTGACCTTGCAAAGATTACAATGAAAGAATTGTTTGAAAGATGGTCTGCAAGAGATTTTCCGAAGATGTCAAAATCATCTGCTTCAAGTCATAAGTCAGCATTCAAACACGCTGCACAACTGCACAATCTTCCGTATAAAAGCATCAAAGCCTATCAGATGCAAGAAGCCATTGACAACTGCGGTTGTGGATATTCAACGCAAGGTGCAATCAAAAATCTATTCGGACAATTAGATTGCTATGCAATGGAACTTGATATTATAACCAAGATGAATTCAAGTTTGATTCACGCTGCACCAATACCACCATCAAGTAAGATTCCGTTTACTGAAGAAGAAATTCAATCGGTTTGGGGTATTGAATGTCAAGAATGGTGTGACAGTGTTCTGTTTCTGCTATATACAGGTTTCCGAATCGGTGAAATGCTGACGATTGAAAAAGCAAATGTTGATCTTGAACAGATGACTGTGAAGGGGGGTATCAAGACCAAAGCCGGTAAAGATAGAATAGTACCAATTCACCCACGAATTCAGAAGTTTGTTAAGCAGCGAATGACCGAAACCGGAAAGTATTTATTTTCATACAACGGAAAGAAGCTTTCCACAAGTCAATATTATATCTTTTGGAATGATGTAATGAACACACTTCAAATACATCATACACCGCACGAATGCAGACACACTTTCCGGTCAAGATTGGATTCAGCCGGTGCAAATAAAGTTTGCATTGACCTGATGATGGGGCATAAATCAAAAGAAGTTGGTGAAAGAGTTTACACCCATAAAACCATTGATGAATTGAAGGAAGCCTTAAATCTTGTAAAATAGCAAGTAACAGGTTAGTAACAAGAAAAAGCGGAAACCCTTTAAAATCAAGGGTTTCCGCTTATCTTTGAAATATTGTATCATA